>Ga0210393_10000097_pt1 | contig 98830 bp, 115 predicted proteins | sample IncBWC27OmetaG_FD_160068 | JGI IMG/M metagenome (GOLD analysis project Ga0210393, IMG submission 160068) | Forest soil microbial communities from Barre Woods Harvard Forest LTER site, Petersham, Massachusetts, United States - Inc-BW-C-27-O ... | reverse complement strand
GGTCTTCTGAACTTGGCCGAGGAACGCGGAAACAATCCACAGGAGGAAGTCGGGTATGCCACGCCATTCCCCGAATACAACCGCCTTTACGGTGGCTACCGCAAGAAAAACCTCTACATCATCGCCGCCCGCGCCAAAGCCGGTAAGTCCACATACCTAAACGCCGTCGCTGCTGAAATGAGCAAGATGCACGACATGGCTGTCTTGTATCTGGACACCGAAATGTCCACCGAGGAACAAAGGTTCCGCGCTATTTCTGCCAAAACCGGAGTCCCAATGTGGTTTGTGGAAACCGGAAACTGGCGCAAGCACCCGCAGATGGTGGCGAAAATCAGGGGTCTTCTCAAGGACGTTACCTGCTATAAGGTGACGCACCGCTTTGTCGGCAACAAGAACGTCGAGCAAATCAAATCCATCTGCCGCCGTTGGAGGCTCAAACAGGGCCGCGACAAGAAGTGCATGGTTGTCCTTGATTATGTCAAGGCAGTTGACGCCCTTACCGGCAATAAGCAAGAATATCAGATGATGGGTGACAAGATTGACGCCATGAAAAAACTGGCGGAAGAACTTGACCTTCCAATCGTCACCGCAGTTCAGAACAACCGTAGCGGCATTACCACGTCCAGAGCAGTCGAGGATATTATTGACGACGAAAGCTCGGTTGGTATCTCTGACCGTATCACTTGGTATGCGTCTTCCGTTCATATTCTCCGCAGACGCGTCGAGGAGGAAATCGTATTGGACACCCCCGAAAGCGGAACGCACAAGCTAATCGAGTTGGTGGTTCGTCACCAAGGCCGAGAAGCGGCGGGTCACCAAGACCTTATCAGAAGGAAATTCCCGAACGGAAAAGTGAAGTGGGTCAAGAACTTCATCAACATCAACATTCAAGACTTCCACGTTGAAGAACGCGGTTCCTTGAGGGATTCCATTGCCCGACAGAACGCCCAGTTTGAAGTTATTGACGAAGGTGCCAAAGAAAGAGGCGAGTCGGAAACTATATGAGTTCCGTAAGGGACATTCTATCTGGTATCGGATACGATTTGCGCGACCTTGGACGCTCTTATCGCGCCAAACCCCTTTACCGAGAGTCCGGCAACAACACCAGCCTTGTCATCAACAAGGAAACAGGTGAGTGGCATGACTTTAGCACAAACCAGCACGGCGACCTTTCATCGTTAATCAAGCTTACCCTGAGACTGCCCGATGGAACGGAAATGGGGAAATACATGGATGGGTTCACCCCGGTTCCCGCCAGCGAGTGTGTCAGATTGGAGCAACCGAAGATTTTCTCCAAGGAACTTCTCGTCAAGTTGCAGAAGGATTACTCCTATTGGGAAGGCCGAGGGGTTTCAAGACAGACGCTCGAACTATTTCAAGGGGGCGTCGTGTCCACGGGGAAGATGGCCAACAGATTCGTATTCCCAATCTTCGACGACAAGCAGGATATTGTGGGATTCAGCGGGCGCGACCTTCTGCCGAATTCCGACTATAGGCCGAAATGGAAACACATCGGCTCAAAATCTCGTTGGTGCTATCCATTGATTTTCAACAAGGAAATCATCCTGCGAGAGAGAAAGGTAGTCATCGTTGAAAGTATTGGCGATTTGCTCGCGCTGTGGGATTCCAGCATCAAAAATGTCATTGTCTCTTTTGGAACGGAGCTAAGTTCCGCGATTATCTCCACGTTCATCAAATTCGACATGGATGAAATCATTCTAGCGTTTAACAACGAACCAGACAATAATAGGATAGGCAATAACGCCGCCGAGGATGCCCGCGAGCAACTCTTGCAACACTTTGATGAAAGACAGATAAAAATTGGCCTTCCTACTAAGAAGGATTTCGGAGCGATGAATTATGAGGAGATAGCACTTTGGAAAAAGCACCAGTTGGGATGAAGCGCGAAACAGATGCTTCGTTCTATCAGTCAGACGGAGAGAATTTCCTCAGAAGTTCCGCGCTCAAATCTCTTGAGACGTGTAGCTGGCTCTATTACTGCAACTACATTCTCAAGCTCCCGCAGAAGGACAACCGAGGGGCGTTAATGGGGAACGTCTGCCACTCATTCTTTGAGTGCCTGCTTAATCCAAGACGCAAGAAAACATTCACCGCCATAGTCAAAGCGGGAACCATTTGCGCCAAGCCCTCCACTGAAAGGCTGGTCAGAAAGCTGATTAGGAACAATCATCTTCTCGACGATAAGGAAACCTTCGAGAAGATTGACGGCATGATTCTCGTCGGGCTAAAGACGGACTTCTTCGTTAAGGGCGGAAAAGTCGTGGGTAAGGAGCATCGTTTTAAAATCCAAAGCGAGACTCCGAGATACTTCATTTACGGAACGATTGACAAAATCGCCCTAACCAAAACGCACATAGTCATTGACGACTTCAAATCCTCGAAGCTGAAATATTCCGGCGAGGACATCAATTCTAGCGTTCAGGCTCTCATGTATTCACTGGCCTGCAAGAAGCTCTGGCCAGATTTGACTCCCAAAGTCAGGTTCATCTTTTTGCAGTATCCGAAGGAGCCGCATCAGGAAGTCGCATTCTCCGACCAGACACTCAAAGGATTTGAGTATTACCTTGCTGATGTGCAGAAAAGGGTTGACAATTTCCACATCAATGATGCTTACGCAAATTTCGCCGCCGACCACCCAATCCCCAAGGACGGCTCGTTCCACGGCAGGCTGGCCTGCGGATTTGCCACCAGACCCGACCAGTTAAAGAAGGATGGAACCCCTATGTGGCATTGCCCATATAAATTTCCATTTTTTTACTACGCCCTCAAGGACAAGGACGGAAAGGTCGTCCAAACCAGTCTAAAGGATGATTTAACCGCCAAAGAGGGTCAATCAATCATCAAGCTCCACTACGCCGGATGCCCTAAATACCGCCCTCCGATTGACACGTTTTAAATCCCTTGACTTTTTGTGAAAAACGTGCCAGTATATTACAATGACCGATTTTAAAGTCTTGCCGTTGTGGAAGTCTCACTACTCCATTGGCAAATCCATCCTAACCTTGGAAAACTCCGAGAAGAAGCCGCACTCGCCGGTTTCGATTATCTCCTTGGCTAAGGAAGCCGGTCTTGGGGAGCTTGTCTTGGTAGAGGACAATTTTTCAAGCTTTTTGGAAGCTTTTAAGAACGCCAAAGCCGCCAAGATGAAGCTGATTTACGGTATCAGGATGTTTGTAACCGAATCCCTCGCCGACATGACGCCCGCCTCGGTCTGCAAAAGGTCAAAAATCATAATCTTCATTCGCAACACCGAAGGCTACGGCGACCTATGCAGGATTTGGAGCCTTGCCGCTTCACAAGGTCTTTTCTCCGGTGTCAGCCAGCAGGCAAAGGTTCCACATATTGATTATCCCACCCTCAAGAAACTGTGGACGAAAAATCTGCAACTGGCGGTTCCGTTCTACGATTCGTTCCTCTACATGAACACTCTTAGCTGCGGTTCATGCGTCCCTGACTTTTCTTCAATCGAACCCGTGTTCTTTCGTGAGGACAATAACATGCCGTTCGACCAATTCCTGCAAACGCGCCTTACCGAGTATTTGGCGACGAACAAGTATCAGGAAATTGCGGCCAAGAGCATCTTCTACGAGAACCGCGATGACTTCATTGCCTATCTCACGGCCAGATGTATCAATAACCGCTCCACTCTGGAAAATCCAGACCTAGACCATTTGTGCAGCGACGATTTTTGCTTTGAAGCATGGAAGGAGGCCGCGAATGTTTGAAGAACTGCTTAGGTTTGACAAGAAAAAGACGTATTGCTTCTTCGACGCGGAAACTTTTAATCTCTGCCTGAATTTCAGGCAGAATAGGGCGTGGCAGTTGGGTATCGTCAAAGTCCAAGGCGACAACATCATTGGGTCGGAGGACATGCTAGTCAACTGGACGAAGCAGACTGACTTGAGAGTCGGTGCCGAAGCCGCCCGCATTACGCGATACGACCACAGCAAGCTTCTTGCGCTAGGCAAAGACCCCAAGGAAGTTTGGATGACCGCCGAAAAATATTTTGAGGAATGCGACTTTATCGCCGGACACAACATCCTCAACTTCGACGCCTATATCCTAAAAGGCTGGGCGGAATATCTGAACAGACCTTGGAAGCATTTCACCCCCAAGATGATTGACACCCGATGCTTGGCTCTCGGAATGAAACTCAGCATTCCATACGACAGAAACATGGGGTCGCTTATCGAGTATCAATATCGAATGCTCAACAGGTCAGTCAGAGGAACAAAAACATCCTTGACCGCCCTTGGTAAAGAGTATAATATTGACCATGACTACGCAAACCTGCACAACGCCATCGTTGACTTACAGTTGAACGTGAAAGTCTGGAACAAGCAGAAGTTTCAAATCGAAATCTAACATGACACCATCAAACTTCATATCGTCTTTCGAGACTGTGGATATTCCTATGCACGGCGTCAGACTTCCTCAGTTCAAAATTGAGCCTCGCTACAAGAAACAAATCGGTCTGGACAATGACTGCACCAATTACGAATTCCTCCACGGCCTTTGTCTCAAGGGCTTCAAGGCATTAAAATTGGATAAAAAGTCCCCTGCCTATGCCCAATATGCGGACAGGGTTAAACTTGAACTCAACATCATCAACGAGCTTGGCTTCGTGGATTACATGCTGCTGGTTTGGGACGTAATCAACTTCTGCGTGGAAAATGACATTCCGACAGGGGTGGGTCGTGGTAGCGCGGCGGGCAGTTTGGTTCTCTACCTGATTGGCGTCACCAAGATTGACCCTATCAAGTATGGTTTGTATTTCGAGCGTTTCATATCCAAGACCCGTGCCAAGAAACAGGTGGTTGACGGCGTGACGTATCTCGATGGTTCGCTCATGTGTGATATTGACTTGGACATTTGCTTTTACAGCCGTCACAAGGTTCTCGAATACCTCGACCAAAAATTCAAAGGCAAGACCGGGAAAATTCTTACGCTGACCACCTTGAGCGGCAAACTGCTAATCAAGGAGTGCGGTAAAATCATCGGCAGCAAGTCCGAGGAAGAAATGAAGGAAGTCTCGGCCATGATTCCCAAGATTTTCGGCAACGTCGAAGACTTGGAAGTAGCCTACTCCCACTCCGAGGAATTCAAAAAATGGGCAGACGCAAATCCGCGAGTCTATCAGACGGCCCTAAAACTGCGCGACCTTATTAAGAACAAAGGCGTCCATGCTTCCGGCATCCTGCTTTCCTACGACGATTTGGACGGGAATTCCCCGACAGAGCTATCCTCGGATGGAGACATTGTATCGTCATACGACATGAATTGGGTGGCGTTGTCGAACGTCAAACTTGACGCCCTCGGTCTTCGCAGCGTTTCCGTCATTGACAGAGTATGCAAGCTTCTAGGCAAGAAAGTTGCCGACCTTGACTTGGAGCATCCTACCATCTATCAAAATCTCTACGACTTGAAGTGTCCTCACGGGTTATTCCAAATCGAAGCCGACCTAGCGTTCAAGGTTACGCAGAAGGTCAAGCCTAAGAACATGGAAGAATTGAGCGCGATTCTCGCTCTGGCCCGCCCCGGTGCTATGGCGTTCGTGGACAAATTCGCTGCTTACACGAACAACGGGGAATATGAAGCCATTCATCCGTTCTTCGACAGTATCCTGAAAGTTACGGGCGGCGTCTGTCTTTATCAGGAGCAGATGATGCAGATGGCTCACAAGATTGGCTTCACACTCGACGAAGCTGAAATTCTACGCCGAATCGTCGGTAAGAAAAAGGTTGAGGAAGTCAAGGCTTGGAAGCAGCGCATTTCCGATAAGGTCAAAGAGAGTAATCTTCCCGTCGAAGTCGGTGACGTGCTGTGGAAGGTTCTGGAAGACTCGGCGAACTACTCATTCAACAAGTCGCACTCCTGTTCCTATGCCGCCCTCGCCGCCTCGACGGTCTATCTGAAATTCAACCACCCGAAGGAATTTTTCTTGGCGTTGCTCCAAATGAGCAGACACGAACCTGACCCGATTGGGGAAATCTCCATCATCCAGAAAGAAATGGCTCATTTCGACCTCAAGCTTTTACCGCCGCACTTGCAGAAGTCGGAAGTGGACTTTTCCATTGAAGGCAACAACATTCGCTTCGGTCTTTCATCCATCAAGGGGGTTTCCGAAAAGACGATTGACAAGCTTCTCAAATTCAAATCCAAGTCGCTCTCCAAGTTGGAAATGTTTGAGGCGGCTAAACAGTGTGGGCTGTCCATTGGTATTCTCTCCGCGCTTGTCCAAGCCGGTGCGCTCGAAGACTATAAAAATTCCCGCGTCAAGACCGTTTACGAAGCCCAACTTTGGAACGTCCTCACGGACAGGGAGAAGCCGCTTGTCTTGCAGTATGCCCCGACATTCAACTACGATTTGGTCAAGACACTCAAGCATCTGACCACGTTGAGAAATGAAAAGGGCAAACTGATAATCAAGGAAACGCGAGTCGCCACCATCCGTGAAAAGGCCAAGAACTACAAGGTCATTTACGAACAGAACATACTTTGCGAAAGATTCGCTAATTGGTGGTATGAGAACTCCTTGTTGGGCTATGCTTCTAGCTGCCGACTGATTGATATTTTTCAGGAGAAGATTGAAGGTCTTACCGAAGTCGGCAAGGTCAACGACAGCGACATGGATTCGCGTGTCGTGTTCATCGGTAAAATCTCCGAGGAAGTCAAGCGCGGCGTATCCAGAGGCAAGGGCAGCAAATACGCATCCATGTTCGTAGCCGACGAAACCGGCTCGACCAAGGTAATGATTTTCAATAAGAAACTTGAAGAATGCGAAAGTTTGAATATCCGCTTACCCAAAGAGGGCGACATTGTTATCGTCAAGGGCACGAAAAAGGAAGGCACGATTTTCGCCGACCTTATCGCAGTCCAGCAGAACAAAATTTACACCAAGCTATCCGACTGTAAATCTCAGGAGGAATAACCCGTGTATTCGGCCACGTCGTATATGCCCAACTGCCAGAGATTGTAGGATGCGTTTAACGGCCCCATGAATCCCGATGCGTCGGATTGATTCAGCGTGACTTTCGGCCCCCTACCAGTCGTTACGAACCACCCACTGTTCAGAATGGCGTCGGTTACGGATGAATCATAGAACTGCCTCATGTCTTCCAAGTAGTAAATCTTCGGAGCATTCGGAATCCTCATAAATGGCTCATAAGGAGTTCCGGTATGTTGAGAAATGGATGCGCTCAACAGGAACACGGAGTTGGGGAATATGGTGCCGTCGTTGGCAAGAACTTGCTCAAACCCGGCGAAATCGTTGCCCTCGTTCAACACCGATAGGTCGCTCATGGCCGGAACCACGTAACGGTTGTAGTAAAATGGGCCTTGTGTCAAGTGAGGGGCGTAGATATTGCCCCTGTTGCTGATGTGGGGCACGTTCACCCTCGTAACGCACTTGGATGGCGCAGGTTGAATCGGAGAGGTAGGGGAGCCTGATTCCACTAGCGGAAGCCTCAAAAGCACGTCAGAAGCGAAGCTAGGGGCATAGAATGAGGCTAATGGAGCGTTCTTGGATACGTCTTTGAGGAAAATGCCCTCCGAGAATACAGCAGACTCGGCCTGACTGTCGTATCCGAACTCCCCGGAAATCCTGCATTGGCCGGTCAGTTGGATGTTTTGCTCATAGTCTATGGGCTGACTTCCATATTTATTGAATTTTATTGAATTTATTTTGAAGTTGAGCCTCGCCTTATCGCGGAAACGGAAGCCCGTAATAGGCACCCCATTCTCCAAAACCTTCTGTTGCCAGTAGTATTTCACGCCCTTGGTGGTGGCATTACCCCTTGAGTCCATCCCGCTGCAAATCGTTGCGTAGTCATCGCCCGGAGCAGGCCAGATGTAATCCGGGGATTCGTAGGCATACTCGCTAAATCCGGTAGTCACGAAAGCTTTTATCGCCTCCGAGATTGAGGATGAAGCTCCTCCGATACGATGGGCGCGTTCGATTCCAGTGAGGTCGAAGTTGTAGAACCAATTCTGCCCGTCCTGCGGCTCAACGGCATAGAAGCCCGGTGTCAAATTCATGGCTCTAGTATGCAGGGCAACCTCAAAACCGGGGCGCAGATTTAATTCGATGAGCGATTGGTCGGCGGAAGGATTTCTCTTGACGCAATCACAATCGGAAGTATCCAGTCCATAACCCCCGGTCATGCCGAACCAAGCGTCCCCGTAAAGCCCCTGCGAGTGATATTGCCCATCCACCCCCAAATTACCAGCGACCCTCTCCAACCAAATCAAGTCATACCCATCTTGAATCAACTCACCAGACCTATTGTAAATCGGGTTAGAGCATCCTGCAAGTGCTGAAATCGGAGAACCCGAACTGCCACAGAAGAATGTCTGTAACGCATTGTCGGCGTATTCAGGGTGCAGGTTCATGTCTCGCAGACTTGTGGCTGGTAATGTATATTTCAGCGTAACGTTGACGTTCTGGCTCTGCTGCCCGTGGAATGGCAAATCCCTGTCCAAGTCCGGCATGATTGAGTAGTAGTCCGGGCCATCAGCAGAATAACGGTGCCTAGCGAAGTGAAATGCGAAACATTGACCACCACACGCCGCGACTCTTTCCAAAGAGATTTCCCTAAGCCCCTTGACAAATGAAGGGACAGAATTTCCCCTAGCAGAATAAGCCTGTAGCATTCCGCTCGGATAAGTCTTCACGATTGGGCAACATGCGAAATTCTGGGATTCACCAAGGTATTTACAGCCACCTCCGCTAACCTGATTCGGAGAAATGACTTGGAATACTTGCAGGCATGAGTCGCAATCCTTTTCAAGCCTTATCGTCACAGGGGCGACCCTAGAAGGATTTGAATAAGTGCTTGGGAAATTGCCCGAGATAAACATTGCGCCCCCGGTATGGAAAATAGATAGGTGCTGGTTCGAGTAAACCGGAACAGTCGAATGAAAAGTCGAATCAAGCGGCAACTTTTGCATTTCCGCCCCATCAGAATATGTCAGGAAATAACCGGATTGCGGGTCTGCTGATTGTATCTGAAATGGCGTTGAAGGATTATCGGTGGCCTGATAGCATCCGGTCACGTATTCAAAAACGTAGAAACCAGAAGGGTATGTGCCCAAGGAAACCACACCATTCAGTCCGAGAGCCTTTGTAACAAGTATCCCAGTCTTTCCCGGCTGACTGCATTGCCCCGAATACATTGCGGATACACCGCCACCCGCGTAAAAGTGTTCCCATACAGCAGAAGCGTCAGACCAGTAGTTATCAACGTAGGCCGAATTCGGAGGCGGCAGAGCTTCTAGGAATCCCGTGTTAGGATTGTTCTCCGTGGCCCATAGCATAGCCTCTGAGAAATTGCCGTAACTGTCAAATACGTCATTATCCACCAAGTCAAATTTATCAGATAGAACAGGAACCCCTCCCACATAGACCCTCGAAATTACGGATGACTTATGGAATACTCTGGCAATCTGTTCTGATACAGTAAGATTGACCATAACCTCCAAAGGAAATCCGGTTGGGTAATCCTCATTCACACCGCTTGCGCTTGGGTAGAGGAATGTCACGGCTTCCGAACTGAATGGCCCGGTGGAATATCTTGGAAGATAATTTTCTCTATCCTGCTCGACTATAATTGGAGTCAATAGCCCGGACTGCGGGAATGGCGTTTCCCAACCACTCAATACCCCTCCGTCCCAAGCCGGAAAATAGTGGAAAGAGATTAGGTCGCCACTTTCGCTATACCCCCAAAGATTTGTCGTGGACGCCGGGAGAACGGAAGTGTAACCATCAATAAATCTTAGCGTTGGCCCCTGATTCGCCCCGATGACATTCGGCAGTAATTCCCTAAAGAAGTCTCCCATTGAGATTACCGATTCCCCACTCTTGGCTATAAAGCTTTGGTATGGATGACTGGCATTGTATCCGGTTGCTCCGCTTTCCGTCGAAAGAATACCACCCCCGCCGTCTCCCATGCCAAGGCACTTTTTTGCGTATGCCGCGTTAGCCCCGGTTAATCCCGTATTCGGGACAGTCCACATGAATGAAATCTTAGGTTTGTTGCCCGTAGCCCCAATATCGTAGGAAGCCCCGGAATTGCCAACGCCGGTATATTTCATGCCGTTAATAACCGGACGCAAAGCAGAATCAAAGCTTCCACCATTTTGGAAAGTCCCAAAGAAGAAGTCCCCGCTTTGAAAGCCGCTCATGGTCTTGTTGTATAGCTGCTCGCTAACATACAAACACGGCAACTCGAAAGAGGTAGAGTTGACCGCTGGCCCTCCAACCGTCCCAGTATCCAAATAGTCCACCAGACTTAGGGAACGAATCAGAAGCTTGTCGAGAATGACATCAGGATTGGTTCTTAGCTTCGCGTAATCCGCGCCCCATACATTCTTGTCCAGAGACAAAGGTATGATTTTGAATCCGGTCATCGGCACGAAATCATAAAGCGGCTGTGGCGGCATGTCGTTCGTGTATCCGGTGATTCTCCATCGCGGGCTATTTCCCCCGATATGAGAGAGACTATATCCCGTAGGGTTAGGAGCTTGAGGGACTTGACCCGTCTCAATAGTATTGATTGATTCGTAAACCGGCAAGTCCACATTGATTCTGCCTAGCAGGTATTGTCTAGCAGGGTCAGACCATAAGCCGGTTCTTTGGTCGTAGAGTTCTGGTGCCGCCGAAACGTTAAAGCCAGCAAAGACTTCTGACAAATCCTCTGAGCCAATAACATTTGGCGCATCTGGGAATTTTCTGTAGAAAGAAATGTTGTTGACCGGATATACGGAATTTCCATCGTCGGTGCAAGGCAGATTGGTATAGACATAGAATACGGTATTATCCTCTCCAGTTACCGCCTGTTTTATGCAGGGGTTATCCAAGGACGGCATGTTGTCATAGATGATTCCCCCGGATACATAGTAGTATTGGGTTTCGGAATCCCCCATAATTTGATAGTCAACGGTCTGCGAAAACAATCCCGTCGTATCATAGAATGGATAATGGTAAACATCAACCTCGTCGTCCTTCGGGCTGTTCAAGGCTATGCCGCTCAAGACCAGATTATACGGCTGCGAAAGGATTCGGGAAATTACGCCGTCCCTGAATCCCGTGGCATTAAGCTGCGAAGCCTGCTCTGGATATACGGAAGCATAATAGGAGAAAGTCGCGGTGAGTAACTGTTTGGTTTGCCACTGGCTCAACCTGTTTACGCTTGCGGAACAGAAAAGGGCGTTGACAGCACTCAACAATGATTCAAAATTCGGATTCGTGTCTCCCCCAAGTTCGGTTACAAAGCCAGTGAGGGTGTCATGGACAAGACCATCGTATCCCAAGTATCCGCCGAATACTAGAGAATCGGCCTTGCTAAGAACGTTTGTGTTGAACAGACTGACCGCGCTTTCGTCAGAATATGTGACGCTGAATCCGCTGGCGATTCCGTTGTATGTCGTGGAAATGATGGAGGACTTTCTCAGGTCGCCCTTGGCGTCCAGACTGGCCATAGCCATAGCCAGCTTGCGAACGCTTTGCGCCAGCGCCGAATCCAAAGGTTCGTTGCTGCCGTTTACCATCGTTAAGAATTCCTGTGACATTTTCCCTCTATTATAGATTTTTCGTTTAGAAACCGTTAATCAAATCGGACATATAGTTCATGTTTGAGTAAGCCTTTTGCGTCGAACCAATCCAAGCCGTAGGAGTCACGTAGTTGCAATGGTCGGAACCCCCACCGTGGCACGGGTCTATGGACTGGTATTCAGCCAGCTTCGGCAGCAAGTCCGGGGCCAAGAACCCCTCAACAGCCTGCGCCCAAGGCGTTTGTGCTGGCCCAAGAACCCTCGTTGCGTCCAAGCCGTTATATCTCGCGTCGGAGACAATCTTATCAGGCCCGTATTTCGATGACAAATTTCCAAACAAATCGAGACTCTTTCCACCCGGTAGAATTCCTTGGTCGTATCTAAGGCTTAGGCATGGCGGGAAACATACGTTAGCCTTTACCCCCAAAGTAGGACATTCATAAATGTCCAAGTCCTGAGAACCCGCCACAGCTATGGCATCATTCGGATACTGGCAATATCTGGCGTCGGTTCCGTCTGCCGGGGCCAAACCGCTGCACCTGTTTCTCCAAGTCCCGAACGGAACGCCGCACCAGCTAATAGTCCCGTCATCATTGGTCGTCTGATTGAACTCAAATTTCTGTGTCCACACCGCCGCGCCAGCGTTGATGTAGTTTGGCTGCCCCCCCGCCGCATCGGTTCTAATGCTTCTAATTTCTTCAAACAGCGCGTCGTTCTTACTCACCCTGTCGAAGTTACGGATATACAATCCATAGACCGCAGGAAGGTCATACATCATTGTGTATGGGCCGTCTGTAGAATAGGCATACATACCCAATGGCATTCCGTTGCCATTCTTGTCGCGGTTGTGCCTGTTCATCTTCCAGAAGAACGAGTATGGCCCCGGCATGGTTTGGCGCGTAAGGTAAGAGCTATTCGGTTGCCCGACCCAAGAATACTGGAAACCAGCATTGCCGACTCGCAGCCCCGGCGCGATGTAAGACCAGTTGGTAACGAACTCCTTCTTCTTATTTCCGCAGAATATGTAGAACGAGCTAAATCCTTCCACGAAGTATGCCATGTGCCTACCCAAAGAACTTTTCCTCCATCCGGCATTTCCGCCCGGATAGGACTTCAAGCTGGTTCTGATGTTATCCAGAAGTTTATTCTTATCCGTTAGGATATTTGAGAACGTAATCAGCGTCTCGCCACGGCTGTCTTTTCCGTCCCAAGTATCATCCTTGCCAACAAGGTCTGTATATCCAAGCCTCTTGATAAGTCCGAGGTTATTGCTAAACTGCCATTGTCCCTTGCCGTAATTTTGACTGGCCGATTTGGTTGGGAACGCCGACCACTTCTTCGCTCCTTCTGACGCGGGATACAGGGCGGAAACTATGTCCCCGGCGTTGAACGGAATGCCTTGCTTGGTATTATCTGTAGCCCAAGCTGGCTCCTCAACAGACCAATGCTTGACTTTCGTGCCGCCATTCAGATACAAGTCAAACGGAATACCGAAATAATCTCCCAAGAACTGACCCTCCGAAACTTTAGGCAGGGCCGTTCTACCATACATGGCGTCTCCTTCTTCCTGAGTCAGAATTTTCGAGAACGTCACCAACGCACCGTAAGGGACGACCTGACCCCAGTTAGTGTTCAGAAGCGGCAAATCCTGAATGGCTGGTGGTTGCCAAGTGAAGTTCCACGTATCGTATCCAATCATCCCCATCGTTCGTTTCTTATTGTCGTCACAGCAAGGCGACCAGCTAGGCAGACATCCCACGGCACTTGGAGTCCTGCGTTCCGCAAACGCCGTTTCTGGAATGGCATCTGTGTTCGGCGTGTATCCATAATACGGGCCGGTGTAACTGGACAGGGCGATATTCTTCTGGTTCCCACTTCCATCCATTGAAGTGAACACAAGCTTTGACGGCCATCCTTGGGAACTTCCGTTCTTTACTGCTACGTCCAAAATCAAAGTATCATCAATAATCAATCGGGCAGGCTCGCTTCTTCTTTCCCCGAAGATGCCCGAGACTACGCAGAAGTAGTAATATTGGTCGTCAATACCCACCTTGGCACCCTTTACAAACTCAGCGAATTGGTTAGGAAGCCCCGGAGTGATTGAAGTTCTGTATCCCGTTAGTTTCGGGACGCATTCATTTGGGTGGATGACTGTGCAGTTATTGCTTCCGTCGCCTTCTAGGTTACACCATTCGCCCGTGGGATTAGACCATTCCACTCCGCTCAGATTCCCCAAGTTGTAATTAGCGTATAGCCCAGTAGGGAACCTTCCCCACTTATAGGAAAGCTTGGATATAATCTTTCCATTATCATCGGTCAGCTTGAGTCTGTCAGCCCAATAATTGATTTCCGGCCATCGCCCATCCTGAACTTTGTCTTCCGGCAAGGTGTGGTAATCAACCGCGAGCGACCTGAACGTAGGCGTTTGCCCAACCTTGCAGATAATGTCGTTTGGCTGTTGAACAAAGATTGGGTTAAAGCATGAGAAGCTCGGGTCTAAAACCCCGATTTGGTGGTAGCCCAAAACTTGCAGAACGCCTGTATAATCCAAATGCACATGTGTATTGTTATTCGTAAGTCCGTTGCCAGAGGCCACTGGAACATAACCGCGTTTCGGGTGCATTTTCCCATTGCCAATTTTGTTGTAGAACCCGGCGTTGAATCCCAATGGCTCCCCAACCGGAGTGTAGGTTTGGAGTGCGGATAGATTAGGGAATACTCCCGAGTTCGACGCGTAATACCCCTCGAAATATCTTCTTGGGATTTGCGGGGGCTTACTCTTGCTGTTCGGGGCGACCAGCCAGAACGCATTGTAATATCCCGAAGGGTCGTCCATTCCGTAATAAATCCTGCCCATTGGATACAGGTCAACCGGCGTTCCGTAGGATTCGTTACCCAAGTTTCTCTTATGGGAAAGATTCCTCTGGACATTCGCCATGAAGTTGTAGCTTCCGGTGTTGAGACTCCCCTGCGTGTCACGAACGATGTAGTTGCCATACTTACCAATGAAACCGGCGTCGAAGGCAGGCAAGTCCCCCTGATTAAAGAACACACTCTCGAACAGATTGTTGGTATATAGATAACTGTCAGGAACACCAGACCTGTAATACCCAGTATGGGTGACGTTATTGATTGGGTCTGTGACAGAGCCATTAGGGTTGATTTCAAGATAGCCGTTGTCATTGTAGAGCGTTGGGATGTCGTTAATCCAAGCCGTCAACAAGTAAGGCTCACCCATCTGGGAGTATTTGCATTCAATCCAAAACTTGTCATGCAGGACTTTGATTCCGCTCTTTGTGAAGTTCTGTAGCCTGTTGTATCCCGCGTCCCCGGTAAGGAAGTCGTAGTTCAGGGCCAAGAACAATCCTTGATTTCCGGCGTAGTAATCGCTGTATTTCCTCTGTAGGGCGGAAGTCTTCAGCAGCCTGTTATAAATTTCAGGCCCGCCGAGTCCCACAGTCGCGTTATCAAAGGGATTCGCGTTGTCTCCCGTCGTGCATCCACTGTTCACTGTTCCATCCGGGTTGATTAACGTCCCGGCAGACTCAAGGAACCTCACTCCATAGAATCCATATTTACCAATGGCAGAGTAATACGGAACTTCAAAGTAGGTTTCAGGCGAGGCAAAGATGTTGGCCCCGAAAGTCCAAGGCAGGTATTTCGGATAGTCCGCGCAAAGACGGTGCTGCCAATACCAGCTTTCCCAAGCGATAGACGAGTCAAAGGTCTGAGGGGTTGGGTTATTTCCGTCCGTTCTCTGAGTAGTCACCACGGTAACAGAGCCGTCTGAATTGACTATGTTACTGGTGACAGGCTTGCCGATTACCCTTCCTTCGTCGGGGCTGTTATCAAACGGAAATGTGTCCGCGTTTTCTTGATACACGAAGTTCCAGAACCACCAGTCTTCATTGCCAAGGTCTTGCGCTCCCGCTCCATATCCATCAACGTTTCCGCCCTTGCCATTCCCACCCAGTCCGGCGAATCCAAAACCAGCGATGGCGTTGGCCACGAAGGTAGCCATTAGGTCGTTGCTGCCTCTAAGTATGGACGTGTCCGTTTCCAATACCAGAGCAGGGCAGAGATTGTTATTGTAGATGTTGATGTTGCCTCCCACGGCGCACACATCCTGCATGAAGAAGTTTCCATCCAAGTCCAATACGGTAGGGATGGGAGAATTGTTGTATAGGCTTCCCCCGAAGATATAGGAAGGATAACCACTCGGCCCCGCATATTCAATTCCGTTGCCCGGAACCCATTTGATTTCCGCTTCCTGATAGGTCGGACAATTCGCGTCAATGTCACTCGGGCATTCGTAATAGAAGTAGCGAAAGTGCTGCAAGGGGGAGATAAGTGGATTGCAGTTTTCGGGGGACTTTCCACCACCACAGTTAATAGGAACGATTCCGTTCAACTGATGGTATTCTTCTACGGTGATTTGGAATGCGTCTGCGAAATTTATCGCATCCCCGGCATCGGATTGGGTAAGCGTTCTGGACGTTCCAAAGTTCGACAATACCGATGTTCGGGTCGGATTTGCTCCCCACGGAGATTCAAAGAATCCATGACGATAGTAGGCGTTGTAGAAGTTCTTGAACGGCTTGTCGGGTTGCCTGATACCGTGGCAGGTTTCGTAAATGGAACAGGACGGGGTAACGTATTCGCCCGAAAAAGTCCTTCCCGCGCCCGCCCATCCATAGAGATAATACGGGCCTGTGAAGTTGGAATCGAAAATGTCAATCGAACTGTCGGGAGGGGAAGTCGTGAAAACGAGGCCGTAGCTTATGCCAGTCGGGGCGGTCTTTGCTCGGGTCAGGCCACGGAAAACCCCGGAGTTTTCGCCTCCGCTTGCCGGGGCATAATCCAGCACGTCCCCGCTCCTGAAACCTGTGAACACAAACTGCATTTTTTTAGATTCCTTCGACCTTCTATACTATAATACACATAAGCTATGATAAACTTCTATAAACCAAACCCAAGAAATACCGGCCACGCCTGCTCATTCAAACTATCCAACCAAGATAACCGCTTTTACGCGGAAATCCTCAAACAAGACTCATGGAACCCTGCGACCCGCACCGGCTCCTTCTCCCAAAACGCAAAAGACCCGGCGAAGAAGGCTGTGGTCAAGTTCTCCCACACTGAAATCGGGGGAATCCTTGACTCTATTGACACGGGCCGTGCATTCTCGGCCTACCATGACGGCGCAGTCACCCAGTTTTCCACGTCCATCAAATTCGAGCCGTATATGAAGGATGGGGTGCAGATTGGTCACTCTTTCTCAGTCGTCAAATCCTCGAAGGAGGACTCCTCGAAGAAAACCAATTTCGTCATCGGTCTGAACTTCGGCGAAGGCAGGCTTTTGAAGGAAGCCCTCACCTTGTTTATCCGCAAGGCCATCGAAATTGACGTTGCCAATTACGCTGCAAAATCTCCAAAAAGTGAATCGCCCGCCGCTTCCGACGGTCAAACAATCGAGGCCACCAGTCTCGACGTGTAATGAAGAAAAAGAAAATCGTTTTCCAAACCGATTTTAGCCTAGCTAAAACCGGGTTCGGACGCAATATCCGAGCCATACTTGAATACCTGTTCCGCACGGGCAAGTATGACTTGGTTCATTATTGTATCGGAGTCCCAGTGGGGCATCCAGAACTCGCCCGCACCCCTTGGAAAAGCGTGGGCTGTCTCCCCAACGACCCAAGACAGATTCAGGAGTTAAATAAAGACCCTCACATCGCTCGTCAGGCCGGATACGGGGCATGGAATCTCGACAAGGTAATCCTTGAAGAAAAGCCGGACGTTTACGTTGCCTCGCAAGATATTTGGGGCGTTGATTTCGCTGTCGAAAAGAAATGGTTCAAGAAGACCAATTCGGTCATTTGGACTACTCTTGACTCACTTCCTCTGCGACCAAGCGACATTAAAATTGCCCCAAAAATCAAGAATTTCTGGATTTGGAGCAGCTTCGCCACCAACGCCCTGCACAAGCTGGGTCATACTCACGTCAGGACAGTTCACGGTGCGGTTGATACGTCGCATTTCTGCAAGCTTCCGAATCTGCAAAGAACGGAACTGCGAAAGAAAAACGGCATCCCCCTTGATGCCTTCATCGTTGGTTTCGTGTTCCGTAATCAGCTAAGAAAGAGCGTCCCTAACCTTCTTGAAGGATATAAGATGTTCACGAAGGAGCATCCCGAAGTCAAGAATCCGCGCTTGCTCCTGCATACCAACTGGTCTGAGGGTTGGGACATTCATAAGCTTGCCGCCGAATACGGGGTCAACAAGAACGAGATTCTTACCACCTACGTCTGCAAGTCGTGCCTGAAATACGAAGTCAAGCCTTTCACGGGTCACGACCAGAACTGCAAGCATTGTAAAACGGAAAAGTCCCAAATCACAACCGGGCCGGGTCTTGGGGTTTCCGAAAAATACCTGAACGAGATTTACAACCTGATGGATGTTTACTGTCACCCGTTCACTTCGGGCGGTCAGGAAATCCCCATTCAGGAAGCAAAGCTTACCGAACTGATTACTCTCGTCACGAACTATTCGTGTGGTGAAGAAATGTGCGAACCGGACGCAGGTTCCATCCCCCTAGACTGGGCGGAATACCGCGAGCATCAAACTGAATTCATCAAGGCTTCTACTTATCCCGCCTCCATCGCCAAACAACTGGGCAAGGTATTGAAGATGGACGCCTCCAAGAAAACCGCGATGGGCAAGCAGGCGAGGGAATGGACTATCAAAAATTTCTCCACGCAGACCGTAGGCGGCATTTTCGAGGAATTTATTGACAACTGCCCGCCAGCGGACTTCTCCAATCTTGAAAAGGAGTCGCTGCCAAATCCATTCGTTTCCATCCAGCCAATCGAAGACAACACGGAATGGGTCATCAGTCTGTATAAGGAAATCCTGAATCGTCAAGACATTGACAAGGAGGACGATGGCGTCAAGTATTGGATTGGGGAATTGAGCAAGGGCCAGAAGCGCGAAGTCATCGAGCAATTCTTCCGTCAAACCGCCGCCAAGGAACTACAGGAGAAAAATAAGACGGACTTCAATGAACTCTTGAATAAAAACGACAAGGGCAGAATCCTTGTGGTCATGCCCGAAAGCGCGGGGGACTTGTTCCTACTGTCGAGCGTCTTCCCGTCCATCAAACGCCGTTACCCGGATTATGCCCTTTACGTTGCCACGAAGCCGGAATACAGGTCGGTGCTGGATGGAAACCCGCACGTTGACCACTGGCTTGAATACAATCCAATCATGGACAATCTCTTATGGCTGGAAGGCAATGGAACTAACAAGGGATATTTCAATATCGCCTATCTTCCGCACGTCCCCACGCAGAGAATTTTCACTTATCAGCACAACGGGGAAGATAAGCTTGATTTTGATTTAGAAAGCTACCACTAATGCACCTGATTGAAACATACGCCCTAGCTTGCGGAGCCAAGATTGACGAGCCGTTTATCTACGAGTCTTTCACTCCGTTGCCGGAAGGAAAATACATTTCTTTCCACACGAACACCAAGTTCAACTCCAAGAACTACGATTACTGGCAGGACGTAATCGGCCTTCTCCTGCCCATTCTTGCGAAGGAGAACATCAAGATTGTCCAAACGGGTGGCCCTAACGACCCAGCAATCGCGGGGGCGATTGACTATCGCGGAAGAACCACAGTCAACCAGTTGGCTTATATCGTGAAACGTTCCGCGCTCCATTTTGGATGCGATAGTTTCGCCATTCACCTTGCCTCCGCGTTCAACATCCCCATCGTTGCCCTCTACAACATCATCCAGCCAGAGAACGCTGGCCCTTATTTCGGCGACAAGAGCCAGCACATCGTATTCAAATGCTATGAACGTCTTGGTCAAAAGCCTTCGTATGCCTCCGACGAAAACCCAAAGACCATCAACACTATTTTTCCAGAAGAAATAGTCGAAGCCATTTTGAAGCTTCTCGGCATCGCTTACGCGCCTGCGTTCCGCACAATCCACATTGGGGATGGTTATGGCCGTATTCAAATCAACGACTTCATGCCTAATCAAGTGGTCAATGTCCATGACAAGAAGGCGGTTTTGGATGTCCGCATGGATTATCTGTTCGACGAAGAAATCCTTGCCCGTCAGCTACGCGTGAATCGCTGCCGCATCTTCACAGACAGGAGAATCAATCTCCAAATCCTCGCCGCAAACAAGGCCGCGATTGAGGGCATGTTCTACTTTATCCGCGAAAACGACGAACCCGCTTTCGTCAGGGAAGTGGCCGAACTTGGGATTCGCTGTGCCCTTCTGTGTAATTTGCCATCCGAGCAAATCGAGCGCAAAAAGATTGACTATTACGAACACGCCAACATCAACGTGATTCCTAAAATCAAGCCCGAGTTGCTGGAAAAGCTAAAAAAAATCAATAATTTGCATTTTAAATCCTGCCGCAACGTCCACAGCGAGGGCAAGGTTTATGCCTCCCGAGCCTCCCAAATCGCAGGAGTCGTCAAAACTGAGGGTTTCCAGCCCGTCATTGACTCCCCGGACTTCTGGAACGATGAAGCCGAAAACTGCATGTTTGTGGAAATGCTTGACAAAACCCGAAACATACCGTAATCTTATACCATGAGCAATACGCCTCCGAAACTGTTCAAGCGAAACGAGTTTGGTCTGATTGATGACGAATCCATATCATACGTCTTTAACGAAGACGGTTCGGTCAACTGGCGCAAGATGGTCAAACCCGAATTCCTCGTCCCAAACAAACAGGCTTTTGAACGTCGCGGCAAGCAGATTCCAGAATCCATTGAAGGATTGGAAGACAGGGACTTGATTATTCTCCTTGGGGGAATCAAGGATTTGGCTGCGCTTCGCGGCTACAGTGAGGTTAGACATACAGTTCAATCCCCCGCCGCAGATTGCATTATTTCTTCCTGCGCTATTAGCTGGCTTCCAAACTACGAAACGGAAAACCGACCAGTCACTTTTAGCGCGATTGGTGATGCCACTCCATTCAACACTACTAATTTCGGCAAGAACTTCCTTGGAGCCTGTGCGGAAAATCGTGCCTTCGTTCGTGCCGTCCGCAACTTCCTCAAGGTCAACATCGTTGGTCAAGACGAATTGGGCGGGACTGCTGGCCCTACGCAGGACGCTCCTGAAACCGACCAAACATCTGCTACCCTTTTGGCGGTCATGGCCGCACACAACGTATCCTTCGAGAAGGTCAAAAGCACTCTCGTCAAAGAGCAATTCCCCGGAGCCGAGCTATTCACGCGTGTCGAGGATATTCCGAACTTCAAGAAATTCGAGCTTATCGAGCGCATCAAAAAGGCCGTCTCCAACAAAGAGAAGCCCGAACCGGCTTAAATCTGCGTGTAGTAGAAGTAGGTTGTCTGCCTCTCCATTGGAGTCAGAAACGAGTCGGGCGTGGCTACTATCGTCGGCAAGCAAGACCCACCGGCGACTCTTTCCTTACCACCCACATTCAAGTCCACGTAAGAGGAACACTTGAACGTGATGGAGTCCCTTGAACCGAAAACGTATTCCGTGTTCGGCGGGATATTCGCTCCCGGCTGATACCCCCTGCCCAAGAAATACGAGTTGATGAAATTCTCGTAGTCTGCTTTTGGCAGGTTGATATAAAAGTAATTTTTTGCAGGGTCGAACTGTCCCACGGTTCCATTGGCCTTGCCCCCGCCCACAATCTTTCCTGAATCATCAAGTGACGCCGGTAGGGTTTGCCCAAGCATTGCCGCGTTGCTGCCAAGATACGGGGTATTGATTCCATTGGTGGAGAACCAAGACTGGAAAAACTGCGTATCAGCAGTCAGATAATCCCTCATTTTCTGGACAGTGATTACCTCCCCCACTTTGTAAGGGGCGTTGATTGGAGTGATTTCGTTCGTTGAAAAAGCCACGTAACTTCCCACGTTTACATTCCCTTGTGCGTCAACCCTTGTTAATTGACTCGGTTGCGTTACGCCGACGTTCATTCCAGAGGGGCAGCTAATCCATAGTTGTTGAGGTCTAGCCACCAGAATCAGGTTGTCTTGCAGGAATATGCCCGCCCCATCCGAACCGGCAGTAACCATCGGGCGTTTTCTAGGTTCCTTAATGGCCAGAACAAATCTGCTAAGAATGTCCACATAGTAGTCGCTCGTCAGTCCGGGGTCACCGACATTTCCGATGACATAGGCTTTACATGGGGGAGTATTGCTATTGACCCCGTTCAATAGCGGCGATGCGGAATATGCCTTTTCAACTTTTATGTCCATCTTATGTCAATCCTTGGTTCAGGAAATTTAATACTGATGAAGAGTCTGAGAAATAATTCAGGTCTGTCATCAAGATTTTCGGGTTTGTGGAGTATGCCTTGTATCCACTGGCGGTGAATGAAATTGATGAGCCATCTGCCGTCAAAGTCACAATCGCCGTCATTATTCCAGTATAAGGTATCGGATTCACAGTCAGTCCGAAATACAAAGGAGTCTCGCCACTATAAGGTATTACACTACCCGTAACTGGGCTTAATGATTCTGCATTCAGCCCACTAGACAGTTGCCACACGTCATTGAACACGTAATGATTGTGAGTAGAATTTAATACTATGACCCCAGAAGCATCACCAACCTGCATGTCTCCTGATTGTCTTACGAATGAAACCTTTGGGTAAAAGGCCGACGAATAACCGGAACCCGGATTCGTGAAAATCAACCCCTGCAAATAATAACCACTTCCCGTTGCTCCGCAAATTGGGAATCCAGTAAGGTATCCCGCGTCCAATCCCATGACCGGTAAACCGGCAAATGCACTAAACGGGAATCTGACCCCGCTGTCCAGCGTGTAGTCTGAGCAGCCCCCTCCTGTTCCTAAATAAGCAAAAGGTGGTTCCACATATCCAGAACCCTTATCCAAGATTTCAAATCCAGTTGCAATGTAAAAATACGCCGGACTGATGATGGAGCCATAGACAACTTGGTCAACCACGGGTTGTGGATTCAAATACAACCAACCCGATGCTCCGCTTCCGATGCCATTGATTCCAGAAAAGAGCAGAGGAATGGCCACCGGGCACCCAGTCGTGAAAATGTTAAGCCCGAAATCAAAATTTCTAACCGAATAGTATTGGGTGAATTCAGCGTTTGGGCACGAATCATAGAATCCAGTCACAGTAACTTCAAACCCCGTCACATACTCATGTGTGTAGAAAATGTTGGTAGCTGGCAAACCCGGAGAAAAGTCAACATGAACTACGCCCGTTCCGTCAGTTTGAGTAAAAACATTGAACTTCGATACTCTAGCTGCTAAGAATCCCTGCGCCGGATTACTCTCGAACGTCAAAGTGTTTAATCCAGTTACATCGTAAAACAGCGTAGGGATGCTAGGGTCTGGACTTAATTTGGATAGCGATGGAACTATGTAATTGAATCCAGATACAGAAGAAGTGAAAAACGTCTGAGCCACCTGACCTAAGCTTGTGTTCAAGAACAAATCGAACTGGTAAGTCTTGTCGTCTTGGGTATTTGACGTATCGAACAGATTAAAGTGAGACGTTCCACTTGCGAACACCATACCTGAAATTATACCAGATAGCGGAGGCGGAAGGAAGAATGTATTGTCGGTAAATTGGATGTCATATCCAAAAACAAGAACATCCATGTCCGAGTTGTTGGTTACATCTACGGTCAGTTCTCCACCCGGCAGATATGTCGGGCTAACTGAAATCGAAATTGGGATTGCGGGCGTGTATAAGTAAACGTCTGCGTTGACCCCGGATGCCCCGTCCAACGTGACACTTAGTATGTTGAACCAGTTTGGCGAGCAGGACTCTATTCTCAAAGGTTCGCCATTGATGAAAAGCTGGGATTGTCCGCTGACGACCTCTCCGCGCAGATTGAATGGCTTGTCGTATCCCCAAACGAACATGCCGCTGTTATCGTAAAGCTTGTCATTGGTCAGCGTAAGGTAGAACGTTCCGTCCTGCCCGCTTGGGCTTCCGTATCCAGAGAACCCTATCTGGGCCGTGCCTGTTCCGAACAGAAAAAGATTATCCAACTCAAAAGCGAAGCTCTTGGTCAGTGGAAAAACCTTTTTGATGTTGCCTGTTAGATACATGTTACAAAGGCTTGAGTCTTGGGCCGATACTGTTGAGGATGGCCTCCTGCTTAGGTAGCGTCGGCGGCTTATTGGAGAACGAAAGACTTGTCTCTACTCCATTGTCCCCGATTGACACAGTGAAGCTCGTAAGCCCACTGGACGGTGTGACCGAATTGATAAAGTCTCCGAACAGGTTCGGCGAGCCAACGACATTGAATGTCGCAGACTTCATTGGGAAATTAGATTGATAGGAGTTCAATTCGGAAATGAAATTGTGATAGTCCTGTATCGTCTGCAAAACAGTTCCATTGGCATTCCCAGAGTAAACCGTGGCGTAGTTTTTGAAACGCATGGTATTCGGGTCTAGGATTGGCTTTACGTCCGGGTCAATGGTGTTATTGATGGTCTTTACCATTGAAGTGTTGTTCCCCGTCTCACTTACCGGAGAACCGTAGATTTCCATGAACGGTGGAGTTCTCAATTCTCTGCTGATGGTAGAACTCATTAGCCCGATATACTCGAACAGGTCGTTCGGCTTGTTTGAGATTGGGTAGATGATTTTGGTGGAGGCGATTCTGTGAATCAACGATGGGACTGCCTGCAAAGCCTCGTCATAGTAATATTCTCCGTCCAGTCCCTTCTGCTCCATGCTCGTTACCGGGTTTCTCTCCACGGTAATGGACAGGGAACGAGCGTTGTTTCCCGACGCGAATCCCGACGGCCATCCCGCCCACAGAATAGAAATAGGGTCATCAATGTTCGTGCAGGAGAATTTCGAGTCCCCTGAATGAGCCTCGCCACTAAGCAGAAGCCCGGTATTGCAGACCACGGACACAGGGGAATATTTACAGATGTTCGGTGGAACCTGCTTTAACAATTCAAGACGCTGGGTTTCGTATTGCAGGAACAAATTACGGGCCATGATTGCATTATACGAATCATAGTAGTCGTTCATATTGAACGAGATTCTGGCATTCGGGTGTGTCTCGATGTTAGGAACGATGCAAACGTGCAACTTGGCACACTCCTGATGGATTCGACTGTCAGTTCCGACAGCCAAGATACCAATGGCATCTGTCGCCGTTGTGGAAAGGTTGTCCAATTCCGCCTTCAAGTCGTTGTAAACTTCACCGATGTTCGGATGGAACGTTGGCATGAAGTCTTTGATATTGAAGTGCTGGATGCTTTGCGGAAGTTCCCTCTGGATTTTCTGAAGGTTATCAGACACGCTGAACATCTGTTCGCAGACAGGGGAAAGGGCATCGTATAGCTCCTGTTTGTATTGGAAGTCCAGCGTTCCCCATTCGTTACTTAGAGAACCAACATAGTATTGGTTGGAGTCGAACCCGATATTTCCAAGTGACGCGCCCGTGTAAGCGTTAGGATTGAAACCGAGGATGTGATACGGCATCAAATCGTAATATGGAGCGTCTTGATAAATCGGGTAGAAATTCGCTGCTGGCGTGAACGTGTTTACCAATTTAGTTAGATAATCGCCAGAAACACCGTATAGCCCCCCTGTCGGAGTGTCCCATTGGTTAAAGTCTTTGTGGACGAACGGGGGAACGTCAGTAGTTCCAATGTTCAATACCCCGTATTTATACATCGCCCCGGCCCATGTTCCTTCAAAGGACGTGACTTCCTGCTTCAAGTAAGGCTGATAATATCCCACGAAGACCTCGTAGAAGTCCGGGTTGAGGGAAATATTCTGGCTGAGATTTCCTCCCAGTAACTTTCTGATAGCCGCTTCCTTGGCTGTAACGTTGGTAATCTGAATCTGAGGAATGAAACCAAGGGCTGCAAAGTTCGCGTAGAAATCCGAAACATTGTCGTTACTGGTCGTGTTCGGGTCGAAAACACCGCCTTCATCAATGTTGGCTTGGATGGCCCTGTTCGCGCAGTAGATGTCCCTCATATCAGGGTCATATTTCGTCAAGGCAATCGAGATGTCAATATCCTTGAAGTATCTGTTTGTGAACGACGAGAATCTCTTTTTCGTCGCCATGAAATCGTTTGCAAACTGGACGCCGGTTGTCCTGTGCCTGACTGTTGACAGATGATTCTGCAATACTTCCGCAAACAAAGGGGAGAAGTCAGGGCTGTAGAAGTCCAAAGGATGCAAAGGCTGGAACGAGACGAAGTTCTTTACATCCCTAGATTCATTGTTGATTTGACGCGGGCGAACGTCAGCCGTGATAACGGACTGCTTGAAAGTATTTTCGAGCGTGTGGGATTCGCGGTAGTTGCTCAAGGCCACTTGAGAAGACCCGTCAAACTCCGCACCCAAGGTCGTCTTCGGGTCTGCGATTGACATGATTCTCTCAATGTCAATCTGGTTGACCATGTTGAGTCCGATGAAAGTTCTGCCCGTGGTATAGAACTGTAATCCGAAATCCGAACACCAGTTATTAAGCACTTCCCTCAAAGTGCCAACATAATTCTGCATGTATGGCGTTCCCGTCAGCAGGAATCCTGTAAAGGCTCCGTCAAAATTCAGACCCCTAACTCTCAAGGAAGCAAGGAGTTGGTGGAACGTGTATTTCATTTCGGGCACAGTGGAACAAACATCCGAATACATCTGCTCCATTCCCAAGATGATATAACCACCGTTCAGGTCGAAAGTCGGTTGCTGCGTCGGAAGTTCGTAAAGATATTGCCAAGCCGAGAGAGCATTGGTGATTGGGGTTCCGGCCAAGTTGTCGTAGGTCTTTCCTCCAATGCCCACGTAAGAGCCGTAATCAATATCCCTGACCACCGCCCCATCGCCTGTCCATGAGCCGAATTCACAGTCAGGACATACGACCGGGATAATGCCGGACGCCTGCGCCGACTTTATGAATTCAGTTCCTTGACGCTTGATAAGCCCGACATAGATTTTGTCCAGAACGATGGAGTAGTCCTTGAAGACTACGGAAAGGGTCTTCTGGTTTGGTTGAATATCCATGTCGTAACTGAACAAAACAAAGTCGCTCAGAAGCACTCCATTGAAGTCAATATCGTAAAGACTTTCCTGTTCGGTTCCACCGGCCCCGGCCCCGCATTGCAAATCGTTCGGGGAAATATCGAAAACCTGCGGAACAAGGTTGCTCAAGTCCGAATTCGTCTCCAATACTATCTGCATGGAGATTTCTGTAGGCTTATCGCTGAATCCTATTTTGCAATCAGCCTTGAAAATCCAGCCGCCAAAAGCCTGCGAGGTCTGCCAGTTCTGACTGACATACCTGTTGTTCGCCCCTTTGGGGATTATGCTTACGCCTTTGAGTGCTTGGAACGCCATAAATTAAACCGTAATCGGGAAACCGTCGCCATCATAAATGATGTCCCCGTTAATATCCGTCAAAAACGGAAAGTCAACAAAATTCAGATAGTAGCCGTCATTATTATAGACTAGCTGAGTGTTATTCGCTGAGAAAAAGTATTCAGGAGGGGTGCAGGGTTGAACCAAATAATAGTCCTCCCCGCGTGTCTGCAAAACTCCATTAAGCCATATCTGTTCTGAAAATCCCCAAATGCCAGTCACCAAATAAGACGTGGAGTTGTATTGCGCCACTTGTTGAATTGGTATGTCATCCATAGCTATGAAAACAATCTCACATCCAGTTTCCAAAACGCCCGAATTAAACAAAGTCCCAGACACCCCATGCTCGAAATCAATGCCTCTGACAAGCTTCTGGCCATTCAGGTAAACGTCTTGATTTTCGACCAATACACCCGAGGCCGATACCCAAATACCCCCACCACCATCTACAGGAAATTGTCCGGTGTAATACATGGAAATCGCAGGGTTCACGGAGTAGCTCACGGTCAACGTTTCTACTAGAGAGTTATCGTTAAAGACAAGGATTTCCCCGTCTTCTACGTCATAATCAACCCCGGAACTGGCTAAAAGGCCATTTACATAGAGATTTGGATGAAGTGAATTTCCCACGTTTGGCAATATAAAATTCGATAAATTGATATTTTTATATGGCTGGAATTTGTCGTAGTAGTAAACTTCGACTTGACTACCGTTCAAATCATTACCAAAAATACCGTCAAAGCGGGAATATCCCTTGATTTCGCTTTGATTATACCCCAAAACAGATGAGTATGAAGTGAAAGTTACCGCTCCACCAGTAATGACGATGGGTAAAATACGAGTGTCCGTCAAAATCAACCCGCTGACCCCCAAAGTGTAGATACCCGTGACCGTCGTGCTATCTTCTTTTAGGATGGCCCCAGTAAACGTCTGGAAGCCCGTCACGCCGCTTTCATAGATGTTGACGCCCGTTACCCCATTTACCGAGATGAGCCTTCCCGTGGTCGTATAGGCGATTGTGGAGGCGTTTGTGCAGAAAAGAGAGAGGGCTAGGTCATACCTGTCCAAAATCACGTCATCAAGGATGGCGAAATGGTTAAGATTGCCCATTGCCCCGGAATATACGGAATGGTCGCCGCTTGGGTAGCTAATCAGGAAAAGGTCGTCCAAACTCTTGGATAATGGGTTCGTCAGGCTTTCGCTTACGAACGAATTGGTCGTGAAGTCAAAAACCCCGAAATTGACGTATTGATTTTGGGCGATACTCAAGCCAATAATGTTTTTATCCCTGAGTTCTTGGTTGAGAGTCCTGATTTTCCCATTATTCTCGAAGAACAAGCGATTGCTTGAATTGATTCCGAACACGAAGCCGGAAGTGTCATTATGCTCTCGTCTGGAAGTCAAGAGAATGGTGGCTTCGGTAGCTCCGGTATTGCTACAGGCATTAAAGTCAAAGTCGAAAAGGCAATGAAGATTCTGGAGTTCCAAGTCTCGTCCGATTTGAACGGACATTTGGCCGCTGATATTTGGAATCGTTCCGAGAATAACGCCCGGAACCGCATCTAGGTTGATGTAAAACGCCGCCGCGACCTCAATAGCATCCCCTGAAATATCTGTGATTACGTCATCAGAATTATCTTCCAAAGCATCTTCACCGGCCTCAACGAAGGAGAAAGACGGGTCGAATTTGAGGTTCGGATATAGCAGGCTTTCGGGCACGGTCAAATCATAATATGCCAGCAGGCTTCCTGTTCGGAAACCGTTGCCGCTCATCCCAAGTAGAAAACCGCTACAATTCATGCCTCAAACCTCTCAGTATATTACACGCATTCGGCCCTTTACAGACCATACTTGTATCCCGGTGGCCTAATCGAGCTAGGGTTCGAGGAAAGATAGTATCTGGTGTCAAGTCCGAATACGCTGCCGCTGTTTAGGTAAGAGGCATTGATGTCCAAGTCAAAGACCCCCGTGCTGAACCCGCTTTCGGTCAGGAAGAAATTGCTCAATACTTGATTTCCGATTTGGGTGAGAACTTGCGGCCCATTTGAAAGCGCGTAATCCATGTTTCCCGTGGTCTTGAAGCTCGACGTGAGTTTCAAGGTTTCTCGGGTGTTGGTCTGCAAGTCCTGAATGATGTAGTTTCCTTCGATGTTCGCGGACGGCTTAAATTCGTAGATGTTTTTCGGGACATCAAAGCTCGCGTTGAAGGACGACTCGCCAATCCCATCCAAGAAGTCCTTGTCATTGAACGTGGCCGTGATGGACAATTCTGCAAGTCCCGTGTTCTCGTTGATACTGAGGGATGTAGGAATCGGGTTTAAACTTCTCAGAGAAACGCCCATGTTAGGACTCTCGCCCGTAATCAAGGAATAGACGTAGTTACGATAATCACCATAGGCGGTGGTAACGTTTGTCTTGAACGTGTTAAGGAAAGTCTTCCTCAAAGAGATTGGAGCCTTGCTGATGAATTTTCCATTTAAAGAAAACTGCTTTACATCCATCACCCTATCCCATCTCATATCCAAGTCGAAATCGAAAAACCCGTTGAATTCATCGCCGACCCCGGATACGATGCTCGCGTTAATCTGGATGTTGTTTTTGCCGGAAGATTCAACAACATTCAGGTTGTTGATATAGCAGTCGGCGTTCCCGATTCCGTATTGTGACGAAAGAAATCCAACAACATCAAACCCCTCAAGCCCGACCCTCAAGGCTTCCAAATTTGACGTGATTGACGAACCTTGGCGATTGTATTTCAGGCTCATAGTCACATAGTCCGAATCCGGCGATTCGTCTATATCCAAACTGTGAGTGTAAACATAAGGAAGGCTTTCTCCCGAATTATACTTGAAGACTTCCGCCACGGAGTAAACAGATGTAAGTCTATCCAAAGATTCGGACTGGGAAAGCAGAACACCAGAACCAAAACTTACAAACACCGGATTGAATGGTAGAAATCCCGTAAAAGCCGAAACAAATGTTACCGCATTCTGTAACGCCGAATCAAAAGAGTCGCTCGTTACAACACCTTTGGCGGAAACCCTGTGGTTTACAGTAACGGTTCCGTCTTCGTTTTGAACGAACGAATATTCGTTTACGGGTTCGGTAACACCGCTTGGGACATTGATATTCTTCAGCTTCACCGTGTATGGGACATAGGTGTTTGGAAAGAAATGGTTCGAGTCAAAAGAAATTTCCTCAAGAATGACGTGCGGGTAGTCCAAGACCGTGACATGCTCTCCCGTGTCTATAACTGAGAATCTGGCGAAGTCTCCTGAGAACAGGTTTAGGAATTGGGGAATCACACCGCTAATTAAGCCGCTGGTCGGATACAGACCTTTGAGCGTAATGGCGTCCGACACGCCCCAGCGATGCCCATAGTCAATCGCGTTTTCCACCCTGCTCACGAACGGAGTGGGCGAAATCACGTTGCCATTATAGATGACTTGGACGTTTCCCTTAGACATACTTCTTCTTAGTGTAGCTCACCGTCGCGTTCAGTTCCAACTTATTTTCCGAATTCAGGTTGACGACCACGTTCGATAAAAAATAGTTCAGGCCATTAAAGTTCTCAAAAGTCTGACTGATTTTGTTTAACGCCGTGGCATACAAGCACTGGACTTCCGTGACCGGGACATCCAGTGACACTAACTGGTTGCCATCCGGCCTTGTGCGTATGGCGGTGATTGACATTGTTTTGGAACCGGGAACCTGCTGATAGGCATAGTTCACCAAAGTTTCAGGCTTGTTGATGACCTTGTATTCAGTCAGAGAATCCTTCGGTGCAGTTTCCGTCAACTTCATATCCACGTTCGGGAACGTTTTCGTGGCCCCGCTAATGGAAGTCAAAGTTACTCCATATCTCGGGTCATCAGAATATTCGTAATTCGCTGTGAAAACCCTTTTTCTCAAAGGCAGTTTCTTGGTCAGCCCGACAGGATACAGGGAACGCCCATATAGAAAGCTTGCGTAAAATTTATTAGACTGGGTTTGGCTGAAGTCAGACCTCGTGGCGTTATTAAACTCGTCCTTATGTGTGGAAGCCATGTCCGAGTCCACGAAATCCAGCAGGGTCATGGTATAGTCATCAGTGACCTTGACAATACCGTTTTGGTCAACCGTCAAATTCATAACCTCGTCTAGTTTGTAGTCGTTGGCGTAGAGAGGATTGTCCGTAAAGGTCAACGAGGCTTCGGCAGCGAGAGCCTGCTGGTTATACTTGAGAACCTTTTTCAAAGGCGTAGAGAATAGAGTCCCGGCTCCATCCAGATTGGAGAATCCCTGATACGCCCCATAGACATCAGCGCATCTTGACTCGGAAGAACCAATGAGGGCATTAAGTCCGTCAGAAGCCTGAGTAAAATTCTGTTTCCCCCTGACTTTGATTTCGTCTATGACGGTGCTGATGCCATCATTGAACTCGTATCGGGTGTTGGTATCGAAGGTAAAACCAACCCCGGTAATCTTGTAAAGGTTTTTGGTCTTCTTGAAGGAATACGTGTTCTTGAAAGTATCATAAGCTTCCGTGTAGTAGTTCTCTGAACTAGCATCATTGTATTGCCCAAGGTATCCAGACAAAACTCCGATTCCGAGATTCTGCGGCTCAGATTCCTGCATGAGTCCAGAAGCCAAGGCTTGCGCGAATCCCATGTCCCCGGTTCTTAGGGAGAAGCTGATGGAGTGGTTGAGCTTTTGGGCGTCTTCCGCATTCTCGAAATCGAAACTTTCGCTAAACCCATCAAGAGCCGCAAACCCGGATTGAGTGATGTAATTCAGCCCAGTGTAATAATTCGAGTCCCCCGAGCCGATGGACGTTCTGACTTCAACAGTAATCTTATATCGGGCTGTGCGGATTTGTTCTTCCAATGAGTCATAGGAATTTGGAATATCCAGTCCGCGAATAGTTACATCACCCGAGAAATTGGCTATCTGTCCGCTGATACCGGAAGCTATCAACGGGCTTAGTCCGCTGGCGTAATTGGCAAGGTCAGTGGTGACGTAATCATATACGTAGGCTTCGACCCTTCTGAACACGACGGATTCGCCCCCGAAATACTCCCTTTTTGAAGTGTATCCGAGTAGTTCTAGGTTTAAACCTTCCCTATTTACTACGTTCGACATAATTACATGTTCTGATATACGTCAGACGGTGCCTTAGTCTGAGCGGATTTTACCGATTCGAGAATCGCGCTCTGTCTTGTCGTGCGCTTGCCCGCTGGGTCGTTTTCTTTAATTTGCGTAATCGTAATGTCAATTTCTCCCTTGAGAGACTTGAGATTTTCCGACGCCTTTTCAATCTTGCCAGCCACCATCATCATTTGCATGGATGCGTAATCAATAGACCTCGTAACCTGAGAGTCTATCGCCACGTTCGACTGGTTCTGGAACGACGTGATACCCTTGCCGGTGAACAAGTCATTTTGAAGCTTTATGCGACTGGTTTGGTCACTAGCCATGCCGTTTCTTTCCAAAATCTGAACCAAGTAGCCATTCGCCTTATCCTGCAAGTCGTTGCCCTTTTGCATCAGTTCGTTCACCGACGCCCCGCCGACTTCGTTCTCTACTTGTCTGCTGGCAATATCATGGATGCCTGCATCCGACGGAGTATTATAGCCCTGTCTTGCGTAAACCCCATAGGTTTTCTTGAGTTCGGATTCGACTCCGGTAATAGCCTTGGCCTTCATGTCCGTGAACAAAGCGTCCCCTTCGCCAATACCCAAGTCGTTTTTGGCTTTCTTGAGGAAGTTGATTGCGCCGACACCGGCCATTTCTGGGACACCAGAGCGAGACTCGCTGATGTCTTGTCTGAGGCTTCTCCTATAGGAAGCTCCGAAATCCTGAGTGAACGAGCTTACACCCCCGCCCGCAGCAAGGATTCTCTGGTTAATCATCTGCTGCAACTTGTCCTTGGACTCGATTGTAGCCTTGGCAGTCTGCTCCAAATATTCGGTGGATACCTTCTGTGTTTCGAGCAACTGCTGTTGGATTAGCTCTTGCCCCTTGGAACCAACCAATGAGTTCGCGGACTGTCTCAACAACGCGCTGATGCCGGGGTCAGCACCTTGAAGCACCCTGCCTCTTGCATCTATGGCGTTGGCGATTGTTCCGCGAGTCTGTTCCGCGCTGCCGTTAAGCTTTCCATTCTTGAAAAGGTCTTGGGTAATCTGATTGATGATTTGAGCGGAAGTGTTGTATTGCTCGTTTGTGAATGTAGCTTGATTGTTTCCATTAGCCCCACCCTTGGCCCCCGCGAATTCCCCCTTAACCAAGTCCGTCAAACCCTTGGTGAAATTGGCGTTGACGCCAGATAGCGCGACATCCATGTCGGCCCCAATTTTAGCCATCGTGTTATCAATCTCGGTCAGAGCCTTCTCGTCCGAGTTCATAATGATGCCGTTTCTGTTTACCCCACCGCCCTTTGTCAAGCTTAAAGCCAAAGCCCCGGCAATTTCCGCATCACCGTGACGAGCGTTCGCTCCGCTTTTCATTCTCTCGGAAATATTGTCCATCTGCTTGAAGAACGCGTCACCCGCGAATGTCCTCAATTCGTTTTGGAGTTGCTTTAGACCTTGGGCGTAGCGTTCCATTGACTGTTGCTGCGCCCTCTGCTGCCCGACGTTCTGGTCTATAATTTTGCCCATTTCTTCGGCAGCGGTGACATATTTTTTGGTTGCTTGTATGTTTCTGGATAGAATTCCAGCGGATTGGTCATCAAGGACGCCCTTCTCCTTCATATCCGCGATATATCCTTTGGAATCCCCGCTATCCATAGCCTCTTGAGTCATCTTCGTGAGGAGGTTATTGCCACCACCTTCTTTGGAGAACTTCTCATCAAAGATACTTTTCCCGGCTTTGCCGCTCCACAAAGATTCAATGCCGTCTATATCCTTCCTTCCCGATATAAAATTCCCCATTCCTCCCCAAGAAAAAAGAGATTGATTGAATACGTTATCCTTCTTAGTATTGATTGCAATGGATTCTGCCAAATCCGCAGATTGGGAAATCGTCGTCTGCTTCTCCTTCTCTCTGGCATTTTTTTCGTTAAGCTCTTGGAGCGCGGCTTGTCGTTCGGACATTGTTCCAGCACCGGTGACCTTCGTAATGTCGTCTTTGGAAAATCCGCTTGCGACGAAATTATTCAAGGCTGTCTTGTATTTCTCTTGAGCCTTCAATAATGCGGTATTCGTGGCGTGGGAGTCGTCAAGTAAAGTTTGGTAATTCGACATCGCTTGGGCAAGTCCGTTTGACGCAGCATCCATGTTATCAATGCCGGTCAATTTCTCCTGCGCGGCGTCCTTAATCTTCTCTGCGAATCCCCATGCGGCCTTATCAGCGAAATCAATCGCTCCTTTCATCACCACAAGGGCACCCGCTACAAGCCCTGCTGGGCCGGGGATTGTAGCCATAACTTGCCCTGCCGTCTGAATGGTTGAACCAAATTCGCCAAGAGCCTTACCCTTGTCGCCGCCAATCATTTCACCAGCGACATTCATCCCTATTCCCGCACCCATGCCCGCTACCAAGCCGAATCCTTGGGCTTTGCCAGCGAAGGTCTTTTCGTAATTTTCTCCACCAAAGAGTTTTTGTCCGAACGTAGTTTTCTTCTGCTCTGAGATTAACTCGCTTAGGGAAGTGGTCTTTTGCAATTCCGCTCTGGATTTTCCAGAGGCATACAACTTCATGGCCCCTTCTTCCTTCGCCGCCTTACCTTCGAGCATTGTTAGCGCGGATACTTCGGCCCCACTCAGGTATCCCGTCTTAGCCGCTTTCTGATAAAGACCATCAATAGCCTTCATCGTGATTTCGTAAGACTGATTGGTCTTTTCCAAGCGACTGTCGTATTGGGCACTTACCTTTGTAAGCTTCGTGATTCTTCCCTCAAGCTTCTCCATAGCTTCCGCAGCCTGCTTCGACGGAGAAGTCATTTTCTGCAATGCACCGCTGATAAGAGGAATAGCCAACAAGAACTGCATTCCTCCCAAAGCCATCGAAGTTCCAACATCGGCGAAGTTAGGGATGTTACCCTTGGCCATGCCCTTTGTCTTAGGGTCAATACCGGCGCGACGAGCAAGGCCAATACCGTTCGAGAGAGAGCCTTCTGTAGAGTTATAAACACCAACTCCATCCGGGTTCATCGCGCTAACCAATGCGGAATCATGCCCAACGCGGATTTGGGAAGAACTGTATCCAGCCGCTCTTTCCCTATTGATGGCGGAAGTGAGCGGGTTGGAGAAGTTCGGAACGAATCCTTGCGCGAACGAGGTCGCCGCGATGCCGCCGCTGAACAACCCCTCCAATGCACTGAAATTATGAACAATGCTTGGGTCTTGCTTTATGGCGGCACGAAGTTTTTCAGCCAAATGCGGCTGGACACTGACATAGGCATCCTTCCCATACTTCTTACGTGCTGCGTTCTGAATCCAGAAAGGAACCATCGGCGGCAAATCATCAATTCCCAAAATATCCACACCAAACGGAGAACCCAAGGCTCCGGTTTTTCCAGCGAACTTCTTTAGGAACATCGCCTTCTCCGCGTCAGAGAAACCACTGGTTCCATTCTTGATTCTTTCCAAGGTGGAGGAAATATATCCGGGGTCAACCAAGTTCGGGACGAACCCCTGAGCGTGGTGAGAGATTAAGTTAAAAGAGTTATCATTCCAGAAGCCCTGATTACCAGAGTTCATCTGGACAAGCTTCTCGAATTGGGCAACAGTCATTTCCGAGCCGTCAAACCCCTGCACCGTTGCAGACTTTGCCATTCTAGCGCGGGACAACTGAGGGAAGAACGCATTTCCATTATTGCCGAATTGAGGAAGAAGGGTTCCCGATACGCGACCTCTGCCCAAAGCCTTGTAGAACTTCTTGGCCAGTCCCTTTCCACGAAATGCCTTGTTGATTTCAAAGCCTTCGATTTCCTTTTCATCGTTGCCGCTGTATTCAATGTCACCGACTGTTTTCCCACCCATTGTCCCGGTGAGTTTAGTGATGCCGAACTCCTTATCGAAGGATTGCTGGAATGAAAGACCCGCAAGATTCGGCATGAAGCCATTGGCCATCATCAACTTGCCAGTTTCCGCCAGCTTCTTGCGCTGCCCGTGTCCCATGTTTCCGAACACGATGGCTTCACGAACTTCGTCCGGGTTTACGATGCCTTGGCTGCGGAGAAATGACAAGAACTTCGGATTCTGCTTGAGCATGGCGAAGCTTTCTTCCTTGGCAGCAATGTCGCTAGGCTGGGCGTCATTGTAGCCACCCTTGGCGTCAACGATGTGAGGGACTCCGCTTCGGCGGGCAAAGAAGTCCGCTCTGGAATTTGTTCCCAAAACCGAGTTTAGGTCGTGGACTCCTTCAAAGCCCAGTTTCGGCAAACCGGCCTGCAAGAGATATGTTTCATACTCCCTGAATCTGTCGGCGGTTTCAGTAGGAGGAACCGGGCGGTCATGGCCGCGCACACGCTGTCTCCAAGGCAGACTGTAAAGGTCAGACCTTGGAATATATCCGTCAGCAAAGTCGTAAACGGAAACTTGACCATTGTTCGGGTTGACGTAACTCTCCCTGATACCGCGAATCATGTCCGGGTATCCACCTACGTTTGAATACGCCTTGGCGACCCCATCAAGCAAGTGTCCCTTAATTAAATTCTGGCCGTTGGATTCAACATAGTCCTTGAAAATCAATCCGCTTGGAGTGATGGCTGGATGAAGATTATTGAGGGTATAGTTTCCTACCGCCCCATTACGGCCATAGTAAAATCCCCTGCCCTGTTTGCTGTAAACCTTGTTATACTTGGAGAAGTTACGCTTCACATCTGATAGAGTCATGCGGGTAGCCCTACTTGCGATGGCTTCCGCGTTAGGATTACCCTTTAGGCGTCCCATGAACGACTGATGTAGGCTGCTCTCCTGCTGATTGTGCAGGCCGTTGACCCTTTTTTCACCTGTCAGCATTTCCAATTCGGAAATACCGGCTCCTCTGCCTTCTTTGTAGTCTCCGTAGTTTAGGTAAAGGGATGGCTTGTTCGGATTAACATATCCTCCAAGGTCAGGGGAGGAGCCATAGAACGCCCTCTGCTTTCTTACATCGTCATGCAGACGGCCAACATCTTCCTGCTTTCTAGGAATTTTGACAATCTTCTGTTTGCCGCTTGGCAGAGTGTATTTATATACAACCCCTTGGACTCCGCTGCCGATGAATTCCGCGCCTTCGAGCATACCCGGAAGACCTTGGGAAGAAGCGTTGGTGATTGTCTTTCCGTATGGCCCGTAAGCGGAATCAGGGTAGTGACCTTCCGCCTTCATGTTAGGCATGGAATCGAGTCTGTTGATGATTTTCTTTTCTAGGCTCTTTCTGGCGCGAACCGAGTCGGAAATTTTGAAGTCACCGGCATCCAGCAACCCGCCATCAACGGAATCTCCGAAAAATGGAGTCAGGTTTTTCTTGACAGCCCTAACACTTGGAATGTCGAAGTTAGCGTCTTCGACGTTTCCGATTTGGGCCTTTTTTCTGATTAGAGCTTCAAAGATGACGCCCGCCAAAGCAGACATAGCTCCCCTTCCCCCGGTAGGAATTGGTGCCTTGTCCGTTCTTTCTGATACGAACTTTTCGATTTCCGGCAGGAAGTTGACCTTTTCCTTATCGGAGTAGCGGAATACGTTGTAGAATTCGCCGTATTCCCTCGCACCCTTTTCAGCGACAAACAAGCTGGCGACTCTGCCGGTGTGCTTTCTAAGCTTATCTCTGGATGTCAAGATGTCTTCGCGGCCAACAGCGAGATTAGGAACAAAGCCCTTCGAGTAGTTCGGTATAACCGCCGAGTCTCCGTTGGAGCCAAAATTAGGAATCTCAGTCTCCTGAGAGTTCATAATAAATTTGCGGCCACCAATGGTTCCCTTGCCGAAGTGCGCTCTAGGAGCCGCCGCACCCAAGGACTTGGCGTGGGCTTCTTCCATAGCGAACTCGTCAAAGAAACTCGGAACATAACCCGAAGCGGCCCTATACTTGGTTCCCTGAACAGACACGCCGCCAGTCATGCCCGTTTTGGCAATCAAACGCGCAAGTCCCAACTGGGCTTCCAAGGCGGAATTCTGCGCCTGAATATCTCTGAAAACTTGCTTGGCGGCTTGGTCAACCGTCATCGTCCCAGTCTTGATGGACTCCAAGACCTTTGGCTGTTGGAGCAACTGCTGCAAGACCTGAACCTGAGTAAGTTCAAGTTCCTTCGCCTTTGTGGAAACCCCGGTGAATTCTCCAACAGACTTGGCCGCGAACGTCGCAAGGTTCTGGAACAACTTGAGCATGGCAAACGTAATAAACTGGACTCCCGGCCCGCTGATAACGTCTCGACCCTTGAGCAGCCCACGCGCCAAATCTCCGCCCAAGGACTTTGAATCAATGGCTTCCGAAATACCCTTCATCCAGTTCGCGCCCAAATCGGCTCCCTTGCCGAGCGAAGGTGCAATAACCAAGTTTCCAACCTTGGAACCGGCTTGGATTAGGTTGTTGAGGGTGGCATTGAGCTTCGCGGAAATTGTTTCGTTGAGTTGGTTGTTACGGTCAATGACGGATGAAGTCGAACCTTCAACCGTCTTGAGAACGCGGTCATAGACACTAAAGCCGCTTCCCAAGTCACCAAGGACGGCTTTCAACGTGTTAATTTGATAGACACCACCAACAGCTTCCGTGATGAATGACTTCTGGCTTGGGGTCAGCAAGTCGTAGGTAGATGCCAAGTTCTTGAGAACCTGAACCAACGGAAGAACATTACCAGATGCGTCTCTGGTTGTAACACCGATTTGCTGTAAGTCTTCCAAAACCTTCGGGCGTTCGAGACGGGTGAAGATGGATTTGAACGAGTTACCGATTACCGAACCGGAACGGCCAGTGATTTGGGCCGCGCTAGTAATTAAGGAAATGGTTTCGTTCAGGGTGACGTTCGCGTTTTCAGCAGACGTTCCTACACGGGAAATGGCTTGAGCCAAGTCGGACGAGTTGACGGAGAAGTGAGTTTCCGCCGCGCTCAAGGCGTTGATGATTTCGGTGCTTGTTAGGGCTTCCTTGTTGAACGAGTTAATGGCCGTGGTAATGACCCTCGCCGAATCTCCGAAGTCCATACCGGCGATACGAGCAAGAATCAGGGCGTCTCTGGTTCTGCGAAGCGTTTCCGCCGCGCTCAAGCCCTGACGGGCGAACGTGTTGGCGGCTTCCGTGGCAGACCTGAAACTCTGCCCGGTCAGATTGGCCACGTCGAACAGGCTATTGGAGAAGTTCTTGAGCGTGGCGTTGCTCGCGTTGAACAACGTGCCCAAAAGGTTCATTGACTTCTGGACTTCAATCGTCGAGGACAGGAGAGTCTCGAAGGACTTGTGAACGGCGTAAATCGCACCGGCAGAAGCACCGAACGCCAAAACACGGGCGTTGGACGCCTCCATAGACTTGGAGAATTCGGAGGCTTTTCCAGTGATTCTACCGAGAGGTTCGGTAAAGGAATTGGCGTTGATGCCCCTGAAGTTCCTTGGACGACTCAATGCGGAATCAATAGCGTTGTTCAACGCTGTTAAATCCCCACCTACCGCCAATAGAATCTCGGGTGCTGCCATAGTAACCTTTTACTATGGTATATTACACTTTTTTGTGGTCGGTTATCGCACCACGTCAGTATTGGTGATGCTAAGGCCGCTGGTGGCGACTCCCTTGCTGTTCTTGCCGAGGATAATGGAGTGCTGCTTGTCATACCACTCCACCAGCCCTTGAATCGTGGAATCGGCCAAACTAGGCGGCGAGCCTTCGGCTTGGGAGTGGATGTTGTGGCTTCTGAGTCCTCCCATGAGCAAGTTATGCTGGTGGAATGTCAACTCGGAAATCGGCTTGCCGAAGAATTTTTCCGGGCGTTCTTTTACAACTTGAAGGGAGTTAAGAAAGAATGGCAGGCAACTTAGCTGCCTGATATGTTCCTCGCCTATCTTAGTCAGGGCGGCATTGAGGATTTTCTTATACTTGGCAAGCTCTTGATAGTCCAAGTCCGCAAACTCGTCCTCGGAGAAATATTTATGAGCCAGTCCGCTGTCCCTGTAAAACAGTTCTAACAGGAAAAAGTTCTCAACTTCACGGTCTGCGAATTTCTCGCATGTGGGGCCGACAATATCATGCTTGTCATTTACCAAGGAAGCGAGTTCTGTTTTGAGGTTGTCCAGTATGGCTGTAATCGCGCCCTTTTGGGAGGGGATGATGCCTTGGGAATATTTCTCGTTGTCGGCGATGTTCACCTTCAACTGCTCAATCCTGTCCTCCTTATCCTGAGTCCATAGACCCTGTTCGAGCATTTCCTTCTCGCGCTCGTCATTGGTCGGAAGCCCTTCGACCCTAAAGGACAGGGCGAGCGTCCTCTTTCTTTCTAGGACTCGGGCGTAGGACTGTTCGGAGAAGTGCTTGACATAAACACCGCTGTCGTCAAGCGAATAACCATTGAGAATATCGTGATATATCAGCTTGAGATTCTCTATCTCGGTTAATGGGGAAAATGGTTTCACTCATCGGCTACATTTTCTTCAAAGTGCTTGTCGGCGGCTTTGAAGTCTTCTTCGGTAAGCGCGGTGTTGATGTTGGAGAACCAAGTGCTTATCAGGTAGGAAAACTTCGACACGACTTTCTTATCGAAATCACTGTCTCCGTCCAAGGTATCAACGTATGCCTTGTAACGCTCGAAGAAGGAGGTCTGCGGGAAATATTCCTTCTCACCCTCGCCGTGGTAGCTTAATTGCGTAATCCACCATTCAATCGTCTTCTTACGAGCCTTCATTTCGGCTGTATTTTCGTAAAGAGACAGGTAGGAATTTCGGATGTTGTCAATCTCCACCTGAGTCTTCATCATATCCACGAACAGGTCGGCGCGTTGCTGCGGGGAAATGGTTTCGGGTTCCGGTTCTCCTTCCTTCTTCGGTGCGGAAAGGGCAATCAGTTTCTTCTGATTTTCGTCAATGCGTTTTTGCAGTTCAACGATGTATTCCTGCTCCTTGGTAGTAAGGACGCCGCCGTCATCACCGAATCGTTTGGCGACCAAAGTGATGGGCATAATGCCTTCACGGACGTAATCGGAAATTGTTTTGGCCAAGAAGATTTCGGCCAAGTCGTAAAGTTTGCGGGTCGGCTTGAGGATGCGGAATTTGACAGGCTCCGCGACTTTCTCCTTGCGCGTTGCGGTAACGCTAGGGTCGTCTTCCGGCTTGCGTTCGACGGGAACGTCTTTTTCGACAATCTTGTCAACGGTAAATTCGTAGATAAATTTCTTGCTCATAGTGCCTTACGCCTGATTATTCTACGCCAATCTGTCCGGCAATGATGATTTTTTTGTGGGTCACCTTGTTCTTGACGGCTTCATCAAGCTTTTGGGTGTTAATCTGGAAATCGAAGTAGTCTAGGAACGCGGATAGTTGGCGGGAGGTTTCGTTTCCGTGGTCTAGGACTCTCTTGCGTATGTGGTTGTATTTCTCGTCCGAGAAGAAGTTGATGGAGTTGGCGTAGTCTTGGCCGCATTTCTCAGCGACCTTGGCCATCATCAAGTCGTGGTCTTTCTTCTGGTTTTCGAGGTCTTCCAAGAAGCTTTTGAACAAGGAGGTTATCTCCTTGGATGTTTGCAGATAGATAATGTTGTTCTCAGGTGAAACCATACGCCTTATTCCTAAAAGGAAATACACCTGAAAAACAAAAAAGGGAAGCCCCCGGATTGGGAGCTTCCCCTTGAAACACGATTAGGAGGGTTAGATTGCGACTCCGGTGATGGTCGAAGGACTGAAGGTAGCCGTGATGTCTTCGACAGTGTAGTTGTAAGTAACGCCAGCCGCACCGACAGACTGGTTGACAGTGTTCGAGATAAGGCGAGGGGTCGGGAGCGAAACAACGATGGTTCCGAAGTCAACCGCGTCACAGGCCGTGGCCGCAGTTCCTTCGACGACAAGGGTTGCCTTGAACGGAGGCTTGGCAATCATAACGTTTCCAGACTGAACCGCAAGCTGGTTGCCGGTAATCTGAGAACCGAGACACATGATTGTGTCCGTAGGAATGTCCAAGGAGAACTTGGCGGAATTGACGCAGGCAGCATTGCCCAAACCAGTAATGTTGGTTCCGATGGCTCCCGTGAACAAGGAATCCGTGGAGATAACACCGGCAGCAACGAGGTCGGAAGTGACCGGCTGGACACCCGTAATAACAGGAATCTGACCGGCATAGCTTGTGTTGCCAACGCCAGCGGTATTGATTCCGCCGTAGTTCGGGGTTCCAAGTCCTTCAAACGTCAGGTCGAGGGTAACGAAATTGTTCGTGGAAGCGTCAAGGTCGAGCTTCGTCAAGATGCCGTAACCCGTGAAACCGTAAGGTTCGAGGCGAACTTCCGCAGCCTGCGCCGTAATGGAATTTCCGGTAAGGACTCCGACAGCGGTAGCGTCGAACGGCAAAGATGCTCCCAAACCGCCAGAAACGCTTCCGGCGACGAGGTAAGACTTGATTGACATTCTCGTCTTGGAAGGCTCCTTCTGAACACGGGCGGCAGCGCCCAATGTGCCGAATACCAGAACGTTTTCGATTGGATTCGTGACATCCAAGCTAACGCTGTTGATGGGCAGACAATAGAACGCCGGGTCAACATTGCTTCCAGAAGGGAAAATGACCGCGTTCTGCGTTGCGTAAAGTGTTCTTGTCGGTTTTGACATAAAATGATGTGTTCCTTATTCATTCTATATTACAACTGTTAGACGGAAATGTGAACAGCAAAATTAAGGATGGGTGGCCAATGTTCTGACCTCAAAATCAGCAAACATGGTCTTAATGTTCAGCAAATTGAGTTCGTCCCCCTTTGGAGTCAGGGAACTGGTCTTAACCTTCCAGATAATCGGGGTTTCCCCGTGCTGGGGCAGTTGCTCAAAGTTGTAAGGCGCACCCCCGGTGTATAGCCCCATTTGGTTGAACGGTAGGCTGGAATATACCGGCAAAACCTTCAAATTCAGGTTTTTCATTACATTTGCCGCCCCGATAGCGTCATACATATCATCAGAAATGATAACAGCGCGGGCAAGCATCGTATTGTCGTCCAGTCCGGCCAGTCCGAACGGCTTGTTTTCAATGGTCGTTGGACGGATGTAGATAATCGGGTAAATTTCAACATCTTCCTCCAAGCCGGTTGGGGTTTGGGCGTAGAGGTCGTTGCTCATGTATTTGTTTCCGAAAATGAGCTTGTAATCCGTTTGGTCGGTGATTTTGACAGAGAAGTCCTTGAAGGCATAGACTCCCGATAGCCTCGTTTCCGGGCTGGTAATCTTGTGGTTGAAATAAACGGTGCCCTCGTAATGATTGATTCCATACAGGCCGCTCTGTCCGGGGACAATGAAATTTCCGTCCAGCCATACCCCGGTCATCACGTTTGCGCCAGTTATGGATGTGTCATTGACCAACTGCTTGTGGGGAGTGGAATACGCATACATCCCGACAATCTCCGAAGTGATGGAATACAATGCCCCCGATGTATTGGTGTAAGCCTGTGCCTGCTTCAATAACTTGTAATCAAGATAGAGAGCGAGGCTGCTTAAAATTCTTGCATCTAATTGGGCATTCATGTTTGTATGTTACGTCTAAAATTCTTCACCATTTCCGACAGATACGGCGTAGTCGAGAAATTCAGTTCTCTTACCGGCGACGACACTTCAATACCACCGCCAGAGCGTCCCTTGTCCCTGAACCTGAGATAATAGTTCAAACCGGAGTATCCCTTTTCCACCCCGTCTATCCAGCTTTCGCTTGTATAGTCCGCGCCGTATTTTCCGACCACGTATGCCGCTACCTGTTCCTCGTCCGGCATTTTGACTCTGAACGTCCATTGTTTTGAGCGGTATGAGCCGCGTTCTATGTCGAACAAGGACTCCATAAACAACTTTACGTCCCCAATGGGGTCTTCACCTTCATTGAATCCGAAGAAGCTGAACAGGTTCCCTTCCCCGCCCAACAGCCCGCTTGGATTCCCTTCGATTTCCGGCCCCGCCTTGATTTCCTGAGTGACCGGATGCTCGTCAAAATCTCTAAAGAACAACTCCTTCTGCTGATTAAACCTCTTGCGGGCTACTTTCTCTGCCGCGACCCATCCCTTCTCCACGAAGGCTCTGCTGCTCAGAATCTTCTGAAGTATGGCGTTCCTGTCTGCCTTTACTGTAACCGTCAGCATGATTATTGTAGGTTTTGCAGGTAGAAAACATAGTAATCATTCAGCAAAAATTTCTTGGCTCTTGGTTCCCCGACCACCATCCAAGCCCTGCCGTCCAGTTCAATCTTCAAAGTTTTGTCCTGCACGATGTAATCGTGACAGTCTCTCTGAACCATGATTTGAACCATCCCCTTGGAGAAGAAGATGTCCGCTTCGGTTGGTTCTGAGGACATGTTCGTGCGGTAACTCGCCCCGTAACGAACGATGGCATTGAAGGATTGATTTTGAGGGGTATAGTTATAGACGGCCTGTTGCTGCGTTTCTCCGAATCCAAACAGGGCTGTGTTCGGGTCGGGTGTTGAAACGAAGGTCTTTAGCGGCTCCTTATGGACAGTAATCGTCCTGTTTTTCGAGAAGGCTTGAAAAACCTCAAGAAAATTACCGGACAAAATTGCCGCTTCTGCATCTGATACCAATGACATTTAGTAATACCACCTTTGAAAAGCAATCGCGTTATCGTAGGGAGGGAACCTGCCCGGAACGGTGTCGTTACCCGCAACCTGAGACGGTTCAGCGTGATAGCTGCGGTAATAATGAACCATGTCGGTCAATTCCTTCATGGCATCCTTTTTCAACGCGGTCAGCGTTTTAAGGATTTCGCTGCGATTGACTTTCTTGACCGTAAAGCCTTCATCCGAGGCTTCCAAAATTGTATCTGTTTGCAGAGTCGTAAGCAAGGCGCGAATATCTAGTTCCGCCCTGTAAAGCTTATACATCGTTTTCACAATCGCCACCGCAAGCGGGTGAATACGACATGGGTTGTTCCTGTCTCCCTTGAATATTTCATACGTGTTTTCGTCCACGTAGAAGTCTTCATACAAAAGGGTGTTCAACCTGCCAACGTTCGAGCGAACCCAAAACGCAATGGCGGCAAGGCCCGTATCGCTTGGAGACGCGTTTTCCAGATAAATTTCGTTGGCAATATCTACTACTTTCATACTATTGTTTACACTTTATTACTGTCCTAAAATTGCTAGACCACTCAATGTGTTGAGCATTCCGCTCAAAAGGTCAATTTGAGCCTGTAAAATTGAGACTTGGTTAAGCAAGTCTGACGTAACAGCCACCGGATTTCCCTGAACAGACAGGCCAAAAAAGTTACCGGAGCCGCTTACGATACAGAATGCTTCCATTGGCCCAACGCCAAAGTAAATCGGGTCGGTCGTATTAAACGACACGCCAGCCGGTTGAATCAACGTGACTGGCTGGCTTCCGATATAGTAGGGGTCATAAGCCGCCTGTCCCTGAGCCAATGTAAAGGAACCCGTGGCCGTTTGATAAATCGCCGTCTTCCCATTCTGAGTAAGACTAAAATAAGTCACTACCCCCGTTAATGCGTTTAACACGCTCGTATTATCAACGCCAGAAGCATCAAGAATATTGATATAAAGAGGATACGCCCCGCCAGTAGGCTGCGGTTCATCAAGAACAGCTATGCCCAATAGGTCAGGATTGAAACTTGGTTGCTGTAAGAAATGGTTAGGAAACGAAATGTCCCCAGAATTCTCTGCTGAGTTATAAGCGTTGATTAGGATGTAAGGCCCGACGGAATTATTCCCACTCACGTCAAGACTACTCATTGAGTTGTTCTTGAAATTAACGGGAACTTGGACTTCTCCTGTAGAAATTATAAATTTGACTAGAGGACTATTTCCCCAAGGCGACCCTCCGTAATCGCTGGTATCTGCGACTATGAAACTATTACCCGAGACTCCTGCGGTATAATGGCTGAATCCATTATTTCTATATTTCGTGGCAGAGCCAAGAGAAGCCCCGCCGCCAATGTCAATAATGAGCGAGGAGTCCAGCATGAGTGGCTGAGTAGCTCCGTTATACCAACTTTTTAAATGCCCAGCTTGCCAGTTCAGTTCGTAATTGACAGCGCAGTTTAAACTAATACCACTCCCACCCCCAAGCCCGTTATCGAAAGAACCTACATTGATGTTTTGCCCATAGTTACCAAAGAAAATGGGGCCAACCATATTCCCACCGTTTATAGGAAGGAAATTTGGAGTCATCAATGGAACAAGAAAGCAAAATTCGCTGAAATAAACTCCATAAGTAAACGGGCCAGTTTGGGTTCCATTATCCTCTGATTGCTTTAGATAGGCCCATACAATAGAGCCATCGTAACTCGTAGTTTCAAGACTCGTCCTTAACGATAAAGAGTTATCTCCATTGACAGAATAGATGCCCCTGTCCCCACTGGTAGGCTGTGTAAGAAGGACGTTATACCCCGAAGTCAAAGCGGGTTGAATGCCAACCGCAGGGTCAACGATGTAATCAGCGTGTAGATAGACCTCGAAAACTTTCTGAATTCCTCCCCCGCCGTCACTAGACCCCGACGGGCCTTGCACACCGACAACAGAAACAGTTACGTCTATCGGTTGTTTAATAACCGTGACATTTACCGGATTCGTGTTGACCGTGACTTGGAAATCATTCATTATTGCGTTACCTCGGGATAGATTTCTGCGTATCCTTTGACCGCCTTGAAGGTAGAGTCTCCTTGCGACACTTCAATATCGTAAACCGCTTTTGTGACCGGCAGCGCAGAAGTCTGTTCCGGGGTCAGAGAGACGTTCAAAAGTCCGCTGACGTAGGAGCTATCAACTCCCACGGTTAAAGCAACAAGCATTCCAGTGCATCCATATCCATATCGAATTTGACCGGATGCGGCGTAACCGGAAAGATTTAGAGGGGCACCTGTCGCGTCAGCAACGGTGATTTGGAAACTGAGGTTCGACCCTTGTTCAATGCAAATATCATATCGGTTAGCCATACATGATATTACACTATTCTCCTAAAAGGAGATGGGCTTATCGCCCTTCGGCGAGGATTTTGGCAACAGCAGGGGAAATCTTGGTCGGTGGCTTCGGTGGGGCCAGAGGAGCCTTGAAGCCATTCGTGTGGGTAATAAACTCCTGCTTCAACTTGCGTCGGAGAAGGTCGTAGTTGTCGTCCGGGCGGAATCCCAGCTTGCGGGCATGGGCGTGTAAGTCGGACTTGTTCATCCCCTTGAGGGTGGATTCGTATTCTTCCAGACTGTCGGTTCCGTATTTGCTTCTGCCCGACTCTCCCCAAACTTGTTCGAGGGTCGTTGGGCGGAAGGTTTCGACTTTTCCGTCCGTCTGCTTCAATTCTGATAGTTTCTTTTTAGCGGCCATATTTATTGTAATAAAACCCTCTCCAAAACAAAAAAAAAAGAGAGGCGGGAAATCCCGCCCCTCTTTCTGAAACTTGGGGTTATGAGTTAGACTACGATACCGGTGATTGCACGGGCATCAATACAGAGGCGACCTTCTTCGACGAAGCCGTAGAAGCCGACCTTCTCGACGCGGGCACCGTATCCATCCCACTGACCGTCAGGGAGGACGGAGAACGTTCCACCGGATTCAGCCTGACGAGAGACTGGGCGAATGAACGACCCACGGGAGTTGTCAATCGCAATCGCAATCTGGTCGGAGGCGGTTCCAGCCCAAGCGCCAGTGCTGTGACCGGCGACGGACTGACCACCAGTGAACTGGTCGAACAGAGTGTTATACTTCTGGCTCAAGCCCAATTCGACGAGTTCGTTGATAACGACACCGAAGATGGACTGCATACCACCGTTGCGCCAGATTTCTTCACGCTGACTGTCCGTGAGGAACTGGGAGTTGGAGTTCGTCGCAGCCGCATCCGTGCGGATAGGGTTGAAGGCGAAGGCGCGGATTTGCTCCTTGATTTCCGGCGAGACATACAAGTCCGTCGGGCCGTTGGAGAACACGCTCGTCGGCGTCATAGCCGCGTAGGATTCGTTGATTCTCTTGATGCGAGTGAACAGCTTGTTCAAGTCTTGCAACAGGAATGTCCCACCAGTCGCGGACGCGATGGTGTGCGACAGGGTGTTGGAGCTTCCAGTCGGAACAGTCGTGGACGCTTGCGCGAGAGCCATCAAGATGACAGACCACGCATTGCGTTCCTGCTTGATAAGCACTTCGTTGACCAAGCGTTCGATAGCCTTGGAAACAACGTCGAGGCGGTTCTTGCGGGCGTAACGCTTGTTGAAGCTGACCGCGCTGTCGAGGCGATAGGTCTGGAACTTCAGTTCAGCGACACCGTTGACTTGGCTGGTCGGAAGACCACCGGCCTGAGACTGCGCCCAAGTCGTGATGTAGCCTTCGGCAGCATCATAGAACAAGTCGAGTGGCAGGGACGGGTCAGAATCTTCGTCGAATTCCGCATCGCGGTAAATGGCCGAAGACGTGCCGAGGGTCATCAAGACCTTCTTAATGACAGGCCCAAGGAACGCGGCAACCGCTTCCGTGGCCTCGCGGGAGATGCCGAGGTTCTTAGACCCCATAGCCTTGATAAGCTCGATTTGTTCCGGCGTTTCTTTTAGTTTGATGAATGACATAAATTTTTGTCCTTGTGTGATTTAGTGACCGTATTAGACACCAACATCGAAATACACGATGGTTCCACCGTGGGAATCAGTGCTTCCCAGAGCGATACCAACCGCAGCACCAGAGGCGAGGGAACTCAAAGTTCCGTTCGCTCCGACATAAAGCTGGGAACCAGCCGTAATCGCGCCGGTGATACCATTTCCAGTCGTCAGACCGGAGATATGGAACATACCCTTGCGAACAACCGGAACAGCTTGACCGCTGATGCAGGCTTCCATTTCAGCAGCCTTGCGCGGGCGGAACTTCAAGAGTTCGCCGTTTTCGTCGGTTTCACGAATATCGTAAAGCGTCATACCGAGGGCGACATCGCCCGCGTTGGTCGGAACCATCTTCGGCCCCACACCGTAACGCTGCGAGACAACGTTGCTTGGCTGGAACGCGCTTGGCCCACCGAGGAATTCGATTGGGTTCTGAGCGTCGGCCATCCAGCCGTTTCCGGCGACCTTGACTACCAGCCCCCTGTAGATGACAGTGGTAGTGTCGGCTACATAGCCGGACAGAGCATAGACGTTGATAACGTCGCGTTCGTCGTAAGTTCTGAGTTGTAGTAGTTTCTGTGACATAAATTTATTTATCTCCTGCTGGTGTTGCGGAATTCAAATCCTTCTTCGAGAGAGAACGCTACGGCGTATTTCTCAATCAGAGTCGGCTTCTGCCCTGCTGCTGTGTTCGGCAGACCGCCCTTGTCCTTCTTGCCCTTCTCGATTGCGTCATCAATGACCTTTTGAGCTTGGGCTTCGGAAAGTTTCTTCGCTTCGGCAGTTGCGGCATCGGCTGTGGCCTTAGCTTCCAAGGCGATTTTGGCATCGGCGGAAGCCTTAGCTTCGGCGGCGATTTCAGCCTCGGTCTTCTTCTTGAACGGGGTCAAGAAAACGGCCATGCTTTCCTTATACTTTGCGAAAGCTTCGTCGGCTGTGCCCAAGTCCTTGATTTGGGAGGCGATAACCTTGGAAACGTCATCCGACAGAGTGTAAGACGCGTGGATGTCGCTCATGCGGTGATTGAACTTGTCAACCTTTTCCCTTTCGGTCTTCTCAGTCTTGAGAGTTCCGAGTTCGGTCTGAACGAGTTCCAGAGAAGCCTTCATGGTTGCGTGGTCGGCTTCAAGCTGCTTTTGTGCCGCTTGGGACGCCTTCAAGTTTTCCGCATCCTTGTTCTTGTCAGCAATGAATTGCTCGTTCGCCTTCTTCATTTCCTGAGCGACGAACTCGGTAACGACAGAAGCAGTAAGCTCCTTCCAGTTCGTTTCGTTAATGTCTGACAGAGAATTGAGCTTCATAAGTTTCTTGCTATCTGTATTTACAACCAAATTCGATGATTGTGAAATCTTTTTTGAACTTTCTTGGCAATCTTTACAACCGTTTTCAATAACGTTGACTGGCTTGCCAGCGAAAGAACATCTGCATTGACGAATGATTTTACCGCAACTGCATTTATCTATGCTGTGCCCGTGCGATTCCGCAGAATCACAAATGGTAATATCCTTCGATGGAGTGGCCGTATTTACAGCGATTCCTACAACATCTGCGGCTGGGTTTCCAGTAATACCAACACCCAAAGGAACAACCTGCCCAACCACTTTACGATATATAAGTTTTCCGTCTTGGAGCTTGCCTGTCCCACCATTACACTTGAGATACTTCTCAATCACGGAGATGGATTTAGCGTCGGAAACAATCGCGCAGTCTTCCAAATTCTTACCACCCGCAGAAGCTACGGCTACATCAAATTCACTAAAACCAAGTTCCCAACTTGCAGAAACAGTCAAGTAATACGGGCTTGATGGGTCATTGGATTCCTCAATCCTGTCAGTCAATTCAGGGTTTACGACCTTCCAGAATACGCACCCCAAAGTAAGGTTGAACGGAGTAGTCATCTGGCTGGCTTCTGCGCGGGAAAGCGGTTCGTCCGTTCCAAATTTGCTGAATCCAACCGTCAAAATAACGCCGATAAGGTGCTGCCTGTTATGCTCTACGTCAATCGGCTTGTTGATGAAATAGTCGGCCATGTCCATCGCTGTAGCGGTATCAACGATGTCCCCGTTTAGATTGACTCGGTTGATTACGCAGGCATTGAAGGCGGCTGGCAATAAATCAATGTTTCTGGCCGTATCAATGTTCGGGATGAAGGAGCTAAGATTGGAAATGCTTGCGAGCGAAAGGTATTTATCCCTTTCTTCGGTGACAAGTGGTTTTACTGTCGAGCTAAAGCACGTTTTGAACTTAAATTCCATATCTCCCCATCTATTACACGGTAACTACTGCTTTTGCGACCATAAAATCCTTGTAAAGCTTCATTGGAGCTTCAATCAGGACACGGTATTGATTTGTGTAATTCTTACGCTCTCCCAGCTTATACTTGAACTTTTTGGGGACATTTTTTGGCTTGGTCTGTTTAGTAGCCTCGTCTTGGTAGAGTCCATCGTAGTGCGTGATTTCTTCCGCTTTCGCAAACCCGCCTAAACCGGGGTATTCATCAATGTAGAAGTCGGAGTTGCCATACTTGGTTAAATCCACGTAATGTTCCGGTTCCGCTGTAGCCACCGGCATACCGCCCCCCGGCTTTTGAGGGGTCTGAACGCTCTGCTCTTTCTGCTTTTCTGCGAATTTCTTCTCGACATTCTTGGGTTTGGATTCCGTGGTTTTTGGGGCCATGCCCGGAAATTCCTTAACCCAATCCAAACTACGCCATTTGGTATCAGGCTTCTTGGTTGTCTTGCCACCAATGCCATCCACGTAAACCTGTTCATCGGCTTTCGTTTCTAGGGCTTTTTTGATGGTATCAGCGACGGTCTGCATACTATGAATTACACTTAAACCCTCGACCAGCTTATGTTAAAGCTTAGACCCAAGTTGTGCGTCCCATCGAAGAACAGCTTTATCGCCGTATCGTCGGCCCACTGATTGAATCCCGTAGCGGAACCATCTACGACCAACGGAGGAATACATCTTCCGTCAATAGTGTTCAGCATCATTTCAAACACTGGGAACAATGTAGCCGGGGTATTCCTGACTGACGGACTTGGAGAAGGCGGGTAAATGTCTGGATGGGCAATTACCACGGAGGATATGAAATCTGGACTGCCCGGAATTGTAACCCCGGCCAGCCAAGTGAAATTCAGGGCGCGTGACTGAGTATCCGAGCCATAAACTCGATTGACAACGCCGAAGTTCAGAGAAGCATTGAAAATGTTTGTGGTAGAAGGCACCGGACTCGCCGCAACCGTAATGTCGGTAGAAGAAGGGAAATCCGTGGACTGGTTTGGGGCAACCGAATACCCTACAACCGAGGGCGAAGACCCTATGCGGATATTATTCGGGAGAACTGGCGACGATTGACCAAGGACGTTGTAGATATACCCGCAAATTCCACTTGTCTTAATTCCAGCAGGGTTAAACGGAAAGAAACGGCTTTGAATAGCCGGGTCAATATGCCCGCCGCTGGGAGTGGCCACAAATTGAGTAAGGTCGTTCGACGAATACGCAACATAGTCAAAAGCATCATTCAAAGTCGAATGGGAAGGCTCAAGCAATGCCCCAACTCTGGGAGTATAACTCACCCCGAAGTAATTGTTTCCGTAATGAGGGCTTTGTGGAACAAAATGAGTGGAAAGTTCTGTTGATGTGTCCACCGGAATTGGGCCAGAGATAACCTTGATTCCGGCATGAACGATGCCCTGAACCCCCGTCAACTGACCCAACCATCCCGTGCATGTATCGGAAGCCCCGTGGTCGAATCCAGCAGTATTCAAGTTGACGCTGATAGGGGCCGCTCCGGTGGAAGGATACACGTTGAGTCGGTAAGTCACCAAAGCATAGTCTCCCGCGTCCAATACGACTCTGCCAGTAGTTCTCGAAAACGCCAAAGAATGCTCTGGCTTTACGGTAAAAGGAATGGTATCGGCATATCCAGAAGTAGCGATTCCAAGCTCGATTGGAGCAGAGGGGGAAACCGCAAACTCGGTAATGATATTTCCATCGGTAGCCGAACCAACGCCGGACGGAACCCTCCACGTCCTGAATAGAGAAATTGAGTCAAACTGGTATGTAGTTCCACAGCCTTCGGGCGAATAAGAGGCGTCATCGGGAATCTGCATTGGGCTTGCTGGATTGGATATTCCGGCTGTAACTGCTGCGTAAGCTCCCAAATACGAATATTCTGAAATAGGGCTGAAAACCCCCGTGTCGCTATTGGAGGGCGGGGTCGTGCTTGTTCCGAGATTGAGATAACGAAACGTGTCAGCGAAGGCCATGTCGAATGGGAACAGGATTCCCGAATCGGTAATCAGATTATCAATGAAATCTGTATCCGACTTCAGAACGTCCCCGGAACCGAAGACCTTTATCCTGTATTGGCCCTTGAGGTTAAGTTTAGCCTTTGTAATCATTATCTGCAATTCTCCGCATCGCTGCAATCCGCTTCCCACGCCATCGTCATGTAAATATTTACACCAACCGACACCGGCATGGCTGGATAATATCCGCCCCTGACAATCGCGTATTCAGGAAAAGTATCGCTTGTCGGCTGTCCATAGTTGGGCAAAAGCCCCGAGTTTTCAACGTGTAAAAGGACGGCTTCGGGTGGCTGGAACGCCGGAATCACGGGCTGGGCATTGAAATACCCGATTCCAGACCCTCCATTTAAGTAGGTTATAAACAAAGGCGTTGAGCCATCGTAACCGGAAAAGAAAACACAATATTGATTCCCCGGTTGGGTAAAAGAGATTCTTCTGTTGAAATCTCCCGTCATATCGGCCAATGTCTCGAAAAGTCCGGTCACCCTCCAACAAGGGACAAGTCCTGTTCCATGTGGAACTTCGTCATGGTAAAGCATGGGGGTAAATGGCTTGAAGTAGAGGGTTGAGTTCTCAATTTTGATTTTCAGCACCCCGCTGTCAGTATAATCTCCAAAGTTCCCGCCGCCATCAAATGCCTGCATCCCCGTTCCACTTTTGTAAGCGATATATCCCGTGAAGTTGGGTGAGGCTATGGATAAAGAGGCGAAGTTAGACCAGCTTCCGTCCCCGGTTCTCCCGACTCTAGCTGTAGTTAGAAAATACCCGTTGTTTGAACCCAGTGTTTGCCCGGTTACAGACGGCATGGGCAAGATTGAGGAGAAATTGAAGTCAACGACTGGTTGGTTATTCTGCCTCAACACCCCCGACTCATCGTAGAGATACACACCCAATACAGGGTCGTAGTATTCAATTTGATTGAATCCAAGAATGACTTTTTGCCCAAATGGACACGGGGCTGGCCAATAAACATCCCCGCTTTCTCCGGGTGGGGACAGACTATCAAGGGAGTGCTTCGCCAAGGCGACGGAAGGATAGGCTATTTGATTCCAGTAGATTCCAAAAACTTGTCCGAAGCCGTGCGGGTAAACGCCAGTATCCAACGAACCCGTTATGTCTGGATTTAACGGGACACCTGAGAACGGGATTCCGACAGGCTCATTGTAAATAGGCATTTTTGCATTTTAACAGTTGATGGCGTCACCCGAATCGGCCCACCATGTCATTTCGACATTGATACTCAGGATGTTGTCCTGCAACATAGCAGGATATACTCCACCTACGCTAGTTGGATAATTGACCCCGGTAGCCCCAGTAATCCCAATGTCGGGCAGGGCATAATTCGGCAGGAGGGCGTAAACTTCCTTATGGAGCAAATATCCGCTTGGGCGCAAGTAGCCGCTTGTCCCGGCATATTTGACTTGCCCGTTCGTTAGGACTTCACAGTTCAAACTGGTGTTTCCAGTTCCCGAAAGTAACGGATGAGTCAGGTCGGCATATCCGCCCGGAGCCAACCAAGAAGGAAGCCCGGTAATCCCCATGATAAAAAAGTAGAGAGCAACTGCCCCAGTTTCAAATGGCGGAACCTGTGGGTAGTAAACATTGGCCGAAACGGAAGGCTTTACCCCGCTTGGGATATGAGGAATCAATCCAATGGACGGGAACCCCGTGCTGATGAAGATTCCATAGATTTCTCCCACCCCGGAATTGGTAAGCGACGGCAAGCTTCCAGTTTGCCCAAGCGCGTCGTTGGCGTTCAACGATACACCCGGCATTGCAAATCCTGTTAGTTCAGAAGCGTAATAATACATGTTAGCCTCCTAGCTCCGCAGGGTGTCCATACAGGTCGCCGGTTCCCGGCCCTTGAAATGTCCTGTGTGTGAACGGTAAACTCAACGCTGGAACAGTATATGTGGCGGCGTCCACGATTCCGCTGCCCCTGTTGGTGAAGTATAAGCCCGTAATCTCTCGATAGTGAGACATGAGATATTGACCGGAAGAGTCGTAGAATAGACAGTCGAGAGTCGGGAAAAAGTCATTCGTGAAATTCCCGTTGGCTACGAAAGCATAAACCAGAGAGCCAAATCTAGTGTTTTTTCCTAGCGATTGGGCTGGCATGAATGAATGCCTTCTTATCAACTGACGGCTGCGTCCGGTAGTCGGGTATCCCGTGATTGGTAAATTGAAACCTCTGGTCGAAATCAGGGCTTGGTTTCCGTGCGCTGGATAGGCCGGGTTTATTCCTGTAGCGTCCGCATTCACGCCCGGAGTCGCATTGGAATATGTCTGATACTCGTAGTCAATAGGGTCAACGATAGGGGACATGTTTCTAGCCAAGCTTGGCGAAACATCGTAATCGTATATTGCAAACGGTATCACGTCCTGAATGTTTCCTACGTGTCCCATCCTGATGTTGGCCTTTAACGTCTTGGCGGTAAGAGTCGGGATGGTGTTGTTATATACTGTAGGGACAATCGTATTGGTGAAAGTGTAATCAATCTCGTAGGTGTTATTGGCCTGTCCTCTCCAAACCGGAGTTTGGTGGGAGAAACCATAAAGCCCATCGGCGGCATAAGCCGAGGATTCGTCAGACTGCGCCCCCCCGGTGGTAGAAACGTCAAATTGCCCATTGTCCGGGGAAAGGTAGAATCTGGCTTCGTGCAAACCCGTGCAGGAAGGCTCCATAATTGCCCCGTATTGAGGAACCAGAGAGGCACCATTTGCATCAATCCAAGCCAAACCATGATACACCTGTCGGTAGTTTCCGCTTAGTTTCGCCCATTCCCCTACCTGCAAACTCTCGAAGGAAACATCGGCGTTGCCCGTATTGAAAGTCCCACCCGTAAGCGGCTGGATGATATTGCTGGTCAAATTGATGGCCAGTTGGTATGAGACGTAAGCATAGGTGCCGTTTGGGATGGTAACTGGTTTTCTGACACGGCTGAAAGCGTAACGGCCAGTAGGGTCTTCTCCGCTGGAAGGGAATACAGAAAATTCTTGGACTTGCAAGTCCCCGCCAGTAATCAAGGTCGGCGAACCCTCTTGCTGGTAGTAAGGAATTCTCCATGCTCGATAGAAACGAGGGCCGGTAAGTTCTTCCGTGATTCCGGCCCCAACCGCGTAGCCCCAAGGCCCGATATATTGCAGGCTCAAAGCCCCGCTCCAAGAATTCGGATTCACGACGCCGGGGTATCCCGTGATTGACGTGTCGTATCCAAGATTTGTGAGGACGAAAGGGATTGGAGAAGAAAGGCCAGTAGTTCCCGGCCCGGTTCCGTCTTTATTGCCCGAGTTTTGCGCGGTTCCATTACCCAAGGACAGAAACCTGAAACAGTCGGCAAAATTGTATTTGTAGATGTAGGACAGCCCAGTAGGAGTGATGAAATTGTTGAACCAGTCGGTTGATTCAATCAACTTCCCTTCCTTATTGTAAATATCAACCTTGAACTTCCCTTCAAGAGCGTATTTCACGTTCTGTTTAATGTCCATACTATTATCTTACACTTTTTAGCCTTATCTTGATATGCTTCCATGCACGAAAGAAAGGCTGAGATTCATGTTATCGCCCGTTGCGAAGTTCACTACCAGCGCACCCCTGCTGATAAATCCGTCGAAAAACAACATCCCGACAGTCTGCTTATCGTAGCGAATCGAGTCTGTTTTCCCAAACAAATCTACCTCGTATTTCGGGGCGTCCACAAGGATTCCTGTTGCCTGTCCATAGGCCACAGAAAAGGAGAAAACAGGTCGGTCGGTCAGAATGCCGGAAACCTGTCCATAGTTCACAAACGTCGAATAAGTGGGCCTGTCTGTCAGACCCGACTCGATAATCCCGTTTACCAGTATCGAGTAATTCGGTCGGTCATAGAGTATCCCTGATGGGTAGCCAGCCAGCGAATATGAAATCTGGTAAAAGTCTTTCAAACCCCCATACGCGTCACCCGAAAACCTAGTCGTAAATCTTCCAGAATCCCCAAAACCAAAGAAATCCCCAGCAAATACAATGCTGTAATTGGTTTCGTCAACTACCGGCGCGGGCAGAAACGTAATGCCGGTGGACGGGAAATCCAAAATCACGTCCCCGAAAGCGTCTCGGAGGATGACGTAATTTGGGTAGAACAGTTCGTTGCTGAAATTGATGGCAGCATTGAACAGGATACCAGAATAGGACGAGAACAGGCTCCCCGTATCCTGACCCAAGAACAGAAATTGGAGCATTACTGCTTGCTGGCCATAAGCAGACTGGCAATGTAAAGATTGACTCCGTGTTGCGCGGCGATTTCATCAACCTTCTTGGCTCTTTCGGGGTTCGAGCCATCCGGTTTGTCGCAATATGACGCAACGGCTTCAATCCATTTTGCTGGCTCCTCGTTGACCATGATGGTGCTGGAAATACATTCCGCTACTTCGGCTTGCTGCTTGTTTAGCTTCTTGATTTTGAATTTCTTCTTGAGATGACTCTGGACGCCCTCGTCCAAGGTTTGAGCCAAGACCATATTCTCTTTCAACCTGAGTAGGCTATAGGAATCGTCCACGGAAGCCTTGCCTCCCATTGGCCCAATGGTATTGGTCATCTTAGGAGCAGGCGTTCCAGTCGGTCTTCCTGCACCAGCCCCCGCTGGGTCTTGGACAGACGCTCCAACGAGAGGAAGATAATATCCCTTGTCGCGGGCTTCTCTATAAGCCTGCTGAGAAACATCATTTTCTTCCTTGGACGGCAAGACGTTGGTTTCGATGGCACGAATACCGTCTTCCGGGGTCAAAATACCCAATTCAATCAAGCGGGTGTAAATCTTTGAGCGCACGTCATTATCCTTGAGAACGAAGTCCTCGAAATACGGCGTCGGGTAATTTTTGAAGCCCAACTCCTGAGAAATTCTCTTGATTTCAGGGAATAGGAAGTCGTTCAAGAACGTCTGACGGGCTTGGTTCAAACGAGCCAAAAACACGTCGGTCTTTTGCACCTGATTGGCAAACTTCTCACCGCCCAACAAGATGTTGTTCAGCCCGTTGTTAATGTCGCGGTCAACGACCTCGTATTTCTTCGGGTCGAGAATGTCCGCAATTTCAGGGATGACAAATTGAGCCTTGGTTGTATAGTCCGCGACCAAAACACGTCCCACCGAGGCATTTTCAAACAGCTTCTTGAGAGCGTCAAGGTTCTTCTGGTTGATTCCGCCTTCGTCGGGCTTGGCACCGGCTGTAACGAGCAGAATCATCTGCTGCATCGTGCGGCTGATGGCCATGTCCATCTTTTTCAACTCATACTTGTAGTTGAGGTCTTCAAGAACAGGGAAGCCCATCGGCACGGCAAACGGTTCGTAGTCCTGCTTCTTATAGAACGTAATATACATCTTGCCCGGTTGCAGGAACAGGGGAACGAAAGTCATCTTCTTGTTTTCGATGAGTTTCTTGGTGTCGTCCGGCAGAGATTGGTAAAGTTCTTCGTCTTCCGGGGTCTGCGGATAACGCAGGCGCATCAGTTCGTATTCAGTAAGAATCTTCTGGTAGATGGCGATACCGAAGTTAGCTGTTCCCAATAGGCGAACGTCGGCAGGGTTCAGAATAACGTAACGAACCGGCAATTTCAATCCACTGTCTTCTTGCCCCGGCAAAGCAATCGTTCTCTTACCGCCCTTTGGAGCAGCAGCCGGTCTAGCAGGAGGCTGGGCGATGGGGGTTTTCTGCAACGGAGGAACCGCCCCGAACAACTGGGTGATTTTCGCTATATCTTCCGGCTCGACAAGGGAGTCGAAACGGTAAGTGAACACGTTGCCAGAACGGTAATATTCCCTGAAATACCTGTCTTGGAAGGAGAGGATATTCAGCTTCTTGAGCAACGCATCAAAAAACGTTCTCGCCTTCGCCGTTCCACCGCGAAGGTAGATGTTTGAAACCGAGAATTCCGTCATCATGTCAATGACGTTACGGAACTGGGAAAAATTGTAGTAGGCTTTTTGACATAGAATGATTGCATCCTTAATGTCAACCGTGGATTCTCCGCTGCCATATCCCGTGTTAATCTTGAAGGGCACCAATCCATCATCAATGTTCTTATATCTGGCCGTGCGCTCGATAAGACCGGCAGCGTTGCCTCTGGTGCTAGTCCTAGATTCCGAGGACGCCTCAGAAACCATCAATGGCGTGGATTCCACGATGATTTGCTTCTTTGCTGCGCTGGCTTTGGCGGTTTTGAGTATTGTCTTCTTCTTCATGTTAGTTTAGCGCGGGGTAATTCGCCGCGTATGTGCAATAATACACCGGATGTGTTTCCACACCATTATTATAGTCATTTCCCCTCTGAAATGTATAAATGTTGAACATCATAGGGGTGGCCGGGAATGCAGGAGGCACCCCGTTGACGTAGTAAATCTGGTTGTTTGGGTAAAAAGAGACGTTCGTTGTCCCAATTCCGCTGTTTCTAAGCAGGACAGAGAATACCTGTCCCACGGAAACCGTTCCCGAATGGAAGGAAACCTGTAAAGCTGTTCCATCCCCCGTGACATTGAGGTCATACATGTCATAGGTGTCGAAACGGAGCAGTTGGTTCGGAACCATCGAAGTATCAACCCCCGACTGGACGGTGTTGAAGACCTGATTCGTTCCCGCAGGCCCACGCGGGCCAACTGGAAGGGCGAAAACCGGGGAAGTGGTAGAGTTACTGAACTGAAATTGAATCCCAGTAGCGGCACCACCGCTGGTATAACTTTCGATGCCGGTCACAGATATTCCGGTAGGCCCAACAGCCGCAGCACTAGAGAGGTTGACCGAAATCAGCCCAGCAACAGTATCATCGTTCAGTATGGAAAGCCCCGGAGTTGTATAAGCCCCAAGTTGCGTGTCAATATAAACCGTCAAGGCATGTCCATCAAAGGAAACCACATCCCCTTGAAAGTAAGAATCGTATGCACCGACCTTGGCGAAAACCAATTTCTGAGCCGGGGTATAAGACATGCCAGCGAAGAAGTCAGTCGGCTGGTCATAGATTTTCATGTAGATGCCGGTCTTGAGAACCCTGCCCGCACCCGAAGCCACTGTCCAATTAACACCATCGCTTCCCGTATAGAACCCAGTTGGGTAGCTTATCTGTCCAGAAACCTTTGAAATTGAATTGTAGAACGAGGTTGAATACCTATCCGCTAGGCCCATTGGCCCAACTGGTAGGGATACTTCGGAGGTAGTATTGCCGTTCGACAAAGAGAATCGAATTCCAGAAGGGTTGTCTTGGATAACCCCGGTTACACTGACTCCCGTAGCCCCGGTGTTTCCAGAAGGCCCAATTCCACCCGACGGCCCCATAGCTCCACCAGTAGGGATGAAATATGGCCCCACAATGCTGCCATCGGTCAATACAAATCGAAAACCATTGAGGATTCCATCTGTAACGATGGTATCCAGCCCGGAAACACCGATTCCCGTCGGCCCTTGCCCTCCTGACGGCCCTAGACCCCCTCCCGGCCCCGGAATACCTTGGATGCCCTGCAAACCCTGTGGGCCAGCCAAGGGCGCGTAAGAAAGGGCAATGTCCCCAAGAACGTAGAAAGCAGGAGAATCAGCCAATACGGGCGGGTTGGATGGGTCGGGGTTATAGAGGGCAAATCCGTATTTGTATCCCGTTGCTATGGAGTCGGAGAACCTGACCGCTCCGTTCGTCTTCCAGTAGAAGTCATACCCGCTGCCCGCGATTTGGAGCGTTTCGGGGATGTAGGCATAGTCCTCGAATACCGTATTGATGTCAACTACGTTGCCTTGGACGGTTGATAAGGCGGGAGCGTTACCATCATTCCACAAATATCTTCCGGTCTGAGTATCCGCCGTAAATAAAGTGAACAGCAATACCCCGGAATTGGAAACGTCAGTGAGAGGGTTCCCGTTTCCGTTTTGGAATTCCGAACCGACAAACATGGAACGAATAGTGTCGTTCGAGCCATACGCAATGAAGTTGGTTTGCTGGGTAACGGAGTCGGCGTTGTAGTAAAGGGAATTGATGCCACTAAAACCGAACCTGTAACTGAAACCTTTCAGAAGGTTGATGGTAGGCCCACCCAAAGCAGCATCAGCTATTCCATTAACGTGGACATACGGCATTTGTTCTCCCGTGAACAAACCAGTCATCCCATAGAAGCTAATTGTCACTCCTCCGATTTCACCGTCCCTGCCCGGAAGACCGCTTGGAATATAAATGACCTTACCCGTGTTGCCATTGGAGAATAGGAATTGAAAATATTCCCCGGTTATGTCGCTTCCAGTGACCGCTCCTGTTACAGAGGCTCCCGACGGCCCCATGTTACCAGATGGGCCAATGGAACCGGAAGGAAGGGCAACTGGGTTTGTATTTGAGCCATCACTTAGATAGAAAACTACGGAATTGTCTCCGCTCGGAACCGCGCCCGTGATAACCGCGCCGGTAGCCCCTGTAGGGCCGGGGGCACCCGACGGCCCGATGTAGGTGACATACTGGGTGGTTGAAGAAATGATGGTAGTCCCGCCAAGGCCATCCCTAATAATCAAAGAATTGCCGCTAGTGGTGAAAAACTGATTTCCGAAATTGATTCCAGAGCCGGAAGGAAGGGTAATGCTATTGGCGTAGAGATTCGCCCAGTATCCAGAGGTGTCGCCGAGACTTTGTAGTCCCGACTGCAACGGGATGATGTCTTCGTCAAAGGTATAGCCGGAAGGCGTGGGAGTTCCAGCCAAATACTGCTGCAACCACGCTGCCAGTTCCGTAGTGTCAATCTGCCTTAATTTTATGAGACTTGATGCCATACCTTAGCCCGCTATTCTCCATATATTACACTTTTTATACAAAGAACGGGGTGAAAGTCCCAACCTGTTCGATTGGGGCGGTTTTGATGTCTTTGTAGCAACGGAACAGCCAGTTTCCAAGCATCAGGGCCGTGTAACTGTCTTTACGCGCTCGGTTGGCAGACGTGTTTCTTTTTAGATGTTGAGGTAGGTCGAAAGACTGGGTGCCCTTGACCGTTGACTTGACTTCGATAAGGGCGCATTGCTTTTTAACCTGATAAATTCGGTCGTCCTGCGTGTCAATGGCATCAATGATGGTTTCTTCCGGCTTTAACGGGATGCGAAGGGTAGAGTTGGTGGCCCTGTCGAAAGCCGCTCCGTTGGGAGAGATGCGGGAGCCAAACCAAATCTTCTTATAGTCAATACAAGCCTGTAGATGCTCATTCCCCTTTCGGATGAAATCACTGCTGAAATTCTGCTTGAAGCAAATGCAGTTTTTCTCCTTATTGTATTGGTTTCTGGCCTGCTTGACCATCAACTCATAGTCCACGCCTTCCAAATCGCTGTCGAAATCGAAGAAGGTCATGGGATACTGCTGGCTCCTGAAATAATCAGACTCATTACAGGAATCAATAAACTGGAACCCGGCATTATCAATAATAATCATTTCAGGCTTGAACGAATCCATCAGATACTTGAAATACTGGATATGTTCTTTCAAGTCGGCCCCGGCCACGGCATAATTATGAACCAGCACGGCATCTTTTTCTTCCTCGCCCATTTCAAATACCGACATGGCGAAATCGTCGGAGTTTGGAGCGTTGCTGAAACTTGGGTCAATGGAAATCAGGTATTTTCCGTCGGGAATGCCCGTAAGTCTTAGGGTGGGTTCCTGCCCATCGGGAACCGTGCATTCGTGCATCTTTTTCGCGCTGAAATAAGAGTCGGAACCGTCCGTAAACTGAGCGCAGTATTCTCGCTGGAACGAGGAATTGGACTGTCCACCGGCTTGGGCTTCTTCGATGATTGTTTTATCAATCATGTCGGGCGGTAAGGCTTCATACCCAAACTGGCTGATGAAATAGGTGGCGTCCCCATTTTCCTTTCTCATTATCTGTTCCGTCCATTCCAGATAAGTCTTATAAAGGTTCTCGAATGTGAACGAAGCAGAGGACAGGGCTATCATCTTCGAGTTGTTCTCGAAAATTTGCCTATCAGCCTCTCCCATCAGCCCGTCCTTAATCGCGGCGTCTTCGGCTTCACGAATCCTCAAACGCTCGGTCATGTCCTGTGGAGCCACCAAGAACGGCATCAGGACGTTCTTGATGATTTCTTCCGGCAGAAGAAGGTATTCGTCCAAGACAAGGATGTTTGCACGGAAACCACGAATCTTTTCTCCGTTCAACGGAATGGCCGTAATGGAACCTCCATTCACCAACCATTCAAACTGGTCACCACGCTTGGACGGCTTCGTGGAAAAAGCCTGTTGCAAAAGCTGTGCGCCGGGAGACGACACCATCTTCTCCAAGTTACTGAATATGAATCGGGCCGTTCTGAAAGTAGGGCCAGCAATCAGGATTTTGGAATTAGGTTCAAAGATACATTGCAGAAAGCAAAATACACTCGCCACGAAAGTCTTGGCGCAACCACGGCCCCAGACGTTCATGCTGAAATTTCTTTGCAACATGGCCTTGAGGATGATTTCCTGATAAGGGGCCAGTTTTATGCCGGAAATCAGTTCAACTGTGAATCCGATGTTGGCGCGAAGGAACCTAGCTAGGGCGATTTTAGCTTCCTTGTCCTCCATCTCGCCAGCTATCTGTTCCAGTTCGGCGTTTACGTCAACTAAATCGCCTTTTATATACTTCTCAGCCGAATACCACATTAGAGTAGCCCTATATCATAATGATACTGCAAATCAATCTTGCGTATCTGGTTGCCACAGCAAAAAAGCCTCTTAACCATGCTGGATGCCTGCTTCCTGTCTTTTACGAACAAGAACTGGATATGTTCGTATCGCTGAATCAGTTCACGAACGTTATGGAACACAAATTCCGGCGTTGCCTTGGTATTCTTATGATACACCGACTCCAAGGTATTGAACTTGATGGCGTTGGCCAAGTTTTCCTCAACCAACACCACCAAGTATGCCCCGGCTTCCTTGGCGCGAACGATTTCTCGTTCAAATCTTTCCCTGCCACCCGACAAAGTTCCAATAAAATCTCCTATGGACTTTCGTTCAACGTGGACAGCCCCGCTCGGGTCGGGCTTGCTAAAAGAGTAGTCTCCGAACTTCAACGTTACTGTTTCCGTCGGACAATCGAACTCCAAAGGCAACTGCTCTCGCGTGTCAATAAAGATTTTGGCACCGGCATCCCTGAACAAGTCATGGCAGTCCAACTTTTCCACGAATTCATATCGGCTACGAAACCCCATTGAGTCCGTCAGGGCGTAATAGTCCACAAACACCTGATTGTAGTAGAACATCCCCGGCATTTTCAAGGAACGAAGTTCAACCTGCGTCGGAGCGAATTCCAGATGCTTTTCCGTCTGCCTTTTGGAAAGGAGAGCCTTCATGTATTCCGCCCTTTTCTCGGGCGTCTGCGCGTCGAGCCACAAGCGCATGTTCGTTATCGAATTGAAGTCGGTTTTGAAATACTGCTCTTTGTTTTTGAACAGTATTAAACTCCCATCGTGCAAATCCCTTCGCGGAGTTACGTGCTGGTAGTATTCAAAGACGTGAAAGCCATGAGCCTTGACATGACGATGCAAGGATTTGTCGTCCGCGAATTCAGCATTGCATACCAAACACTTAACCATTGAGAACCTCCTCCGGGCTGATACCCATGATGCGGCACTTGACTTCATCCATAGATGAAAGTCTCTCGACCTCGCCCTTGACGACCTCCCTGCGTAGGTTGGCCAGCTTAATAAGCTTCTTACGACTCTCCTCCTCCTTGAATAACTGGACAAGGTTGAGGATACTGGCGTTTTCCCTGATTTGATTCTTGAGACGGTCAGAACGCTTTTCTTTCAAGTCGTTCAAGAGTTTCTGTTGACGGGTGACGGACTGGTTGTATTCCGTTCGAGCCGTGTTGATGGCCTCCACCAAGCTCATGGAAATCTTGACGCTCTCGGGGTTGTCCGTGGCACTATTCAACAGGTCTTGCAGGCGCACGATGACCGCCTGAATATCGGACGAGATAACAACTTCGACGCTCAGGGTAAGGAACTGGTCAACTTCCTCTTGAGAAAGGTCGGACTTGTCATAGGTGTAACGGATGAAGCTACTCTCGAACAAATCCCTATTGGTCTTCGTCGTGTAAGTATTGATTTGGTGGATGAAGCGGTAAGTATTGACGTATCCGATTAGGGCGTTGATTTCCTTCCTCTGGCGACCCGTCATCCTGTCCTTATCAATACCCTCATGGATGAACTTGTTGACTTTCAACAGCATTCTGTCGAACGTGCGCGGCGGTTTGTAAGATTCCTCGTCTGGAACGTCGGCGGTATCCCCGTAAATGACCTTCTTGTCCAAGGTCTTGATAAAATCATTGACTGCACGGGTTTCCCTGTGCAGGTTGGACAGCATCGGGTTATGAAACAGTTCCTTGGCCATGTCAAGGGCATTCATCATGGCCGCATTATTGGTAATGAACTCCTTTTGTGGGTCAGTGAGAACTAATTCCTCAAGCGGTTCGGCCTTGGCTGGTTTTGCGACCAAATTTTGTTCGGCGAGGAACTTCTTGATGGCCTTTCCCTCGTTACTGCGCCCGTCAACCTCCTTGTTGAAAACAGCCTTGGACAAATCCTTGAGAAATGGCGGGGCTTGCGGGTTGGCCCTCCAAAGTTCAAGTATTTGGGCTTTCTGAGCGTCGGTAAGTTGAGTAACTTCTTCCATTTAGTAGATGTCCAGTTCTTCGTTGGCCAAGCATTTCTTGACCTTGGTAATGATTATCTTTCGGATGTTTTTTAACTGCTTGTATCCGGGTGTTCGATTACGCTCGTTGGATATATAGCCCAGACGTTTGGCTAAAGCTTCCTCGGATTCGTTTCTAATGAACAACCCCTCGTAAACCTTGTATTCGAGGGGCTTCAAAACTTCCTTCATCTTCCTGTGAACCGATTCCACGTTTCGTTCCAACGTAAAATCTGATTCGGACATATTATGGACTTCGTTGGTGTGGCTTTCGATGGATACCGGCACCTTGACGTTATACGCTGGCTTCCTACGCTTCTCCCACACCGCGAAAGCGGGGCAATCCGCGCATTGGGTCTTGTAAATAGAACACCCATCCCCCGGTTCAGCCGCCTTGCACTTCAAGCAGGGGCGCGTGAAATTGGAGTAGTTATTGCGAATGATGTTCTTTATCTGACTAGAAATTACAGTCGCCAACCAAGGCTGCAACGGCCTGCTTTGGTCATAGAGCGCCCATTTCTCGTTGATATGAATAAGAAGTATCTGGGAAATATCTTCCCAGCCAAGCCAGCTAAGTGAACTCAGAGTCCACTTATACTTCTTCTTGTTAATCTCCCTGCTAATCGTTTCGTAGCAGTCCTCAAAGGTCAGTTTTGGCTTAACCATTCTTGACGGTCTTTCTCTGTTTCGTTTCGGGCCTTAGCGCGGAGCCTTCACTTAACAGAGCCTTGACTTGCTCTTTTTGCGCCTTTTTGGTAAGCTTTGTCGGAGTTCTAATATCCGGGCTGTCGTTCGGGCCACTGGCGACCAGCCCGCCGATGGTTTCCCTAAAGGCTCTTGGCTTGGCGATTTCAATGTCCAGTCCGTCAATGGTAACGTCAAGGGACTGTGCGTGTAAATATGGGTCGTCGTCGTTTTCCTCGTCATCAGCGATGGGGGTTTGTCCCACCGGCCTTCGGGTAGGAGGTCTGACCGTAAATCTTTGTGGTCGTTCCTGATGGAATTGCTGCTGCGGCGTTTCCTCCACGGGGGCAACCGAAGCCAACGAAGTTAGGTTCGTTCCGCAATGCGGACAGAACTTGACGGAAACTTGTGGCGTTTGTTTACCACACTGATGACAGAATTGCATTTGCATAATTATTATAGAACCCTCATGTTCTAACTAAAATAATTCAGAATGACCTACATTTACCAATCGCTCTCCCAAGCCGAGAAAATCAGGATTTTCCAGAGGTGCCAAGAGCTTCTCCTGAGATATAACCCGGAAAGCGAGTTCGTCGTCCGTCGTAGCTTCCTTTCTAAAACACCTCCCAAGACCTTGGAAACATTGGTAAAACTCTACCGTAATTTTAATGGTAGCGTTCTTCTAAAGGAAGATACACTGATTTTCTTTAAAATTCTTGATATTCAGAAGGGAATAGAAGAAATCTACGCGAAATATGATAAACCATCGGACGGTGTTGGCAATACAATTCTCATTGTTTTTGCTACCTTCGATAGCCAAAAGACAGACATAAAAAGCCTCATTCAACAGGAGCTTCAAGGAGAAATCCAAAAAATATCCTTCTCCCGACGTGGGAAATTCAAAATTTACGACCTTAATAGGCTTGCGGAGAAATTTTAGCCCCTTTTCTGATATTATCCACGGCCCATAATGGTTGATAATTGGTATAATGAGCGGCCTGTAGAAATTGCCCTCTATTAGTTAAATCAAATGCAGCCAAGGGTTTTCTATGGTCTAAGTGCCATTGTCCGTAATTTTCCCACGTCATTCCTTCGGCGAACTGGGCGGTAATGTATTCTCTGAACTCTACGATAGAGCATCCCAAGTCCGTAACCGCGCTTCCTGATTTATAGCCGCCTTCCAAAGCCCTACGGATTCTATTTCTCAGGTTCCCCGCCATTTTAAAATTTGGATTTGAAGACCTTTTACTTTGGATGTAATCAGGATGATTCTCCTGCCACGTCTTCGTAGATTGGATACATTTTTCTCGATTCTCTTTTCTCCATTGGCCGGTTTGCTCAAGATAATCGCCGGGATTGGATTTTCTCCATTTCGCCGCATTGACTTTGCTGACTTGCTTTAAGCGTTGTGGATTTTTGAGTCTCCAATCAGCAAGCCTTTGTTTATCGGAAGCGAGCCTGTCTCGATATTTCTTGCTTAGAATAGCTATTAAAATATGTCGAAGCTCCATACGATTAAGTGTGGTGGGTCAATTTACGCACGATAAACTTGACTAATTCTGAACGCATAATATCGTTTTCATCGAACTCGAATACATGGATACCCTGCATACGACTTTCCTCGTTATCAAAAATTGAATATAGGTCTTCAAATCCACCCGCCCTACCGTTTAAGTCTGTTTGTAACGGGTCGGCTAATATGAATCCACGGGAAAATTGTCCCAAACGGGTCAAAATTGTGACGATTTCCTTACGCGTGGAATTTTGAGCTTCGTCCATGATGATAGCCTTGGCGTTCCAACTCACCCCCCTTGCAAAATTTGGGGAGAAGCAGGATATGCTGCCCTGTTTTTGTAATGCGGATACGTCAGAAGAAATCAGAAGCTCGTTAAGTTTGTCCAAGAACGGCATGTTGTAAAACGCCATTTTCATGTCTGCCGAACCGGGTAAGAATCCCATGCTCGACTCAGAACTTTCGACGGCGGAACGAACATACATGATTTCAGAGATACGTTTCTCGTCCAATAGCTTGAGTGCGGTATAAACGGAGAGAATGGACTTGCTGGAACCTGCTGGCCCTTTGACAAAAAGAATCTTGGTGTTCTTGTCTGTGGCTAGGTCTATGAATTTTTTTTGTTTGTCAGTCCACTTTATTTTATCCCTGAATTGAAGGGAACCCCCGAATTTTTTGCCCTGATAAACGTATGGTGAGTCGTCGCGGCGTTTTTGTTTCATAGGGAGGGGATATAATCCCCAAATACACACTATGTCCGGTTAATGAGCAGGATTGAACGAAACGGTTACCGCCCAGCCATTAGTGACTTGGGTGAAGGTGCCGCCCGTTAGGTTCGTGGTGTAGGCTCCCGTGCAAGTGCTGATGTTTGCCAATGAACCAATCTGGCTCAGTGGAACGATGATTCTTGCGCGGCCTTCAATCCAAACGTTTGTCCCAACCACGCGAATGGTTCCATTTTGGATGGACGCATTCGACAGAATGGATTGGGCTTCTTGCGTAGGAAGAACCGTGGCGCACGTAATAGGGCCGCTTGGCACAGGCGTTAGGTTCTGCCCACCCGCCTTGTCAATTAGCAATGGGGAGGCAGCAATGCCCGCCGCCAGAGCTACACCGATTACAATTTTGGCTAGTTTCATATTTATTTAGTGATTTCGATTCCGTTGATTTCCGGGTTTTCAGTTTCCTTAACGAACTGGATATTGACCTCTCCGTTAGTAACTGTCACCGGAACCGTTTCGACATGGGCAATGTTTCGGCCACCGGCCAAAGCATAAATATCCAAGTGCGACAACGTTCTTCCATTAACATTTACACTGAAAACGCGCATACCGGAGTTAGTAATGCCCTCAAAAGTTTCCGCGAAGTAGAGATGGGCCGTATAGCTACCATTTGGAAGATGGCCAATCCAGTTGGTCATGCTATAGTGTTCGGTGCGGTAGATGATGGGGTCAGTGGTGCCCGCAATGGAAATCTTGCCGCGATACATGCCCGAGCCGCCGCCGAAACCAGAATCCTTGACCCAAACTTGGCCGAGGCTATTGGTGTGGGGCTTCCATGCACCAGCATCCACACGAATGCTTTGCGCTGAAGCGGACAGACAGATAAGCAAGGACAGAATGAGACATTTGATGTATTTCATAATTATTTAATGCTCTTGACGGTGAAACCGTGGGATGCGGGGGTAATCGTCAACAGCGTGACGTTACACGCTCTAATTGTCACAGTATCCGTTGCAGAAGCATAGGCCGTTACAGAAAGACCGTTTTCAATACCCGGTGGGAGTCCCAACATTACCGGGTCGCCAGCGGCAACTCCTGTCACCGTCATGGTAAATTCGTTACAGGAATTTGCGGATACAGGTGCGATTGTGTGAGTAACGGAACCGGAATTGAATCCCTTAAAGGGCGAGCCATTCAAATTAATTTGCCCATAAGGGAAATTAACCGCCGTATCCGAACCGCCGTTCTTAGCCGTAATGGAATGAGTGGAAGAATTGAACGACATGGAAGTATTCAAACCGTCTGAGTTTCTTAATAGATAAGTGTGGAAGCTGCCCGGAGTCAGAACAATTTCTCCATTCGCCCCGCTGCAATCGTCAACCCAATGCGCTCCATCATCCGTCGTGTTTCTGACGGTGCTTAAAGTAGTCGAACCAGATGTCGCAAAACAGCTTCCGTCGCCCACTATCCAAGCAGAGCCAGTCCAACTAATTGTCTTGGAACTATCCGTGGTTAGATAATAGATATTGAAGGACATATCAGCAACAAGGGAAAATTCACTCAACTGATTGTTCGTATAAACACCGTTGTAAGCCGCCAAGCTGTTAGCAAGTCCTGAAATGGTGAAGCTGGTCATTAGAGAAGCGCCCTGACCAATGGTTAAGGTCGGTTGGGCATTAGCCCTTCCCACACTCATAATATCAAACTCGGGGCTTGAAGATGAATGGCTGGGATAGTCGTTGTTAAGGACGACATCAGCCACGCTCGCGTTGATTCTGAACGATTTTTCGTCCCAGTTTTCTTCCGGCTGGGAAGCCCAAATAAAGGAATTGGTCTTGTAGGCCGAGGCTTGGACTCCCAAGGCGAAAGCGTTGGTCGCGCCCAAATCAGAATAAGATTGATAGCCGAACACAAATGAAGTGTCGCCAAAACCTGCGCTGTTCAAACCGCCGACGTGAATGTTGTTGTTGACGCCTGCATAGTTTAATGCTCCTTCTACCACGCAGTTTGCTCCGTCAATTACGTTTGAGCTACCCGAAATGGAACTTGAACTTCCAAAACCCGGAACATGGTCGCTCGAAATAACGTTGCCGTAACCAGAGGCGAAGGAGCTTCCTCCATAGACACTGTTGGATACGCCGCAGACTGTGGCGGCATTGCCTTCCGCGACGTTAAAGCTTCCGCCAACTACCGAGCTTGAATCGTCAGCCGCCGTGTTATCATGTCCGCCCAAAATGGCTTCGTTATAGCCACTGTTGATTACGTTATTGGTGCCGACGAAAATACCCGCATTTGGGGACGAGCTATTAATCTGGTTGGCGAAGCCGCCTGCGATAATGTCGTTGTCTCCGCTGTAGATGTTATTCTGCTTACCAGCTAAGATGGCACCATTCACACCAGTAGTAATCAGGTTGCCGTAACCCGCCACAATGCTGCTGTTATCGGCTTCGACAACGTTGTCCCATCCGGCACCGACAAAACTACCATTACCATAGATAGAGTGGCTTCCTCCGGCTCCAATGAAAGCTCCGACGCCGGAAAGGGTATTGTTCCATCCAGCCATAATTGCACTGTTGATAGAACCGCTGGAAAGGTTGTTGGCTGTTCCGGCTCCAATGATTGAACTATCACATGCCCCATCCTGACCAAGAGTGTTTCCATATCCTCCGACGATAACGGCATTTTCAGAGTCGTTTTGAATTTGGTTCTGGACGCCGCCACCGATGAAGCTGCTTTTTCCATAGGTTGAGTTGTTAAGACCCGCAACCACGGTGGCATCATCATTATGAGCCAAATTGCCTGAGCCGCCGCCGATGAATTGATTGACGCCGTTTTGGATGGAGTTGACATTACCGGCTCCAATGAAAGAACCATCGGCGTTGGGATATACTTCGTTTTGGACGCCGGAACCTATACCGGCGTTTTGAGAACGAATGGTGTTTTGCGAACCAGAGCCGATGAAGGACGAGTCTGAATTAGCACTGGAATCCCCAATTTCATTGCTATATCCAGCCAAGATGCCTGCGTTATCGGAAGAAGTGTTGATGGTATTGACTGTTCCGCCCCCGATGATTGAACTGACACCCGACGCCGTATTATTAATACCCGCGACAATACCGACGTTTTGATTTTCCGCACCATTGTTATCGCCGCCCCCGATGAAGGCATTGTCGGGGGAACTACCCGAGTTTTGCTGGATATAATTGTTTAAGCCGCCGACGATAGAGTCGCCCGCGTGGTTGCCACGAATATCATTGCCTTGCCCGCCGCCAATGAACGAATTGATAGAAGATACATCAATGGTGTTCTGCGACCCATTTACGATACTGCTGGCGACTGATTTAACGGTATTTTGATAGCCGCCCCCAACGAAAGAATCTATCCCATCGTCGGTAATCTGATTCCCGACGCCCCCTCCGATGAAAGCTGACGGAGAACTGCCGTCAATAATATTCTGTTCGCCACCGGCAACGAAGGAAGAATCTCCACGGGTTGAGTTGTCAAACCCAATTCCAATCCCAGCGTTGTTTCCAGCAACAAAATTCCCATCGCCTCCGAGGATGACGCTTCCCAAGGTATCCACTTCATTCTCAAAACCGGCCAAAATCGCAGAATTGACCGAACCGTAAATGTAGTTTCCGGCCCCACCAACAATCACGGAAGCGTCAGAATTATTCGCTGTTTGGTTGTTGTAACCGGCAAATACACCGCCATTGTTTCCTACGACAACGTTGAGCCATCCCCCGCCAACCACGGAACCCGGATTGCTTGCTGTATTTTGAGTGCCGCCTACAACTGAGGCATTGTCTCCGGTTGTGGTATTGTTATAGCCGCCGCCAATAAAGTCACCCGCACCATTGGCGGTATTGTTCAAACCAGCCGCAATGACCGTATTGTCGTTGTAAGTGGTGTTGCCATAGCCCCCGGTAATCGAGTTATGGGTGCCGTTTTTAACATTGCTTGGGTCAACGCCGATGAGTTGAGTCCCAAACCAAGCGGCCATATTCGCAGCCGTTATCTGCTTCATTGTCCCTGAGCCTTGCACCAAGAAGGTGTCAGACCCATCAGGGTTGCTGTAAGTTGGATAAGAAGACCAAGGGCCAGCTTGAACGGAGATAGCCAGCAACATAACCATTGCCAGAACACTGAAAACCTTTTTGCCGAAATTTGCTAAGAGCCTCATATTCGATAATTACACTTTTTTCTGGGATTGCTTGCGACGATAGTTGGCTTTGTGCCTTGAGACATCATCGGGATTCTTTTGCTGCCACGCTCGAACGGTTGACATGATATGGGCCGATTGTTTTGCGTAGTAAGAGTCGTAGTAGCGTTTGTCGCACGTCTTGCAGCGATATTTCAAACCGTCAGGCGTTCCCTTTTGATGACTGAACTCGGAAAGGGGCTTGGGTTGGAAACAAGAGTTGCAAGTTTTCGTGACTTCGGCCATACTTATACTAGGAGGGAGACTGATTTCAACAAGTTTTTGTTCGGGAGGGTGATATTTTAATCAATAAATCGAATTTTATAGTATCCGGCACCATCTGGAAACATCCGGCGCTCATTCGACTTGCCGGATTCTGCCGGAAAGAGTGATGGAAAGCCAATATTGTTGGGGTTTTGGGTGAAATTCATTGCCGGAAACTGCCGGAAGCCCGCGATTTCAACAAATTACCCGGAGAAAACATACCCGCCCGTATTTTTCAGGGGTCAAGAGAAGCATCAGGGAGGTAAGATGATTGGGGGAGAGGATTGGAGGGGGTAGATTTCAGAAAGGGTTGGTTATTTTAAGGGGTGACGTTATGTATTAACCACCCCCCAGCCCTTTTGCGCGTCCCGAAATGGTTTTTTTTCCGTTAATAGGGTAGGGGGTCTGTAAATCGTTGATTATCAACAGAAGATAGTTGAAGAAATCCCTTGCCATGCCCCTTGCGTGTGCTATCTTGTATCCATGAATAAGAATTACATTGCAACCACGAAAGGGATTGAATTGGAGTTTATCGCCCCCACTCCCCGCGAGAGCTTGAACGCGGCCATGAAGTTTGCGGAGAAGTGCGACAAGCGGGGCGTGGCGGTTGTCATCACCACCGCAACGGGTGAGTATGTTTGGAGCAATCCCCAAGCGGGCGTTGCTGGTCAAACCCGTGCGAACGTTACCGAGTGCATCGGCAACGTGTGGCATGTGTGCGTTAATCGTTATGCGAACCTGAGCCAATGGACGGAATACGGTTTGCCCAATCCCGTCCAGACAATGCAGTCTTTCGAGCATCGCCAAGCGGCGTTGACGTTCGCGGCTTTCCACAATGCGGACAGGATTGACATTAAACCCATGACTGGCGAGCCGTTCTATGTGACGGACGGCAAAGCTGGCCGTTCACTGGACTAACACCATGACCATGAACCACATACAAGGAATGGCGAACTACAAGGCGGGCAAGCTGGCCGTTGAAATCTTGGTTGTCGTGGTTGCCCATTCGCGCAACGGTCAATCTACCATCTTACTGCCTGACGGACAACAGAAGCGCGTTGCAACGTCCAACCTGACGATGGTTGAGTAAGCATATAGTGTGCCAATCGCGTTCGGAGCGTGGTTGGCATACATCCTGCTGTGATACGAGTCATAAGTCGTTGATTACCAAGCACTTACGCGGCTCCCCCGCGCAACCCGTTGATACACAACGACTTACACACGCCAATACGCATAGCATACATCGTGCCAATGTGATGATTGGGATGCAAATATACTTGTTGACACGTTAGCCATACGTGCTACTCTATACCCATGAACAATAACTCTGACTTAGACCCGCAGAACCCCGAACACCGGCTCGCACACGTCACGCCCGAAGAACAGCCCTATGATGGCGCTGGCTTCCCCGGCTGTGGTGACGGTTCGGATGACCTCGCCGATTACAACCAGAACGAAGCCAACGACTACTGCAATGAGTAATTATCGTCAATTCACCATACGTTGCGCCTGTGGCGCACTCACATCACGCACCTATGCCCGCCAGCATGGTGGCCGCTGCAAGACCTGTGTTACAGGCATACCCAAGCCCGCCAAGGCCGACGACTGGCGCACGGAGCATAAGCGCAGGACTGGCCGCTGTGAGGACGCGCCCTGCTGTGGGTGCTGTGGCCCGCAGGGTGATGGGGATTACTACGGGGTTTCCGCGCAGGAACGCGCCTTGGATGGCATCTGGTAAATCGCCAGTGTAAGTGCTTGTGACAGAGGCACTTACGCGGACGGCCCGCGCAACCCGTTGATAATCAGGCACTTACGCATGGCACGTAACTTGCTACGCAAAAATCGTAATAAATCGCAAAAATAATCCTTGACATTATCCCAAAAAGGACTAGATTTAGACCATGAATAAGACTTACAAAGTAATAAGCAAAAGCCAAGTTTTCGAGTTTTCCGCTTCCGAGTTCGCCGAAACCGCTTGCCCCGTGCGGAGTGCTTTGAATGCCGCGCTGGGAATGGCCTATAAGCTTTTGGGCTGGGGCTGTGGTTCCCGCGTTGAATGCGACGGGGAATTCATTAGCGAATACTACGTGAAATAAACCTTGACAACCGCATTTTTTTAACCGATACTTGAGGCATGAAAATTCAGATGACAGAAGACCAGTTCCGGCAAATCCGTTCCGCCCTAATCATCGCGCAATGCGAGTGCGAAGGGGTAGTGAACGATTGCAAGGCTTCTAATCTCAATATCCTTGCTACCCTGCACCAATCGCGCTTGAACGACATTAACGCCGCGCTGGAAAACACAAGCTGGGTAATGGTTGAAAAAATCGAAGAAAATAAACCTTGACACGCAACCAATAATCAACTACATTATCACCATGACAAAGAAACATTTCATCGAATTCGCCCGGATTATCAAAGCGCAAGTTGACGCGGCCCAACCCGCTCCCGGTGGCATCAAAACCATTGACATGAACATTGCGGACGACAACGCCCGATTCGCCGCCGAAATGGTTGCGAAAGTCGCCCTTGCCGACAACCCCCGTTTTAACAAAGCTCGTTTTTTCGCGGCCTGCGGACTCAACTAATCAATCACATGAAACGCGACCCCTTTACCGATTCGACCTTTCACTACGCGCCAAGCCCCGCAACCATGCGGATACTGGAATTGACGGAAGCCCGCAAGAAACTGGGTTTCGCAATCACATGGGCGCAAAACAATCTGCGCTGGATGTTGGGTGACGACAAGCCCAACCGCAAGAAGATAAACAAGACCCGCAAAACCATCTGGAAACTGGAACAGAAATTGCAGGCAATCCCCAATCCCTTCGCCGCGTAATCCTATGAACCGCCCAACATCATCGCAAATTCGTTTCGTGCGCCGTGTGCGCCGTGAAATCAACTACTACATGCAACATCCCCGCGCTCAGGCCCGCCCCGGTTTCTTGGCTAGGGATGCGGCGAGGTTTCAAATTGAAAGCCAGTTCCCCGAACACTTCTGTAATCTGTAACCTGTTGATTATCAACGAGTTACGCGGTGCCCCCGCGCAAGTGCCTGAGCCACAACGACTTACGCATGGCACGATAAATGCTGCGGCTGGTTGGCACACGAATTGCTCTAGCAGGAGCCATGCCAATATTTGCCTGAAAAAATAATTCAAAAAACCCTTGACCGTCTAACATTTTCGCCCCATACTTACGCAGTCAATAAAACAATAACAGTATAACAATATATGCAAACTGAAATCAACTCTCCCGCGAACATCGCCAAGCTTGTCAAGGCAAATTTGAGCATCCCCATGAATTACCGCCAGTCGGTTTCTGACCGTATCCGCCTGCGCTGTGAAGTCGTTCGCCGTCGGTTGGCAATGGCGGAATTGCAAGCCACCATTCACGCCGAAATTGCCCCGGCTCTGGAAAAGCACAATGCGGTAATTTACTCTTGACATTGGCCGCGCAATCCCCTACACTCTCCCCACATGAAATTACTATCCCCCAATAACACCAAACTGCTTAAAGGCGAGTCGCTAGGCTACTTTACGCTTGGCTTGTCGCTTGCGCCGTTCAATTTGTCCGGGCGCAATCTTTGCCCCCATGCCTCTGCGGGTTGCGCTGCTGCCTGCCTGAATACTTCCGGCATGGGCGTATTCCCCAACGTGCAAGCGGCTCGTATTGCGAAAGCCAAATTCTTTAACGAGCGCCAAGCGGAATTTCTCGCCATGCTGGAAAAGGAAATTGCGGCGGGTGTCCGCAAGGCTGGCAAGCTTGGTAAAAAGCTGGCAATCCGCCTTAATGTCCTCTCTGATGTTGCTTGGGAAAGGTTCGGATTCATGGACAAATTCCCCACGGTCAACTTTTACGATTACACGAAAAATCCGTTTCGTGCTGGCATGTTCGCCGCTGGCAAGTTGCCCGCAAACTATAACCTGACCTTTTCCCGTTCGGAAAGCAATCAGGCTGACGTTGAAAAGCTGGCCGCGCAAAATGTAAACATCGCGGTTGTTTTCCGAAATGAATTGCCCGCGTCTTACTTGGGCAAGCCGGTTGTTTCCGGGGACGAAAACGATTTGCGTTTTCTGGACGCTCGCGGTGTCATTGTCGGCCTGTCTATGAAGGGCAAGGCGAAAGCTGATGCGACTGGGTTTGTAGTCGCCTAAACGTATGCTTTACTTTTACCTGTCGCTAGGGGTTGCGCTAATCTTTGGCGCAATCTTCCTTTACGAACTGAGGAAACACAAATGAAAATCTACCTACAGCCTGAAACGTGGTGTGAGTTGCTCGGCATTCACATTCTTGACCCGGACGGATGGGACAGAAAAAACTTTGCCGAAGACTGGGCAAAGCCCCTGCTGTTCGCCGACTTCGCCGACAAGTGCAATCATTCGACAACTGACGGGCGTAGTCTGCGCGAACCGATTGAGAACTTTGAGGGACGCGCCTTAGCCGCCCTAATCAGGCGCATTCAGCAAACTTAATCATCCCCGTAACTCGTTGATTACCAATGGGTTACGCGGGGGAACCCCGCAAGTCGTTGATAGTCAAGGGCTTATGGATGGCATGGATTGTGCTTTAGCGGGAGCCGTGCCAAGTGGAGGGAATGTGAATAACTATAGCGAGATTGTTTCCTTGTTTGGTCGTGGCGTTTCGACTATCTTTAACGCATGAAAGCATCAATCCTTATCGAACTTTTACAAAAACTCCCCGCTGACCGTGACGTAATGATTTTGGACGGTTGGAATGGCGGCGGTGAACCACGCACAATCAATTTCCAGACCAATCGAAGAATCACCAAGGAAAACGCCGCAAACGGCGCGGACTGTGAAAACCGTGTGGGCGAAGTGGTTACTGTTTTCGGGTATGGTTCTTACTGAAATCCCTTGACAACGGTTGCCAAACCTGATAATCTTTTCACATAAGTTAAACAACAAACGAAAGACAATAAAATAACATGAATCCAAACCTCCTAATCAGTTCCATCCTCCTGCTCATCATCGGCCTCGCCGTTCTCGGCACCATGCTCGCCAATGGCTACCGTTTCATTCCCACCTACCGCGTGACCTACGCCCCGGCTGATTCCCGCCACCCGAATCTTCCCGTCCAGCGTTACAACGTCATCGGCCACCCCGTTACCCACAAGTGGACTTCGGCGGCGGGCAATGCGGTGTTTACCGCGATTGATACGAGCCGCGACAAGGAATATCTGACGTTCCGCTTTTCCCGCGTCCGCAAGGTTCGTTTCTCCGGTTTCGCGGTTCTGTCGCCGGAAGGCTACAAGACCCACGCCAAAACACTCACCGCACAACCTGCCGCCGCCTAAGCGAAATTAGGCCGTAGTTGACCCGTCGCGTTCGGAGCGTGACGGGTTTTTTCTTTTCCCTTGACAACCTGACGAAACCTGATACACTTTGCCTATGAGTAAGCAAATCTCAATCATAAAATCGGTTCGGAAACAATGGGACTTCAATCCCGCTTCCCGTATCGTCAAAAGCAAAAAGGCTTACACCCGCCACCCCAAACACAAAGGTCAAAATGAACGCTGAAAGATACGAAGCCCAGTTGATGCAGATTGGCAAGAAAGCTGCTCTGAAACATCCCGAAGCCAAACTCCGTGCGCTGGTCAATCACGTTGACAACTTCGCCCTGTGGATTGAAAGCACGATTGAGGCGGCAATCATGGATGAAGTTTGCCTGATGCTTGACGCGCAGGATATTCAATGGGTGAATGAAAATTGCTCCGGTGCGGCCCACAAGAGTAAAATCTATGCCAAGTCCATCAAGATTGCCCACGAAGTTTGGGCGCAGTTGAGAGCGTAACCTGTTGATAGTCAACTGTTTACGCGGGACGCCCCGCGCAAGTGCCTGATAGTCAACGACTTAGAAAGCTTGACAATCCCTTAAACTCTGATACTCTATCCCTATGACATTGGAAACTGCCATGAAACGTGATAGCCGCATTCGTGCCACTTTGGGCGACGGGTGGCAAATGAACTGCATTAAATTGCCCGATGACAGCAACGTCAACGCGACTTGGACAAGGGGCAAGTGTCATATCTCATGCAGTTTGTATGACGATACTGATTTTCATTTTTCGGTTAGCTTGGGCGAAGCCATATCATTTCAGGCGACCCATAAACATCCCCACATGGCCGCTTGCATTGCCCTGAGAAAAGCAGGCGACAGGTTAGCCCGCTGGCAAGCCGATTTGAACACAATTAACCAAGATTTTTAACTTGACAAGCGGTAATCAATCCGCTAATCTCTACACATGAATATTACCTTAGTCATCCCTGACGAAACCGTTGAAAAGATTGTCCGCGCCATCATGGACAACCACCCCGAAGCCGGTATGACGCTGAAATGCCGTGGCTGGGATTATAAGAAGATGGAATTTGAATTTGTGGACACGGAGGACGGCAAAACCTATGACTTGGACAAGGCCAAACTGATTGCCGCGTTCCCGCTGCTGTTCGACCCTACCAAATGGCCCAAGGGTTTGACGCAACCGCCTTTCAGTGCCAACTGGGAAGATTGGGACAACTGGCTTTGTCAGTCTGACGCCTTCGACTTCGACGCCTTTGCCCAACTCGCCGCCTTTGGTGAAGTAATTTACGGCTGAAATTTTCCTTGACAACCGCAAACAATTCCGATACTCTTTACACATGAATAAAAACACCATTCTGGTTTACAAATTGGGCGGCGTAAAATACCGCAAGGTCTTCACTGGCCGCGTGTCCTATGGTTCCATCGAGCGTTTTCTGGTGATGGAAAAACACGTTGGCATTTCCCAGCACCGCAACGTGATTGTCGAAATCGAAAACCAACTCTCCTAATACTATGCCCGCCATTCGTTCTGACTATCTGAAACATCTGGTTGACGTTGCCCGGTTGCCGGAAACCGTAACCAAACTGGTCAAGCTCATTAAGGATTCCGAAGTTGAGTTTGATGCAATCGCCTTTCGTGGAATGTCCGGGGCGTTGATTGCCCCCATCATCGCCATGAAGCTCAAAAAGAATATGCTCATGGTTCGCAAGGATGACGGCAACCATTTCGGCTCCAATCTTGAAGGGGTTGAATCCAGCGAGCGATATATCATCATTGATGACCTGATTTGCTCCGGTAACACGCTGCGAATCATCCGTGAGGAAGTCACCAAACGCATCGCCACGGCTCAATGTGTCGGCGTTTTCCTGTCGCGTGAATCGTGGTCTAACAAACACAAATTCGCTGATGACTTCACCGTCCCGCTTTGGAGTGTGAAATAAACCTTGACAACCCGTAACTAAACAGCTATCCTCTCACCATGAAAAACGAATGTGCCAAAACCCGCCCGGTTTCCAATCCTTACGAAACGTGGTCTAACGGTTCGTGGACGTGGAAAGTCCTGAAACACTATCAAGCCCCTGACAAAGAGGCCGCGAATCCCTTCGCCCGCGTCTTTTGTTTCGTCACGTCCCCCATGTGCCCGGACGGGGAATATGGCGACACCTACCTTGCTGACATCAAGAGCGTGGCCCGCAAGGTGGCATAGAACCTGCTGAAACAAACCCCGTAACCCCTTGCCACAGAGGAGGTTACGCGGGGCGTCCCGTGCAAACCCTTGATAGTCAACAACTTGTGTCTCGAAAAATACTTCAATAAAATTCGATAAATACCTTGACTCAAAACAAAATTCTGTTATTCTTTCTACATCAAAGGCAATCACGCCTGACAGAAGAAAAATAACGAATATGAAAAACAACACGCTCGGTCTGAATTCCAACGTCATCTCCGCAATCCTCACCATCGCCGACAATCTCCGCGCCAACTATCGGACGGTGGGGGCGACCAACTGCCAGTTGCCCCGCAATCCGTTCCCGCTGCAAAAGCTCGTCGTTAATGTCCTCCCCACCCGCAAGGCCCAAGGGATGACGGTCACGCAAATCGAAACGGCAATTCAGGAATCCGGCTATACCACCTACACCCGCCATACCCTCACCCAAACTGTCAAGCAACTCCGCAATTCCGGCGCAATCAAGTTCACCGGCACCGGCCACAGCAAACGCTACTGGTTCTCGCTGTAAGCGGCAAACCTCGTAACCCACTGAGCCACAACGGGTTACGCAGGGGCACCCGCGCAAGTCCTTGATGGACAACGAGATATAGTTCTTGACAATGGTGCAAATTCTGCTATCTTCTAAGCATGACTAAAGAATTACAAGCGATGGTTGACAAAGCGGACGCGGACGCCGCAGCACGGAAGCAGGCTGAATATCACGACTTGCCGCCCGAATTCATTCAATACATTGAATTCGCTGCCTACGAACGCGGCCATTCTGCCGGTCAAGGTGAAGTTGACGCGATTGCCGCGTCTATTGCCTCTGACCTGAAACCCTATATCAAATCCTACACCAAGCGAATAAATCCTTGACAGTTCGGGCCTAATCCCATAGGATAAGTGGAATGAATAAGATTTTCAGAGTGGGCGGAAGTGTGAGAGATACATTCTTGGGCGTCAAGTCCAAGGATATGGATTTCGCCGTTGAAGCCCCTTCGTTTGATTCCATGCGCGAAACGATTATTGCGCTCGGGGGAAAGATTTTCCTCGAAACACCCGAATTTTTCACTATACGTGCCAACGTCCCCGCACTCGGCTCGGCAGATTACGTCCTTTGTCGTAAGGATGGCTGTTATACCGACGGTCGCCGCCCTGAGAGCGTCACGATTGGCACAATCTTTGATGACCTCGCCCGTCGTGACTTCACGATGAACGCGATTGCCGTAAACGCCGCGAACGAGTTCGATGTTCTCGACCCGCACAAGGGGATTGAAGACATTACGGACAGACTGATTCGCTGTGTAGGCGACCCGCGTGTGCGTTTCGGGGAAGATGCGTTGCGCGTGATTCGTGCAATCCGTTTCGCCATTACCAAGGGATTCAGGATTGAGCGCAATACGGCCAATGCCATGCACGGGTTCTGCTGTAATTACAAGCACTTTGCGAACGTCTCAACCGAGCGTATCCGCGAAGAATCCTTGAAGATGTTCGCCGCTGACACGGGCAAGGCTCTGCGCTTGCTGGATGAATTTGATTTGTTCGGCCTGTTGGGTGAGCGCGGGATATGGCTCAAGCCGACAGTTGAGAAAGTTTAAAATAGTTCTTGACGTTCCGGGCAAATCTGTTAGTATCTTTATAGTTGGTTATGGGTGGTATCGGGTAAGTAGATGAACAATGATGCCTCGCGTGGCGTGGTAATCGGTCAGTAGGGACTCGATACAGGCGGTTAAACGCGGTCACAAAAACCAACTGTCTGACCTAGAGAATGTGGCGGGACTTTGAAGCGAGCATGGGCTGTCCCCTTATACATAATGCGCTAGGACAATCCCCAGCCGGGGCGACATTAAACGATAATACGGCATGATTTTTCTTGACAGATTAAAATAATCTGCTAGAGTATAGATGTTGAGAGTGCGGACTGTAGGCAAAATGTTTCAAGACTGTAGCCAAAATGTAGCACCTTCCGGTAAAAATCCGGCGTAGCGGGGCGCGATAGTCTCCACCAATTTAAAGAAATTGTCGTGATAAGACGGGTGCAACTCCCGTCCTCTGGATAACACCGGAGGGGACGGCGTAGGTCGTGACGGCGCTAGTTTCGTAACTCTCTGCAACTCAGGGGGTTACGCGGGTGGCCCGCCGCAAGTGCCTGCGCCTCAAACACTTATGAAGATTGATTCATTTATGCAAAATATTCCCTTGACACGGTGCGATTATTCAACTAATATCTTCACATGAATAACAACACTACGCCCGGAACCAGCACCCGCCTTCGGATTAAGCGCATCATCGCGCATCTCGAATCCATTCAAATCGAGGACACATACAACTTCAAAGACACTGCCCGCGCATGGCTGGAAAGTCAGGGGTTGAAATTCTTTGCCAGCGGTGCCTATAGCTACTGCTACCGCATTGGCCGTTTCGTCATCAAAATCAGCAGCACGGCGTTTAACGAGAAAGTCAAGCCCCTGTTGGACAATCCCGTTTACCGCACACTGACGCCCAAGGTTTACTGGATTCATTCCAAGGGGTATGCGCTGGTCTGCCGTTTCGTCAAGGCAATCCAGCTTGGTTGGAGTTGCGAACATGACACATTCTTTTACGCCATGAAAAGCGAAATCGTCAAAAGGTGTGAGGAGGCGGGCATTACCGTCTGGGATTTGCACCGCGAGAATCTGTTGATTCTGGATGGCTCGCTGTTGCCGATTGTCGTGGATTACGATTGCCTCTATCTGGACATTTAATCCCTTGACAACCGGGCAATAGCCCTATACTCTTACACCATGAAAGACGTTCCGCAGTTACTAAAAGCACTCGCACGGCAGGGATTCCGTTTGGACTATACAAAGGCGTCCACGGTCAAAATCTACCCGCCCGATACCAAGCAACCGTTTTACTCTTTCCATGTCGGCGAACGTGGATTGCACCCGCTACGCAGATTCGCCAAACAAAATTGGAACCTTAACCTCGAAACCTTATGACACAATACCTATTCCCCATCCTGTTCGCCTTCGCCCTGTTTTACCTGCTCATCGGCGCGGTGGTCGGATTCACGGCAATCAACTCCCTCGAAAAACGCGACTTCGGCAACCGTTCCCGCGTTGTCAGGTTCATCGCTCTGGTTGCGGTGTTCTTCTTTGTGGCCTTTAGCTGGCCCGCGTGGGTGGGGGCGTTCCTCTCGCGCTTCATTTAACAGCCAACGTAAGTTCCTTTCGGAGAGGGACTTACGCGGGGTGTCCCGCGCAAGTGGCTGGTAATCAACAGGTTATGGATGCAAAATAATCCTTGACGCCAGCCGTCTAACAGGCTAGTATATCAATATGACTGATTTGATTACCAGAGCGCAAGCCTTCGCACACGCCGCCCATGACGCGGTTAAACAAGTCCGCAAGTATGACGGCACCCCATACTGGACGCATACTGATGCGGTGGCTGGCATAGTTGCTGCTTACGGTGGCACCGAAACCGAAATCGCCGCCGCGCACTTGCACGATACCTTGGAAGATACCGAAACGACTTTCGGGCAGTTGGAGCGCGAGTTTGGCACCGAAATTGCTCTGATTGTGCATGAGTTGACCGACTTATACACGCCGCAGAATTACCCGGACTTGAACCGCATGGAGAGAAAAGTCTTGGAAGCGGCTCGCTTGGCCACCATCGGCAAATCGGCCAAGAAAATCAAGCTGGCCGACTTGTATAACAACACCAATTCCATCGTGCAGCATGACCCCGGTTTTGCCGTCACGTATATCAAGGAAAAGGCCCGCGTGTTGCCCAACTTGGTGGACGGCGACCCGGACTTGTTCAAATACGTGCGAGCGCAGTTGTTGTGCTGCGTGGATGAATTGAAAATTGTGCTTGACAAGCCGGTTTAATCCCGCTATTCTATTCCCATGATTATCAAACCAGTCAATCAAACCGGAGACTCCCGAACGGGCGGTCTGCAAAACATCACCGTTGCCGAAATCGTCAAGCGACTCGGTTTCAAGGCCAACTGCGAAGATGACCCGGACAAGGTTAAGAACTCATGGGGCTTCACCGTGGACGGCGTTCGCTGTGGCGTTTGGGATTACAAGGGCAGTCAGAAGTTCAATGCGTTCAGCACCTTTGGCCCCGCCGAAACGCTCAAGCAAGTGTTTGGTGAACACTACGTTGCCCGATGAAACGCATCGCGCTCATAATCCTGATGGCGTTGGCGGTCAATTCCGCCTTCGCCGAACTGGACTCTCATAAAGTCGTCAACGCTGTCGTGGGTGAGGCGGCGGGTGAGTCCTACAAGTGCAAGATTGCCATTTGCGCCGTCATCCGAACACGCGGCAACCTCAAGGGCGTCTATGGTGGCACGGCCAAGCATATCAAAAGCGAACCCGACTGGGTTTTCGTCCAGACGTGGAACGCTTGGTATGAATCGGACAAGCATGACCCCACGGGCGGCTGCAAATATTGGGGTGGCCCGATGGATAAAGCCTACTTCGAGGGCAAGCTGCACAAAAAGCCGGTGATGACGATTGACCACACCACGTTCTACCGCTAACCCGTTGAGGCTCAAGGGGTTACGCGGAGCCGTCCCGCCTAAGTCGTTAATGGAGAGTCACTTGCGTCGTTAATTTAATTCAATAAATATCTTGACACGCTCCCCGGTTCTGCTATTATTACCCCATGAAAGAAATCACTTTGAACCTTGCGGGCGAGTCAATGACTTTTCGGTATGACCCTGCATTCACGCAACTGGAAACCAGACTGAGTGACAACGAATGGTATCCGGTTAGTTTCGTGACACTGGCCTGCGGGCGCATCCTCTCCCCCGGTGACGTGCTGCTCTGTATCCGCCTGAAAGTTTCTCCCGCACACAATTAGTCTTGACAATCACAACTAATCCCGATACTCTCTACCCATGATTAACACCCCCGAAGCAATACTGGCCAAGCTGAATGAACTGGTCGGTCAAGAAGTCGAAGTCGCCGCTGGCGATGACTGCGAAGATGGAAACGGCATCCATATCCGTCTGCATGGCAAACTGGAAAAGCCCGAAGATGGAATGAACCGCTGGTATGTCCGCGTCCGCGACGGTTCCAGTGGCGCGGAAGGCATCTCCTTCCATGTCTGTCAGGTTGACGAATGCCACAAGCAGGTTTACAACTGGCAAATTTTCCTCAAACAACGTCTGAACGCCCCCACCCTATGATTCGCACCTTCACCGTCTGCTATCCCGGCGATAAATACCATACGCTGACCTGTTCACTGACCGGCCCCGCGTCGGAAGTGCTTGAAGCGGTCTTCGCATGGTTCAACGCGGGTTCCCAAGTCGAGTGTGATTACTTCCTCGGTAATCGTATGCGCTCACTGTCGGTCAATGACTGCGTGAAAGTGGACGGGCAATGGTATCAGTGCATGTCCGTGGGCTGGAAGCCAGTCACGAATGATTACGTCCACGACTTGCACCGCGAAGTCATTCAGCACCCCCATTCCCGCCTGCATAGCGCATGGTCGGCCCTGAATGAAATCATGTGGCAGCGCAAACTGGTGGAATTGGGGCTTGACATGGCTATTCACATCTGATATTCTTTGCCCATGAATAAGAGCGACGAATCAATGGAGTTCAACATTGCCAAGCCTGAGCAAGCCCGCTGGTTTGCTATTCTGGTGAAGGAATTGCAGGACTACGGCGTCAACTACAAAATCAGCAAAGACAGCAACATCGTTTATGTCCACATCCAATAAAGAAGCCCGCGTCCGCAGTATCGTGGAAATCCAAATCCCCAATGGCCGGGGCCGTTTCGGGCAGGAATGGAAATCCGTCAAGGCGAGAGTCCACATGGTTTTGCCCACTCATCTGGTATGCGTCTTGCTTGGTGCGAGCGGTGCCCGCCCCTACCTTGCTGAAACCTACCGCCTAATCAAATGGTAAACCCCAACCTTATCGGCGACCCGGAAGACTTCAAGCGTTTGGAACGCATGAAAGTCTGGTATGCAATGAACGATGGCTATTGGATGACGGAAATGACCATGCGTTTAATGTGGGCATACTGGAAAAAACACTACGGGGAGGACGATATTCCCGAATGTCTTCTGTAAGCCCTTGATAATCAGGGGTTTACGCGGGGCGTCCCGCGCAAGTCGTTGATACTCAGGCACTTACACACCCTCCCATTAGACCCCTATCCAACCCCGTAAAACACCCCATCCCATATTTGGGTATATTTGCGTTTTCATTTGTTATTATTTGCCCCTTATGCAGTTTTCGTGTGTAATATAAGGTATGCAGAAGATTTGCACAAAATGCCACACACTAAAAGAAGAAAACGAGTTCGTCAAGACTAAGAAGACTAAATCTGGCTACGGTGCCCAGTGCCTATCCTGTAATGCTGCTTATTTAAAGGAGTATGGCTCGAACCACAGACAGCAACTCAACGCAAATTGGAAACGATTCGCCGCGCTCCACCCCGAACGTATCAAAACCCACAGGAAGAAATACAGAAAATCCCACGCCCCACAAATCAAGCTTGAAAATCTATTATACCAACGTAAGTATAGAAGCATTCCCCATAATAGACTCGCCCTGAATTTACGACGAAGGCTGTGGGGTTTGATTAAAGACCAAAATACCCGTAAGACCGACAGAACCTTTGCTTTGGTTGGTTGTTCTATTTCTGAGTTGAAGGCTCATATTAGTGGCCAGTTTCAGCTCGGAATGACATGGGAAAATTACGGCGACTGGCATGTTGACCACGTAAAACCCTGTGCCTCGTTCGACTTATCTGACCCCCGACAGCAGAAGGAGTGCTTTCATTTCAGCAATCTCCAACCGCTGTGGGAGAAAGATAACCTGTCGAAGAACGACAGTCTTACGTGGACGCGAACGCAGCCTTGTAACACTCATCCTTAAAGTCCAAATCTTCCCTCTCGGCGTTAGGGGTTCCGAACTCAGCGACTTCCGTGTTGTTGTTCACGGAGCGATAGGACTCACGGCCAATCCCGGCGAAGTCCAGTTCAGCGAGACGCTTGGCTTCCAGCGGGCGGTTGGGCACTTGGGCCTTGGTGTCCTCAAGCTCGTTCTGGCGCATGGTGAGCAGGTATTTCTTGAGGCGTTCGACGCTCGACCAAACCGCGAGAACATTCTTGGTAATCCAGTCGGGGTTGCTGGACGTGCAATTCCAGTTCCACATGGACAGGTATTGACCGTTGGCGTCTTGGGGTGTCGCTCCTTCGATATACAACAGAATCGCGGAGCCGTAGCTTTGATAGGTGATTTTGACTTTGTTCATGGTGTGAGATTATCAGGGTTGATTGTGATTGTCAAGGGAAATTAAATCCTGTCCTTCCAAGCGTTGAGTTTCTGCCAGTTGATTGTCCAGCCACGCCCCGAACAAAACCCCGTATAGAAACCAACCACATGAATGATTTGCTCCTTGCGGCTGACAGGGCATTCAACGGTGCAGGCGGTCTGCATTATGCGTTCGATGTTGTCTTCGTGGACTTCGGGCGTGATGGCCGGGGTATCCCAAAAGGCGTTGATGTAATGAACGAGGTCGGCGGGCAGGGCGGTGTGCATCAGGGGCACGAAATTACGCATGAGAATGTAGGAGCAGTTGTATTGTCCCATCTGTTCAACGATTGACCACTCCCCGCGCATCCAGATGGTTTGACGCTCGCCGAAAGCAAGGTCATAGGAGTCTTTGGGGCGGTGGATTTCGTTTCGGACTTGCAGCCAAGTAATCATAAGTTATTGAAGGAATTGAATGATTTTGTTTTTAGCTTCTTCGCGGGTGGGAATGCCTGACTCGATACGCTGGCCATTAAAACTTATTGACCAAGTGCTGTCGTGGCGCTGAACTACATCAACGTATTTGCCATTGAACTTCCCACACAGGTCGAACGAACCATCGTCCGCTTCATCAGGTTTTGACCATACGATTTTCATGGTCAGAGATTACCAAGGAAGCTAATGGTTGTCAAGGGTAAAAAAGCAAACCCCCGGCACCTTTCAGCACCGGGGGAACTCTCATGTGAGTTTTTGCTTTCTCAGGGTCGGAGGCCGATTACGACAACACAATAATCTTGCCGCCGAAAATCTTGGACTTGAGGAACTTCTTGAACTTGAAGCCGTCATCCACGTCATAGCCCTGAATATATTCTCGGGTGTCCTCGGTGACTTGGACGGTGCGCCACTTGAGGTTCTTGTCCCACGCATTCGCGGACTTGTCATAGACAAACGAGACGGTCTTGATGATGGCCGATGGGTCAATCGGGTTGCCCCACGGGTCGGTTGGTGCGCCGGACGCCTCGAAAGCCGATTGAATCAGGTTCTCGACAACGAGTTGGGCGACGAATTGGCGGGCGATTTCAGGCTCACCGTTCTGACGACGAATTGCGTTGAGCTTTCGCAGCAACGCGGGATTGATGGAGATTAACATAATAATATTCTACGCTGTATTTCTGCCAAAGTCAATTTATTTTGGCGGGTATTTACACCCCTTCGGCCTTGGTGTGCGAACCCCTACACAGGACGGTGGCCGGGGACGTGGCCTTGCGAATCGTGTGTTCGGGCGTCAAACCCCTCTCCAACAGGAATCCGCGTCCGCAGCAGCGGCACAGACCATCAATGCGGGTGGGTTTCTCGGGTGTGGGACTGGTGTTCTTTTTGCTCATATTTGGTTATTCCCTGTTTCGGCTGGGCGGGAATGCGGACAGCACCCCGTTGGTGAACTTGATGGTGTCCCCGACTTCCGCGAAACGAGCGGGCAGGATGACCGTGGGACTGTTGAGGTTCCCGGTGTGAAGGAACGAATAAACCGCCCCATCCGTGCGAATCAAAGACTCCCTTGATACGTCCGAATTGATTTGGCTCTTAGTCGTGACGACTTCGCCGCCGATGAAGTCCGGTGGGGAGCAGCCAACCAGCAAACCAACAACCACAACCCCCAGTATCAATGCAATCTTGTTCATGGGTTACTTGGGTTGGAGGACGGCGCAGTCACAGGGCGTCCCGTGAAAGACGTGGCGCTGGTGGCGCAGAGTGACCAAGGCTTCGGCCTTCTCGCCCTTGTTGACGAGGGGGAACGGCTTGGCTTTCTTGCGGTAAACCGGCTTGGCGAACCCCGACTTGCGGAGTTCCTTGTGACGGCGGGCATTGCGGGACTTGGTATTATTGTTCATGGCATTAAACTATCAGGTTACGCGGTTGTTGTCAAGAAATCTTTTCAATACGAACATTATTGGCGTCATCGTCCAGCCAACGGTCATACCCAAACGCCCCAACAAAAATACGGTATCCATTGAACTCGTATGTTAGCTCCCAACAGTCTTTGGCGATATGGGCTTCCTCGATGAACTTTGCCTTGTCGTCCTGAATCGCTTTTAAGGCGTCTTGTTTGGTCAATTCCATAATGGTCGCTTTACCAATATTTGTGGATGAAATGGGCACCGACACACAACCCGCCAATCACGATGATTGCTTCGACCAGCAGGCTCAGAAGGACTATACCGATGCCGATTGTGACAATCAACTCGATAAGGGTATAGCCCCTCTTGGATTTATTGAAGCGCATGGCTTACCAGAACCACGCGAAGGTGGCCTTGATGACGGGCAGGGTCAACTGGTGGGTGCAGAGCCAGTAGAGGAACACGATGGGCGAGAACAGCCAGTCCACGATGCACCACAGGAAGTTTCCGACGGGGCCGTAACCATCGGCGGCATGAATCGTCCACGCGCAGAGGGCGATGAAACAGTTGAACAGGAACCAGAGTAGTTTATTCATTTGATTTGGGTTGTTTGTTTTTGACGTTACTAAATCTTAGGGTAACTTTCGTTTCGTGTCAAGGAATTACTTGACGATTTCCCACACGCCGCAGCGGTGCCAGTTGACGCCATCCAGCGAATAGGTGTGGTCGAAGATGCGCGTTACCAAGTCGCAGAGGAAGTAATGGTCGTCGCCGCCACGATACTTGGCATTGCTCAGAAGCACGGCAGGCTCCTGAATATTGGAATGCTTCGGGTCAACCCCGATGATGCGCTGAATGCGGTCGCCGTGGCACTTGATGAACGCCCCGACAGGGACTTCACTGATTTTCCAAGGGCGCAGTTCGAGCTTGACTTCCTGCTCGGTAAAGACGATGACGGGGACAATGGTGGGGACGAGGGTGGTGATGGTGCGGGTTCCGTTATGGGGTTTCATTGTTGGATTAGGTTATTCGACGTAGAGGACGTATTTCTTGCTGACCTTGTTCATTCCGAAAGCTTCGTTCTTGGCGCTGGCCTCGCGGGAACGCAGTTCAACCGAGCGGCCAATCTTCTTGCCGGTCTTGGTATTAATCAGGTGGTAAACACCCAAACGGCCATTAAGGTAATCACTGTTCATGTATCTATCCTATAGACTTCTCACCTATTGTCAAGGAAAATCGAGGGCGGTTTCTGTTGCCCAGTCCGCCAACTGGGGTTATGACTACACAGTGTTTGAAACTGCTTTACACAGTTCAATAAATCGAGTCTGACTAAACGTATTTTTCATCCAGTTGATTTCTTTATGCAACCATTGCACGTTACCCGGCTCATAGCCCTTATCGCTGTCTATCCTGTCAAGCGAGGCCGTGACCTGACCAACCGGCGCGTCCAGCACCAATAACAAACCTGACAAAGCGCACTTACCTTGCTGCTTTTCAAACAGGTCTGCCACCTGTTGTTTAGTGACAGTTACCTTAATGCCTCTGGCCCTTGCATTACCCTTGAGCCTGCTCCACGTTGCACCCGTCAACTGCCCTATGCCCTTGCCCAACGCTGCCTTCATAAACTCGCGCTTAAACTCCGCGCATCCACAGCTTTTGGTATTGCCCGACGTAAGGCTTCTGCCTTCGATTATTTTCTCTCGCCCGCAATCGCAACGGGTATTCCAGACGCTATTCTTTCTACCGTTTGCCATCTGTCCCGCATACCCTAGCACGGTCAAATGGTTGAACTTTTTCCCCGTCAAATCTACTCTGTATCCTTGATGTGTCATAACATCAATTACACATAAAAGTAGTCTGACGGGGAACAACTTTATGCAACTGCTAGGGATTGCAGATATTTATGCCCATTGGGGGTCAAGCTACGTCCCAAGGTCGTAACTGCCATTAAATCCAAGCGTTGCAAACTGCTCTCCACGTCCTGCCTCAAGGCTTCCGGGGACATACCCGTCACAGCCGCGATTCGCGTCAGGCTGGTTTCCTTGTGTTGCGCCAAGATACGCAGCACCTTGATTTCCTGCGGCGTCAGGCCGAGGGGGTTGATGCCCAAGGCCAGCTTAATTTGCGCCCAATCTTCGGCGAAGAACGCCAGCGACTTGCCCAAAAAGGACTTGATGTGGCCAGCCATCTTTTGAGCAGAGCGGGCATTGCCGCGCAACACGGGCACCACTTCGGTTTCCAGAACCCCGTCGTCAAACTGGACTTCGGGCAGGTTGCGGCGAACGATTTCCGCCAGTTCATCAACCGTATATTCCTCAAGTTCAACACGCTCCAAGCGGTCAACGAGGGGCTTGTTCATCTTGTGGACTTCGCTGGTGCAGAACATCCACGTAATGCGGGCCATGTCGAACTCCAAGACATAATCATCGAAGGTCAGGGAGTTTTTGTTTTCCTTGTTGGGTTGCAGCACCGTCAACAGGGCTTCCGACAGGTCGTTGGGCAGCTTGTGGGACTCGTCCAGCAGGATGGTGACTTCCTTGTCCTGAATGCGGTTGGAGATTATCCAGTTGAAGAACTGCTTGGCGTTCTTGATGGTGGCGCAGTTGAACGGGTAGAGCGGCTTGCGCTGCCCCGCGTCATCCCCGGTGCGCTGATAGAGTCCCTTGCGAAACTCCTTGGCGATGAAGGTTTTCCCAACCCCCTTGGCTGCGGGGAACAGGAGCGGGGGAACCGTTCCGGTGTCCTGCGCGGCAGTCAGGAAGAAATTGAGCTTTCGTTTCACGCTCGCCTGTCCCACGACTTCGGCGAAAACGTCCGAGCTTGCTTTAGATGTGATAGTCATAACTCCACCAATCTATACGAACTGTCTTAACTTGTCAAGGGTTTATTGTTTCCAGTTTTCGCAGACTTCCGTAGCCGCGATTGCCCCGGTGATGATGGTGGCGATGATGGCCAAGCCAAGTATGCCGCCCTGCTGCTGGTATCCCAAGACCGACAGGACACCACACACCCCGCCCATTAGTATGCCTAGAATGAGTTTCATCGGGCGTATTGGAAGCGGTGGCGGGAGTTGTAGTTGTGTTCCTCGTCGAGAAAGAAACGCAGGGCGTTATCCATCACGATTTTGTAGAACCATGCGGCCATCTCGCTTTCGCGGTCTGCGAGGATGATGCGGCGGGTTGATTTGTCGAGGAACAGCCACTCACGGTTATAAACCTTCTTGTGAATGGCCCAAAAGTGCTGGGGTAGTTTGTTCATGTATTACAGTTCGATTTCGGGGGACAATGGGGCGATGGGTTCGCCTTCGGCAGTTGCGACGGTGGTTTGTTTGGCGGTTTCGAGGCTGTTCTTGGCGATGGCGCTGGTCTGGATGCCAACAGCTTCCACCCACTTGACGGAAAAGGTTGCTTGGATTGGGGAGGCAATGTCCACCCCGGTAAGTTGTTTCACCACATCCTTGAGGGGCAGAACGATGAAGCTGTAACTGCCCTTGGTGCGGCCTCGCGTGGATTTCGGCTTAGTTTCAATCATGTTAAGAGTATGAATTAAAATTCAATTTATGTCAAGCCTTTTTTGCAATCTTTCGGTAGAACCCGAAGTTCACCCCGGCAGTCTCCACCTTAATCAAGTCCTTGACCTTGACGGTTTTGGCCTGTTCGGGGGTGGCGATGGCGTAATACGAATAGTCATCGTTCTCAAGGAGCAGCACCCTGTCACCATCCGGCACCTTGGCAACCACACGAAAGTAAATGTCTTTACCCATAGTGTATTATTTGGGCTATTATTGGTTTGCTTTGAGGGTCTTATTTCTGGCAGGCGGGGCACTCTTTGTAGTTATCCCCCCAACTCGCAGTCGGGGTTGTGCTTGAGCGCCATGTCCTGCGGCGACTTCGGGAACCTGACAAGCTGTTGCAGGCGTTCCTCTGTATTTCGGCGCAAACGGTTTCGCAGGCTCTTTAACCCGCGCTCCAACGCGCAACACGTCTGCCTCTGGACAGCCACGGTCTGCTTGCTCAGGTTCTCGAACATGATGTTCTCAAACTCTTTCGCGGCCTCGTCGTAAATATCCATACCATTACCCTATACCACAATTCACTTCTTGTCAAGGGGTTTGGGTTGGTATTTTTTACAGGTGCAATCCTTGCCACGGCACTTGTGTTCCTTGCCCGCAACATCATGCAACATAACACCATGACCACATTGGCACGGACACTGTTCTTCCTTGGGGACTGGCGCGGGCGTTTCCTGTTTGTCGAACTCATGCTCGGCCCATTCCGCGACCAACTCCATAAACGCACGAACCTTGGGGTCATCCGTTCCCCAGTTCGCCATGATGTGCGCCTTGTCAGCCGGGGGATATTTATTTAATTTTAATTGCTGTTGCTCGGCGTAGAATTGGGCGAGGGTCTTTTTTGGGGGTTTTTCGGCAACTGGCGGTTTTGCCGTATTTGGCGATTTATCGTTCGGAATGGAAGGTTTTTCGTCAGGAAAAGCCATAAATTGTTGTATATTTGCGAAAAATTACGTTTCTGTTTGGGTCTATATTTGCCCCGAAAATCGTTTGCAACGTGTGCCAAAGTGTCTCACTGTGCCATTATGTCTCACGCGCTTTCGTGGGTAACGTGGTCGTGTGCGGGCCGACACCGAATCTTCCAAATCCAAATTAAACACCATCGGATACCCACCACCATCATCTTTTTCTTTACTCATACTACCAGTTGATTACACTGGTGTCAATGGGTTTGTTATTTTAGTGATGCCATTCGTGCAACCCAGTCGTCATAGCTCTCATTGTCACGCGGGGGTTTGAGTTTTTTGCCATTGGGTTTGTTTAGTGGTTTCGCCTGCCCCACGGCCCACGCCACACACGCGACCCCAAGCCAGAACGCGAAAATAACCGCAGCAGCCCCGAGGCAGTTTTGTAGGTTCTCGCTCATTAGATTACCATAGGGGTTATTTCAAGGAACGTCAAGGGGTTTAATTTAATTTGTTTTTATTCGTTTAAATGAATTTTATTGAATTAAATTGGTGGGCACCCGTGGGCGTCAACTGTGTTTTCCTGCAAACGGCAACTATGTTATCGTGTCGGGAAACCTCGCAGAACGCAGGAATCATTGGGGTAAGTGCTAGTAGGGATGATGATTGGTGGGTTGTTTTGGATATTTAATGAATTTTATTTGGATAAATTTAAGTGCGCGAGCCAACCCAACCCCCACCCCAATCCCCCTATATCCTTCTCTCTTTATACTCTCCATGCTGGCCTCTAACCCATCCCCTGTATTCGGTGCCCACCCGACCTGCATGAAACCCTTGCCAATAGGCACTTTTATGGCCCATATTTGCTTGGAAAATCGTTTGAATTTGGTCAGAAAAACACCCCACTTTTCCTGACCGTAATGTGTCAAATGAATGAGCCAAATCGTCTCAACTCCTAATGCGAGGGACAAGATGACACACAGGAGCGTCCTAAAGTCTAAAAATAGGTCAAACATGGTTCTCCGTGGGTGGAAAGGATTTCAACAATGGGTTAGGTGGCTTCCGGTGGGGTCGCCGGGGGTTTGGGGGCGGCGGGTAATTCGAGGGACTTGGCCTTTCGGTTCGTCCTTGGCTGTCTAGTTTTGTCCACCGCGAGTCGAGCCTTGGCTTTCGCGTCGGCTTGCTTCAACCATTCGGCGAACAGATTTTGGGTATGACGACTGGCGGCGTAACGTCCAGCCCCTCCCAAGGGCAGGTAAGAGGGAATGTAATCGTAATCGTCCGGCTTGTCCTCCCCACCCTTCTCCACGATGGCCAGAACGACGCCTATTTGCGGTTCTACCTCTTTGTCCATCTGGACGAGGGTATCGTTGACCACCAGCCCGAAAAACGCTTCCACGGCCTTCGTAGCGATTTCCACCATCCTATCCTCTTTGGACAGGAACTCAAGGTCATTGGCGGTTGGTTCGACGTAGCAATACCAGTCCGTGCCCAAAACGTAATACGACTTGGGCGGCATCTGCTTCTCTAGGATTTCAGCACTCATTATTCAGGTTCGTCGCCTTCTTCATCTTCGAGAAGGTCAAGGTATGATTCAAGGCTATCGGCGGCAGACTCGATTAACTGCTCGGCTTCCTGACGTTTGGCGGAACTGCCAAAAGCCACATCCAAGCCATTAACCTTTTCAATCAGGTGTTCTACACGCTCTGATAATTCATCTCTATCCATTTCATTCTAATACACATATCATCGTGAAGATGACGGGCAATTATGCCTTGCCCATTGATGATTAGGATAGTGATGGTCGTGCGGGGCGTCCAAAGATACCCCGCCTGATTTGATGCTCGATTTGACTATCGTGGCACCACAGCCATTGCACTCATGCGGGCCATACCAAACGACTTCCGGGTTACGGATAAAGTCCGCAAGGTCTTGAACTGAGCCTATCAAGCCATGTTCCTGCAATATCTGCTCGACATGCTCCTTGAATCTGGCGCGTTCGATTTCGCGTGGCGTGGACATTACTTTGCTCCCTCGGCTGCTTTTTTCGCAGCTTCCGCGTCAGCGGCAGCTTTATCGGTTGCGGCCTTTTCAGCAGCTTGGGCGGCTTCCTGAGCCTTACGTTCTTCACCGAGCTTGGTATAAGCAGGGGTCAAATCAATTTCGTGCTGCGGGAATCGTGATTTTTGGTTCTCTGACATAATCTTATCATAGAATTTATCTCGTTGAATGTCAAGAAAATGTGTAATAATTCTATGAATGCAGCTTATGGAAACCTATGATACTTTACCGCTTACGTGCCCCTTGGAAGGGTCTTCTGTTCCACAGACTGCATTCACCGTAAGCGGTTTTACTTTACCTACCAAAAGATGCAATGGGTGTCAACTCGAAAAACCAATTTCCGAGTTTCCAAAAAACAGCACAGGCAGCAGCAAACACGGGATTAAAACAAGGTGTAAAATTTGTAATCGCGCAGACGATAGAAACCGATACCGCCAACTTTCCTTGTCCATCAAGCTTAAAAAGCAAGAGAGAAACAAAATTCGTCGCCGTGGCCCTCACGCCAAACTTCTAAATGCAATTTATAGTAGAAATCGTCGTAAAAACTTGAATACGCGACTATCTATAAACCTTCGTGGCAGACTATATCAAGCAATCAAAAAACAATCTAAAACTGGAAGCGCGGTCAGGGATTTGGGTTGCAGTATTCCAGAACTAAAAACCCACCTTGAAAATCAATTTAGCTCCGGTATGTCGTGGGAAAACTACGGCCAGTGGCATATTGACCATGTGAAACCATTATCCTCGTTCGATTTGGCGATAAGGGAAGATTTTCTAAAAGCCTGTCATTTCACCAACCTTCAACCTCTTTGGGCGCATGACAATTTATCCAAAAACAATAAATTGAATTAAATATCAGCATCCAACCAACACATTAAAGCTGTCTTGGGTTATCTCAATGGTTGGAGTTACCCCGTCCTCGTAGGATTCTTTGGCGATGATTTTGAGATATTCAGCGAGGCGGGATTGATTACTCGTTCCCGATTCGATGGCCTTTTCGCACAAGGCGAACAATGCTCGCTTGTAAATCTTGATGGGTGTTTGTGGCATCATTCGGTTGCGGAGATTTCTTTTTCGAGGACGATACAGTAAGCACTTCGGTTCGCACCAGAGCCACTCAACCCCATCGTAGCCGTAACCGTGCCGGGAACGGCTTTCCATCCCTCGCTCATTAAGCGGTTCACGTAGTTGCTGAACGTCGCCATGCTGTCCTCGACTACCAATTTTTGTTGTTTTTGCATAGGTTTATAGGTTTCTTGAGTCAACTAAGTTTTTCTTTTTGTAACGCTCGACTTCCGTGCCATTCTTACGAACCACGCAGTAGTCGCCTTCGATTACCGTGGTCTTGCCAGTCGGGGTTGGATTCGGTTTCCCGCACCAAGAGCAATAACCCTGCCTGCCCTCCAAAGTCTTGTGGACGACGCAGAAAGGAACGCTCGGGGAACAGGAGCAGGTATATTCGCGCAGGATGGACATAATTAGTGGAGACGGAAAGTGGATACTTGGATAGGGACGATGATTACTTCTCTCTCGCCTTCAAGAATGGCTTTCAAGACGCGCTCACATTCCTCGACAGGCTCATTTTCAGCGATGACTTGGCAGGAGCGGAAATCATTCTCGCTCTTTTCGAGATTGAAATACAGGTTCCCGATGCGGCTTTTGAACTTGTAGCGTATGCGATACTTGACCATAAAATTTACGATTGTTGTTTCGGGGTTCCGAGGATGACACCCTGACGAATGGCGTCAATGCGGGTGGTCTTGCCGTCCGCTAAAAGCATTTGTTCGATACGGTCAGCGTATTCGCGGCTTGAACAGGTGGCAAAGGTAGTCCACCACTCGCCCAAGACATACTTGACTTCATACTCCTTGGTGTAAGTGGATTCCATGTTACATCCACGCTTTCACGATGAACCCGCCCACCAGAGCGAACACAACCTTGAAGGTCGTCCAGATAAAGCCTTCGGTGATGACTTGCCCGTAGCTTTTCTCGCTCGCCTCCTTGGAAGTAATCAACTGGTGCGTGAGATAGCTCGCAACCAGAGAGACACCAATCGCAGCGGCGATGGGCAGCGGCTTCAAGCCGAAAGTTGTGACGATGAACCAAGCCCACAGCTTAGTCAGACCCCAACCATTCAGGAGGGTCGAATAGACCGAAACCAGAATCGTTGCCGTAATGTATCCAAGTGCTTTCATATTGTTAATCTAAGGGATTTTTCGTTTCCTGTCAAGGTTATTCAATCCATTTGCCAATGTGACGCAGGGCGCGTTCCGTGGACACATACACCGGCTCGTCCAAGTCCCCGCCCGAAACGGAAAAGATTATCCCAAGGGTCTTGGCTTCCTCCGAAATTCGGGGATAGAGAGCCTTGAACACTTGGAGCGGCGGCATCTTGCGGGTGGTTTCAAGCGACCATTGAGAATCCCCGGTTTCCAGAATGTAGGCGTATCGTTTCAGGCGTGGCATAATTATCTTTGGACGGTAATTTTCACGTTCCTGCCGAAGAAAACCAGACCACGAACCGCTGCGTTTTTATCGCTTCTGGTGTCGCTGAAACGGTTTCCGTCCGTCAGGGAAATGGCGGCATATTCGTCAGTTCGGGAACACGCGAGCAT
>Ga0210393_10000096_pt1 | contig 99080 bp, 87 predicted proteins | sample IncBWC27OmetaG_FD_160068 | JGI IMG/M metagenome (GOLD analysis project Ga0210393, IMG submission 160068) | Forest soil microbial communities from Barre Woods Harvard Forest LTER site, Petersham, Massachusetts, United States - Inc-BW-C-27-O ... | reverse complement strand
CCCGGCTTTCACTGGCGGGGCGACCAAGGACAGCAACAACCTGTCGACATGGGCCTCGAACAACGGTTCTCTGAGTTTCAGCTACACGGTTCAGTGGACCTACACGGTGACCGCCAAAGGGGCCACTAGCGGGAATGCCATAAGCGGAGCGACGGTAACGGCCGTGGATGGGCAAGGCGCCACGGAATGCAGCGGGACAACGAACTCCAGCGGCGTATTCACTTGCGTGCTGAATGATACGAAATACGGAGCCGCCAGTGGACACTACACCACCACCAGCTCCAACCCGTTTACCATCACCATCGCTAAGACAGGGTGCGCTGTGCTGAATTACAACCAATCCCTTGCCTCGACGACGACGGAGACTAGGTTGATCCCTGGCTGCTAAGGCGCTAGCACGCTTCGCAAGAGATTATAAGATGGCATCCAATCTTTGCGGAATTTACTCGCGCACACTGTCAATGGCCGCTCGAAAATGTTTTCCTGAGTCTGATATATTCTCCGGGGGTCAGTAGGCCGTCGTCACCGAAAAGCCGAGGCCGCTGACCGCCGAAGAAGCCGCTGAGCGATTCGTAATCGACTCTGAGACTCGGAATTTGTCGGAGCCACGCTGTACAGATACCGTTTGTTCTTTCAATTGTCGCAGGATTTCGCTGCCGCACAAATCTACTCATTTTACAATGTTGAAAAGCCGCGAGCATTTTGAAGGACTGTAGTATTTATCCAGACAAGGCCAATGCGGTGCGTTGTCACAATATGCATCCAGTGTGCGCATCACGAGAGGGCATTAAGCAGTCCGCGTCAGGAACTCAGGAACAGTTGTAGACAAATGTTCAGCGACACATTCATGAACCGTGAGCAGGTCCACCACGGCGCATCTGTCATTCCTTTTAACAACACGAAAGATTGGTAGATCCGGCGGATATCGCAGCCTCTTTCGCTCAGGATCTCCAATGCAGAGTAACCGGCCCCCCCATCGGGTGGACCATCGCCGCGCCAGTGTGACGCGACTCCAGCAGGTTCGTCTTCAACCCGAAATACCACTTCGCGGGCCGGTCGGCATCGTCGATCAGCATCAATCGTGGATTGTGTTTCAGCCCCTCGGCTTGCAGGATCATCGTCTCCTGGTCCTGCCGCAAGAATTTCTCGGCAAATATCCGAAAAATGGTCACCGGCAACAGCAAGTTCCAAGCCGCCACAAAATCAATCCGGCAAAGGTCGCGCCGCACTGGCGTCACTGTCGCCCGACTGGAAAACCACAGCTTCCCGCTCCGAATCTCCTCGGTCCGAATATTTGGGAGTACAAAGTCAATCGTTGTAGTCACGGGCTCGCCCGTATACTTCTCGAGCATCCTGTACGGTGCGCTGTTCGAGCTTGGCGTGTGCGGGCTCATCCGGAATCCATTTGGAATGGGCTCGAACTTTTTCTCTTTTTCGTGAATGCTATGCCGGCTGCGCCAGTACCACGATTGATGCACAAACGGCCCGTGCGCCGGATCCATCAAGCCAATGATCCCTTGGTCGACGTGCGACGGCAAATCACAATCCAGATGCGTGATCCGATATTTTTCGCTGAATGTTGCCAACTTCGGCGCGGCAGGAATCGTCTCCGGCAACCGCGATCCCGCCGCGCTCATGTACACCCAAAAATATCCGTCCCGCTCCAGGCAGGGATAATGCCCCGCAAAAATCCGCTCCACTTTCAGCTTGTCCTTGCTCGTTAGCGAAGGAATCTCGACGCATTGCCCGCTGCAAGCTTCAAATCTCCACCCGTGATAACTGCACTCCAAGTTCTTCCCATCAAATCGCCCATGGGAAAGCGGAATTCCCCGGTGCGGGCAAGAATCGCGCATGGCAAACGCTTGGCCCTCGGCCGTGCGGCCCAGAACCAGCGGCACTTCAAGCAGCATCGCCGTCGCCAATCGGTTGCCCTTAACTTCCGTGCTCCGCACCGCCGGATACCAAAAATCCCAGAGAAATCCCGCATCGCTCTCGGCAACGGTTTCCCGCGCCGCCCTACTAGCTTCGATCACGGACTCGACCGGTTCGCTCATCGCTACGGCATCGTAGTACACCGCGTCGCACCGGAGCAACCGGCCCAAAACGTTTCCGGTCCGATGCGGGACGGGTATCGGAACAACCATGCGGCTCATCCAATTGCGCGTTTCTGATTTCAGCGTTATTCTTAGAGTCGAGTCAAACGATGTACGCTGCCTTCTATTAGCTGATCCCGCCTCGCTCGCGAAAGTCGCGAGCCTGCTGTTTCCGTCGCTGCTCCCTATTCACCACGCACAATTTAGTTCATAAAAAGGATTCGCCATGGCCGTAATGACGCTGTCAGACAAATTGGATCAGCTAGGCACTCGCTACGACGAGTTGACGCAGCAGCTTTCGACGGCGGAAGTCGCGTCGGACTCTGCTCGCTTCCAGAAAGTCGCCAAACAACACGCCGAACTGGAAGAGATCGTCGCCAAGCACCGCGAGTTCAAGCAAATCGAAAAGGATCTCGCTGGCGCGCACCAGATGGTTGTTGAGAACGAAGACGCCGAGATGAAGCAGATGGCTCTTGACGAAGAAAAGCAACTTGTCGCGCGCAAGGAAATTGTTGAACGCGAGCTAAAGCTACTGCTGCTCCCGAAAGACCCGAACGACGAGAAGAGCGTCATCGTCGAAATCCGCGCCGGAACTGGCGGCGACGAAGCCGCGCTCTTCGCCGGTGAACTCTTCCGCATGTATTCGCGGTACGCGGAAACGCTAGGCTGGAAAGTCGAAGTTCTCGAAAGCTCGCCTTCCAATCTCGGCGGCCTCAAGGAAATCGTCGCCGCGATTCAGGGCCACAAAGTGTATTCCAAGCTGAAATACGAAAGCGGAGTTCATCGCGTCCAGCGCGTCCCTGCCACGGAAACGCAAGGGCGCATCCATACCTCCGCAGCAACGGTGGCAGTCCTTCCAGAAGCGGACGAAATCGACATCAAGATCGAAGCCAAAGATTTGCGTATCGATACCTTTTGCTCTTCAGGCCCCGGTGGACAATCCGTGAACACCACCTACTCCGCTGTGCGCATCACGCACATTCCCAGCGGCCTGGTCGTTTCGCAGCAGGACGAAAAATCGCAAATCAAAAATCGCGCCAAGGCCATGCGCGTACTCCGCACCCGCCTTTACGAAATGGAACTCGAAAAACAGCAAGCCGCCATCGGCGCCGAGCGCCGCGGCCAAATCGGGACCGGCGACCGCTCGGAAAAAATCCGCACCTACAATTTTCCGCAAAACCGAGTGACAGATCACCGCATCGGCTTGACTCTTCACCAATTGACGGAAGTCATGGAAGGAAAGCTCGGCGCCTTAGTCGATGGTCTGGTAAGCCACTATGAAGCCGAGCGCCTCGAGCAAGAATTAGGAGCCGCCTAGTTCGCCGGTTCCCGGACGCCTCTCCGCCAAACTCGGCTTCTCTGCGTTATCTTTTCCGAAGCCGCATTTTGTAATCAACGATGACGGACGAAACATCAACTCGCGCGAATCCAGAAAAGATCGACGTCCGCACGGCTCTGAAACGAGGCATCGCCGAGCTTCGCAGCGCGAATGTCCCCTCGTACACGCTCGCAGCGGAGTTGCTGCTCTTGCACGTTCTCGGTCGCGACCGCGCCTGGCTTTACGCTCATCCGGAAGAAGTGCTCCCCGGCCTCGACGCGCATCGATTCCTCTCGCTAATTCTGCGGCGCGCGAGCGGCGAACCGACACAATACATCACCGGCAAACAGGAATTCTGGGGCCTCGAATTTGAGGTCACGCCGGATGTCCTGATTCCCCGCCCCGAAACCGAACACGTAATCGAAGTCGCGCTCGACCGCCTGGCCGTGCGAGAAATTTGGTCAGGCCGTAAACCAACTCCGACTGGCGGTGGTCTCAACATCGTCGACGTTGGCACCGGCTCCGGCTGCATCGCCATCGCGCTCGCAAAAGAGTTGCCAGGCGCGCGTATTGTTGGAACTGAGATTTCAGAGGCGGCTCTCGCAGTGGCTCGCCGCAATGCCGCCCGCAACGGATTCGCGGATCGCATTACTTTCTTGAAGTCCAATCTTCTCGGAGGGGCCGGCGTTGAGTACGAACTCGTCGTGAGCAATCCACCGTACATTGGCCGGAAAGAAAAAGAAACGCTGATGCGAGAAATCCGCGACCATGAACCCGAGTTGGCACTCTACGGCGGCGAAGAAGGCTACGAGTTCTACGCGGACCTCATTGCCCAAGCGTCCCATGCTCTAAAAACGGGCGGCCTTCTCGTCCTCGAACTTGGCCACGACAGCCTCCCCGCCGTCCAACCACTTCTGGATTTTCCCAGCTGGACAAACGTCGGCGTAACCAAGGATTTGGCTGGCATCGACCGCGTCATCGCCGCCGAAAAATCTTGAGTCGCGGGCGGACTGTGTTTGAACGGGGAACGTAGGCCAATTCCCTGCTCGATTTCAGGGTATTCGCGTCGTTTCTCCGAGACAATTCCTCATTGTGCTAGCCGCGGATCCACGGTGAGCGATTCCTAATCGTAAGAAATTGAATGCGATACCGAATCGGGAGTAGGCTAGGCGCATGCCGGAGATGGCGCGATTTCGGGCCAAGCATGGGCCGCTGGAGGAACGGGCGGCGAATGCGGTCGCATCGATTTTGCACGTGGACATGGACGCGTTTTTTGTTTCGGTGGAATTGCTGGAGCGGCCGGACCTGCGCGGCAAACCAGTTGTGGTTGGCGGACGGCCCGATCAGCGAGGCGTAGTTACGGCGGCGAGCTACGAGGCGCGCAAGTACGGTGTGCATTCGGCGATGCCGCTGCGAACGGCTGGGAAACTTTGTCCACATGCGGTTTTTCTTGATGGGCATCATGAAAAATATGGCGAGTGGAGCGACCGGGTCCGAACGATTCTCGCGAAGTTTTCTCCGATCGTGGAAATGGTTTCGATTGATGAAGCCTATTTGGATTTAGCAGGAACAGATCGTCTCCACGGGCCGCCATTGGCGGCGGCCGACAGGCTCCTCCGCACCATCACGCGTACAACGAATCTTCCCTGCTCCGCCGGACTGGCCACGACTCGGCTCGTCGCGAAAGTCGCTTCAGACCAGGCCAAACCGCGCGGGCTGGTATGGGTTGCGCCGGGGCAGGAAGCGCGTTTTCTCGCACCGCTTTCTGTGGGAAAAATCCCTGGCATTGGCGAAGTGACCGAACGCGCACTACGGGCGCTGGGCATCGAGACCGTGGAGCAGCTCGCCAAAGTTTCGCCCGAAAAACTTGAAAAGATCTTTGGCCAATGGGGCGATGCGCTCTATCGCAAGGCGCGCGGTGGAGATTCCTACGAATTCGTCATCGATGCTGAGCCGAAGTCGATTTCACACAATCATACGTTTGGAGAAGACACGAACGACACGGAATCGTTGCATGCCCTGCTCAGCCATCTTTCGCAAAAAGCGTGCAAACGACTTCGGGAAGCGGGACTGGCCACGCGCACGCTCACACTTACGATTCGTTACGCCGGTTTTGACACGCACACGCGAGCGAAGACTCTTTCGGAGCCAACCCGGCTCGACGCCGATATCTTCCGGGTTTTTCAAAAGCTGTTTGCCGAACACCGCGACATGAAACGAAAAATTCGTTTACTTGGCGTGAGCCTCAGCGGCTTGACGCATGGCGGAGAGCAACTCGATCTTCTCGAAGCAGAACGCCGCGAACGGCTCGAGAAATTGACGCGCGCCACGGACAAGCTGCGCGACCGCTTCGGTTTTGGAAAAGTGCAGTTCGGAGGGTCGCTGCGCGCCGACGGATCGAAAGACGAGCGCGACCAACCGAGATTGTCTACCTTAGGAAGAGCAAACCTCAAAAAGTCGAGCGAGTCGTGATGCCAGTCACAACGAATCGGGCAGGATACCCTATACTTCTCGCATGAGTCCTGTAACACCTCCCTCCGGCACAGCCGCTCGCATCCGTAGCGGCAAACTTTCCGGATTCTGGCAACGTCTCAGCGAAGGCCGCCAATTGGACGAGTTGTGGTCGCAATTCTCTGCAGATGCGCGGGCCAGCTACGGCTTCTACATGAAAGAGGCTGATGCCGAAGAGCCTGTCGAACGGCGTGGCTGGCATCGCTGGAGCTACATCGTCAAGACTCTGTTTTGGTCTCTGGTCATGAAGCTAACGCCCGCGCGGCGTGTGCTTCTGATGGTGGCACTCGTGTTGATGCTGTTTTCCAGCATATCGTTCCGTGTCAGCAAGGATTCCGTAGTTGACATCAAGTTTGAAGCTGTCGCCGCTCTGATCTTTCTTCTGCTGCTTTCGCTGGAGCTCGCCGACAAAGTCACGATGAAGCGGGACCTGGAAATCGCGCGGGAAATTCAGACCTGGCTGGTGCCATCCAAGCCGCCAGAAGTGGCTGGGGCGGACATTGCCTTTGCGTCACGGCCGCAGAATTCGGTCGCCGGCGATTATTACGATGCGTTCTACCCCACAGCGAGCGCCGCCGAAAACGGAAAACTTATGCTGGTGATTGCCGATGTGGCAGGCAAGAGCATTCCGGCCGCCTTGTTGATGGCCACGCTGCAAGCCAGCCTGCGCACCATTGCCGGCGAAGGCGCTCCCTTGGGAGAGCTTGTTTTGCGCTTGAACCGCTATGCCAGCGCGCACAGTCTCGAGGGGCGCCGCTTTACGACCGCGGTTCTCAGCGAATACGAACCTCGGACACGGCACCTTGTCTACGTAAATGCGGGTCACAATCCTCCTATCCTGCGGCATGCAAATGGAGCGCTCGAAAAGCTGGAAGTTGGCGGCTTGCCGCTGGGGATCGAACCTGACGCCGCCTACGACACGGCCGCCATCGATCTTAGACCCGGCGACGCTCTGATTCTTTATACCGACGGTGTGGTCGAAGCCTTTGACGAAAAGGGCGATCTGTTTGGAGAGGAACGCTGGCTCAACGCCATTCGCGCCTTGCCGGATTGGAACGCCCAGGAATCTCTGCAGTTTTTGATGAAGCGCGTGGATGACTACGTGGGCTTTACGCGCCAGTCCGATGACATCACCTGCCTCGTTTTTCGCGCCAAGTAATCCTTCGCGGAAACTAAAGTTTATGCTGGATTCGCCTTGTCGCCGCGAGTGTCGCATAATCGCGGGGTGACGCCGCGCGAACTCGCCGACTCGATCTGCGAAACTCTAGAGCGCAATGGTCATCAAGCGCTGCTCGTGGGCGGTTGTGTGCGCGACCTGTTGCTGGGCCGCGAGCCGGCCGATTATGACGTGACGACTGACGCTACGCCCGAGCGCGTGATGGAGTTGTTCCCGGAGAGCATCGCCGTCGGGGCGCAGTTCGGTGTCGTGCTGGTTCCGCGCGTTGGGTTGAAAGTGGAAGTCGCTACCTTTCGCTCCGATGTGGGTTATTCGGATGGACGGCATCCAGACCGCGTGGTTTATACGAAAACGCCTGAAGAGGATGTGGTGCGGCGCGACTTCACGATCAATGGTTTGCTGATGCGGCATGATACGGGCGAAGTTCTTGATTTTGTGGAAGGCCGGGCCGATCTGAAGGCTGGAGTGATTCGCGCGATTGGTGACGCGGACCGGCGTTTCACAGAGGACAAGCTGCGCATGATGCGGGCGGCGCGATTTGCGGCGCGATTCGGCTTCGAGATCGAGCACAAAACGTTTGCGTCGATTCGGCGCCATGCCGGCGGGATTACGGATGTTTCGGCGGAGCGCACTCGCGAGGAACTAACAAAGCTATTGACGGAAGGCGCGGCGCGAACGGGGTTCGAATTGCTGGAGAAATCGTGGCTGCTCTCGATTGTGCTGCCTGAAATCGCGGCGATGAAGGGAGTCAAGCAGCCGCCAGAATATCATCCGGAGGGTGACGTGTGGACGCACACGTTGCTGATGATTGAGGGACTGCCCGCGGGGACATCGCCAACGCTGGCTTGGGGCGTGCTGTTGCACGACGTGGGCAAGCCGCCAACCTTCAGGCCCGCTTCGCAAACGGGCGACCGGATCCGGTTCGATCGCCACGTGGATGTGGGCATTCGAATGGCGGAGGCGATTTGCCGGCGGTACCGGTTTTCAAACGAAGAGACGGAACAAATTGTCGCGCTGGTGGCAAACCACATGCGGTTTATGGCCGTCGATCAGATGCGGACCTCAACACTGAAGCGATTCGTGCGGCTGCCGCAATTTGAAGAGCATATGGAGCTTCACCGGTTGGATTGCCTGTCGAGCCATCGCAATCTGGACTCATATGGTATGGTGCAGCGGTTTCTGGCGGAGACGCCGGCCGAGGAGGTTCGTCCACAGCGTGTCCTAACGGGTACTGATTTGAGCGAAATGGGCTATATCCCTGGACCAGTTTTTAGCGAAATATTGTTGGCAGTGGAAGAAGCGCAGCTCGAGGGACAGATTCTGACGAAGACAGAAGCCGAAGAGTTCGTGAGGAAAAGGTTTGTTTTGCGAAAGTCGAAGGCTTGAGGTCAAGAGGATTGCTGGCGGGCCGCGGTGGCCATGGAGAAGGAGCACGGGAAGGCCCGAATTCCTTATATATATATATGAAAGTAAAAGGTTTAGTTTTTGGAATGGCAGGAACATCAAGATCGTGCTAGAATGTGAGCTTGACATGCTAAGATTTCATGCTAATCATGCTCGCACTTATGTGCACCCTTTTGGTTTAGCCCGCATCTAACGTTTTTAAGCGCAGGAGAATCTTCCTCGCGCCCGGATTTAGGGGACATTTACTATGCCTGAGAAAAAATATGCAGTGCCAGAAATTCTCGCGATCCTGCCGGTTCGGGATACGGTTCTGTTTCCTGGGGCCGTGTTGCCGCTGACAGTAGGCCGGGAGAGCTCTTTGGCGCTGGTGAACTCGCTGGAAGGCGAGGAGAAATTGCTGGGGGTTGTGGCGCAGTTGGACCCTCGGATTGAAGATCCTGCCGCCGCGGACCTGCATAAAGTCGGTACGCTCGCGAAGGTTCATAAGACAGTGAAAATGCCCAACGGGAACGTGGTTATTTTCCTCGAAGGCCTTCAGCGCGTTAACGTCCTGGAGCTGATCGGATTACGGCCGTTCCTGCGCGCGCGAGTCGAATCGCAGCCCGAAATTACGGGAGATGTGGACGCGGAACTCGAGGCACTTCAGCGGAATGCACAGGACTTGTTCCGCGATGTCGTGAGCCACTCGCCACAACTCTCCGACGACCTGCAATCCGTGGCCATGAACATTGATGACCCAGGACGTCTGGCGGACTTTATCGCCGGGACGCTGCCGTCGCTTTCGACGTTGCTGCGCCAGGAGTTGATTGAGACTCCGAGCGTGCGCAAGCGGCTCGAGATGTTGATCCGCGAACTTTCGAAAGAGCTGGAAGTGCTGGAGCTTCGTTCGAAGATTCACGAGCAGGTTCAGGAGCAAGTGGGCCAGAACCAGCGCGAGTATTTGCTGCGCGAACAGATGAAGGCCATCCAGAAGGAACTCGGCGAGTCGGACGATTCCGGGCAGGAAATCGACGAGCTCCGCAAGAAGGTGGACGAAGCCGGGATGACCGCGGAAGCGAAGAAAGAGTGCGACCGCGAACTGAAGCGTTTGGCGAAAATGACGCCGGCTTCGGCGGAGTACATGGTTTCGCGGACCTATCTGGAGTGGATGACTTCATTGCCGTGGGCAAAGTCTTCCGGCGTGAGCGAGATCGACATCGCCAAGGGAAAGCAGATTCTGGACGAAGACCACTACGACCTGGCGAAGGTGAAGGAACGGATTCTCGACTACCTGGCGGTGAAGAAATTGCAGCCGGGGATGAAAGGGCCGATTCTGTGCTTCGTCGGGCCTCCTGGCGTTGGCAAGACTTCACTGGGAAAATCCATCGCGCGGTCACTGGGCCGCAAATTCGTGCGCATCGCCTTGGGCGGCATGCACGATGAAGCAGAAATCCGCGGCCACCGGCGCACTTATATTGGCGCGCTGCCGGGACAGATCATCCAAGGGCTGAAGCGGGCGGAGTCGAACGATCCGGTGATGATGCTGGACGAGGTCGACAAACTGGGCCGCGATTTCCGGGGCGATCCGTCGTCGGCGTTGATGGAAGTGCTCGATCCGGAGCAGAACAACGCGTTCCGCGATCACTACCTGGATGTGCCGTTCGATTTGTCGAAGGTTCTATTTATCGCTACGGCGAACTGGATGGATCCGATACCAGAACCGCTGCGAGACCGCATGGAGATCATCGAACTCGCCGGATACACGGGTGAGGAGAAGGTCCACATCGCGCACAAGTATCTGATCCCCAAGCAAGCCCAGGAACACGGGCTGAAAGTCGGGGAACAGATTGAATTCTCGGACGAGTCGCTGCGGGAGATCATCCACAGCTTCACCCGAGAAGCAGGCGTCAGAAACCTCGAACGGGAAATCGCGACAATTACGCGCAAGCAGGCGCGCAAGCTTGCCGAAGGTCATACGGAGAAAATGGTGGTTACGCCGGAGATCGTTCGCGAATATCTGGGCGTGCCGAAGTTCCGTGCGGAGAAAGAGGTTGAGGAGCGCGTCAAGAAGCCGGGCGTGGCTGTCGGGCTTGTATGGACGCCAGTGGGCGGAGACATCGTGTTCATTGAGGCCAGCCGCATGCGCGGAGGGAAGCAGTTCACGATGACCGGTCACCTGGGCGAGGTCATGCAAGAGTCGATGACCGCCGCGCTAACCTGGACACGTGCGAATGCGGAGCGCTACGGGATTGACCCGGACTTCTTCCGCAAGCATGACATTCACATCCACGTGCCGTCGGGCGGCGTGCCGAAAGACGGGCCGTCCGCAGGGGCGGCGATGGTTACCGCGCTGGTCAGCTTAATGACTGGGCGGCCGGTGCGCGACCGATTGGCGATGACTGGCGAGATGACCCTCTCGGGAGTTGTGCTGCCGATTGGTGGCGTGAAAGAAAAGGTCCTGGGCGCAAAGCGCGCAGGGATCAAGGAAGTGCTGCTGCCGGCGGACAACGAGCCGAACGCCGTAGCGGATCTTCCGCCCGATATTCTCGGCGACATGAAGATTACCTACGTGCGGAATCTCGATGAGGTGCTGGAGCACGCACTGTCCAAGGAAGCGCTAGCGCCGCCGATCGTGCCGGAACCGAAGCCGAAGAGCCTCGGACCGCAGAGTCCGCGGGCAATTCATTGATCGGGAAGCGAGCAGTGAGTGGCGCGTAGTGAGCAGCGAAAAGCGCATGGCCGATCACGCCGTGCACGAGTGAAACCGAGAAAAGCCTAGCGAAACTTGTTTCGCTGGGCTTTTTGTTTTTGAGGCCAAGCGCGCGGGGCGCAAAGCAACTCCTGCTAACATGGTTTTCGACAAAGCAGGGGCGCGATGTATCGTGCCCCTCGAAGAACGGATGATGACCGGGGAAAAACAAATCAATGTGGACGCGCCCACCGAGCTGGCAAAGCGGCTGGCAGAGGGCTTGCAGGGGGAGCGAATTGTTCCGCGATTTGTCGATTCGTATGTTGTGGAGCATGGACGGCATGCTTTGCAGGTGCACGCTTCGCTCTATCGCGATTTGCTCGAACTGCTGAGGCGCGAGGCGCTGCTGGCGGTGACGGCACGGGCGCTGGAAATCACCTACGCGGAGCCTCTACCTGCTGGGAGGGCGAAGCCGCGGCCGATGTTGCGAAAGGATGGTGCGGCGTTCCGGAGGAAATATCTGGCGGCGCTGGCGCGGCAACAAAAATGGAGCGCGGGTGACGCGCTCGATTTTCAGACGGATTTGCAGATGTACGAGGACCTGCTCGCGCGGAACAGTGCGTCACGGCGCACGCGCAAGCCATTTGAAGCAGCCAACCATCCTTTCGTGGACCGCTGCGCGTTTCTTCTGGATTCGTCATTTTTGGAGAAGGCGCGTGTTGCAGCAAGCCGCGCGCTGAACGAACTGGAAAACCTCGCCGGTCATGTGACAGGTTCCGTCTTGCACGGTAAAGAGACAGCGCCTGCGCGCCACAAAGCCTGACGAACGCATTCCCCGCTAACTCTACTGCTCGAACGCCTTCATCGAAAACACCGGCTGGCCCGCCAGCGCTGTCCGGAATCCATAAATCGTCAACGCGGCGATCGCCGTCATTCCCGCTAGCGAAGGCGCCGCATACCAGCGCGACAAGTGGATCGTCGCCGGGAAAATCAGCAGCACCTGCTGCACCACCAGCCCCACCGCCAGCACCAACAGCCCAAACCGTTTTAGCACCAGGAGAAACGAAAGATACAAAACTACCAGGAACACCGCGCTGATCAACGGATATTCGCTGCTGTCGTTGCCCAGCGAAAGCAGAGTCCCCGCAACCGCCACCACAACCGCCGCGATCCACGCGCTCCGCAAGATCCGCTGCAGCACGAACAGCATAAAGAAAATCCCCAGTGAATCGATCGTCTGGCCCAAAACGTACAGCAGCACTTGCGCCAGCGCGTGCCGCAACCCCAGCAGCGACTCCGTCGAAACTCCTCCCGGAATCGGTGGCAGCTTCCCAAACAGCGGCAGCAGAAAATTGTCGCTCGCCTCCACCACAAATATCACTACGCCGTATACCGCTCCGATCAGCAGGTCTCGCCCCACCAGCGGATCACGCAGCTTCCCCGCCAGCAGCCGCGTCCACGAAATCAGGGTTTGCGGTTCCCTGCGCCGCACGAACGGCTCCAGCGCCACGTACATCACAATCGCAAAAAAGGTCCGCAGCGCCGCCGAGGCCACCGCCACCAGGAAGCTGATAGCTTCCAGAAAATTCGGCAAATGGTGCGTGCTCAGAATCCACAGCACCAGGAAGGTCACAAATACGAACGCTCCCAGTCGCGCCGCTCCCTTCATATCTGCGCGATTTGCTTTAATATTCCACCTCGCGAGCACCGCGCCGCCGACAAACACCGTCAGAATCAGCAACACGAGTAGCGCCGATGCTACCTTTTGCGCCCGCGTCATGGCGGTCTCCGTGTCCCGCCCCGCCCTCGTCCACGGAAAGATCATTCGGTAGTACACCGGCTCGCCGTGAAAGGCCGCCGCTTCCACCCGAATCGGCACGTCCGCCCGCTCCGGCAAGGTTCCCGTCCATGCCAGCCGCGAATCCGTCGGCGCCAGCGGCGCCCACTCCGGCGCGGCCGCGCGGAACTCCGCAATGTTCAACCCGCTGGCGGCAAAAAATCCCGTCCAATCCGGCGTCTTGGGGTTCTCGGGCGGCGCACTTTTCTCCGGCGGCACCACTTCGAACCGCACCAGCCGCCCCGTCGTATCCAGCACCACCAACGCCATCGCCGTCGTGTCCATCGCTGGATCGCCGGGGTATACCTGCCCTCCGCCCACCGCCCCTGGCCCAAAAAATTCCTGCGCAAAAAGCGGATTCGGACTCTGCCGGTACCAAAACGTCATCGCCGGCAGACCGCCCTTCGCCAGCGTCTCCCATCGCATCCGGCTCTTGTCGTGGGTCTGCACGTAGTTCAAATATCCGCCGTTAATCTCGAATCCGTACGCTGCATCCGCCGCCGCATCCGCCGGCAGCCCCAGGCGCCCAATGATCTCGCGCGCCCGCGTCACCAAGACTTCGGGAGGACTATCGAGCGTCACCCGATTTACCAATTGCGTCGACTCCGCGATGAGCAACGACGCCACCAGCCCCAGCGCGACAATCGCCAGCAGCACCAGCGCAACTCGCGGCCGCATCCCTTCCTTCACTCCCGCTGCCGCCACCATCTCAGGCGAGGGCGTTTCTCCAGCCGCCAACGCCGCCGCCAACGGATCGCCTCCCGGCAACGATGCGGCGACTTGCAATGCTGATACCGGGCGCTTTGCCGGATCGCTTTCGAGGCAACGCAGAATCACGCGTTCGATGAGTGGATCGAGGTCGCGGACGAGAGTCGAGGGATGGGTGATGGTGCCTTGCTCGCGAAGCTTGATCAGCTCGGGCAGAGTGGAAGCTTCGAAAGCACGTTTGCCGGTGAGGATTTCGTAGAGAATCAGGCCAAGCGAGTAGATGTCGCTCTTCGTGGTGACTTCTTTTCCCGCAAGCTGTTCCGGAGCCATGTAGGCGGGCGTTCCGGCGCGAATGTCGGCGCCCTGGATGCTGGCGGCGATTCCGGCGAGTCCGAAATCGGTGATGCGAGTCTTTCCTGCGCCATCGAGCATGACGTTGGCGGGCTTGAGGTCGCGATGAACGACGCCGCGCTCATGGGCCGCGGCGAGACCCGCGCAGATCTGGCGCGCGACCTCGGTGGCTTTGTCGGGAGACAGCCGACCGATGCGGCGCACGACGGAGGCCAGGTCTTCGCCGTCGACATACTCCATGGAAAGAAATTGCACGCCGTCAGCTTCGCCGATATCGAAGACACGGCAAACATTGGGATGGGAGACCTGGCGTGCGATGCGCACTTCGGAATGAAATCGCGCGAGAGCAGCGGCATCTTGCGAGAGGCTTTCGGGAAGAAACTTGATGGCGACGAGCTGTCCGAGCTTCAGATCTTCCGCGCGGTAAACTTCGCCCATGCCGCCGCGGCCGGCCAGAGACACGACGCGGTAGCGTTCGGCAATCATCTGTCCTGGTGCGAAGCGGCCGCCGCTCAGAGGATCGGAGCTGGTCAGTTTCGGGCCTGCGCCGCTGCTGAGAGGCGGGCGAGAGGGTCTCAGGGGAGTGGGGCCCGCAGAGGGTCTGCCGGGCGTTGCCGTCGGCCCAGGAGGCGCAAGGGTTTCTTGTTCGACGCTCAGATCATTCGAGTCAATGGTTGCCGCGGCGTTCAGATCGAGCGCTCCACCGCAGGTGGAGCAAAACCGTCCGCTGGAAGAAGCCTGTGCGCCGCAAGAAGGGCAGTACATGGGAGGCGGGATTCTACCATCCTGAGAGGCTTCGCTGCGAGCGGACCTCGGGCTCCCGGGCAAAGACTACGAGATGCGCTCGACCTGGACGGCGGTCCCATAGGCCAGGACTTCCGTTACACCCTGCATGACTTCGGTGGCGTCGTAGCGCATGCCGATGACGGCGTTCGCGCCGTGTTCGCCGGCGTGCTGCAGGAGCAATTCGTAAGCATCTTCGCGCGTTTTCTCGCAAAGATTCGTAAGAATGGTGATGTTGCCGCCGACGATGGTTTGCAGAGCGGCACCGAGATTTCCGATGACGCTGCGCGACCGGACGATAATGCCGCGGACAATCCCATAATTCCGCACGATGCGGTAACCGGGAATTTCAAGCCCGGACGTCACCATCGAAGAATCCACGCGAGTAGGCATCTCATTTCTCCTTAGAACCGACGTTTACCTGTGCGATTCTACCTGCACAAGCGGCCACGCGCGAGCGCAGACTGTCTGCTATTCTCAAAAGACGTGGAAATCCTATTCTATTTTCTGGCCATTACGCAGATCCTTTTCGGGCTCTATCTGATCGGGTCGGGCGTGCAGTGGCTGGGCTATGCGCGGCGGCGCATGCACACGGATCCGGGCTTTTATTCCCCGAAGGTCGCGGTGCTGTGTCCGTGCAAAGGAATCGAGGCGGCGCTCGAGCGAAACCTGGTTTCGCTAACGGAATTCGATTATCAAAATTACGAGATTTTCTTCCTGATGGCGTCGGCCAGCGATCCGGCCTACAACATCGTGAAGCGCGTTGTCTCCTCGTCGCGCGCGAAGGCCCACGTGGTGATCACCGCCAAGCCGGAGGGGTGCGGCGAGAAAGTGAACAACCTGAGGATGGGGATCGTGCAGTTGGATCCGGAATTCGATGTGCTCACTTTTGTGGACTCGGATGGACGCCCCGGAAAGAACTGGCTGCACCGCATGGTCGCGCCGCTTTCCGATTCCCGCATCGGAGCGACGACCACGATGCGATGGCTGATTCCTAACCGAAGCAACTTTGCGACGGCGCTGCTTGCGGCGTGGAACGCTCCGATCGTCACGATGCTCAGCGAAAAAGGCAAGAATTTTTGCTGGGGCGGCGGCACGGCGATACGCCGGAGCGTCTTCGATCAGTCTGGAGTTGTTGAAGAATGGCAGCATTCGGTCAGCGATGATTATTCGATGACGCGCGCGCTGGAGCGGGCGAACCGCTCGATCGTCTTTTTGCCGGAATGCATCGTGCCTTCTTTTGTCGAGACAGATTTCACCGGGCTTATGGAATTCACAAACCGGCAAGTCTTGATCACGCGCGTGTACGCGGAAAAAATATGGGGGTTTGCCGCCGGCGCTCACCTGCTCTATTGTCTGTCACTCGTTCTCGGCACATTTCTGACGCTTGGCGATTTTCTGGCCACCCGGCCGGCGTTTCACCTTGCGGCGCTTACCTTCTTGCCGGTGTTGCTGGCGATGATTCGAGGAGCGCTGCGAGCTGCGGGAGTCTCAGAAGTTTTGCCCGCCCACCGCTCGCAAATCGCGGGCCAGGCGTGGATCTATGTGCTGCTGACGGTGTTCATCCCGTTTCTGTACCTGGTAAATTTTCTTACCTCGCTTGTTACGCGGAAGATACGTTGGCGCGGTGTTACCTACGAGTTGATTGCACCGGAGCAAACACGCATTCTCTCGTATTGAGAAGCCCGGGATTCCGCGCGATGGAATCCAGGAAAGATTTCCACAGGGAAGATCTCAACGGAGAGTTTTCCACAGGCAGTTTTCCCGCAGGAATGAGCAAGTCATGGGCCTTAAGCGGATAAACCTTTTATTGTGACTAATCTTTCATCGTCGGCTATCAACGTTTTCTTGGTCCAAAATGTACTTCCGTTTCTGTGGATTAGTCTGAGCGGTGGTGGAAAAATTTCGCGCACCATGCAATTCCTACCCGCAAGCCGTGGCTTGCAGATGTCCAAGACCCGCCTAAGTACTCCATTTCTGAACGAGTTGTAGCTTATGGAATTCGGAATAAAAAATGCACGGATGTAGCAGTTCGGTATGAAAACGCAGGCGAACTGGCAGGGAGCTCCTTCTCGCAGCTCGGTGTAGTTTTGCTGTAGATCCAGGCACCGAGCCCTCAGCCCCTGTTTCGGCTTCTTTCTCGGCCATTTGCCTACGCAATGCAGCTTGCCTCCTGACGGGGAGGCCAATCTAAAAAAAGCTTCGGTTGTCCCACGAGGCTGCATAATGAGGGGTGCGTGTGAAGCTTATCCGGAGAAGTGAGCAGCATCATGTTTTGAACAGTCCCCGCCCGGCAATTCCCCGCGATCATTATTATTTTTATGAAAGAAACACCGGCGTAACGCATTTTCACGTGGAGGCAGGCCCCGACGGATGCTTCCCCGTAGACCAGGCCGCTGGTCTGCTGGCGATGCACTGTATGGTGAGAGGGCAATCTCCAAACGACTACGTGGTGATGGTTAAGGCGGAAAATGACCTGTTGGAAGGCCTGACCGAGAAGGCGGAAAAACTGCTGCAGGCTGGACACTCCGTTGGCAGTCCCGTGAAGCTTACGCGGCGCGAAGAAGAAGTCCTTGGCGGCGTGATGAAGAGCTTGGCAAACAAAGAGATTGCCGCGACGTTGAATCTTTCCGAACGCACGGTGAAATTCCACGTGTCGTCGCTGCTTGCCAAATTCCGCGTGCGGGGACGCATGGAGCTGGTGCGGGAAGCCTCGCGGAACACGATTGGGCCGATGCCCATGCCGATGCCCGTGGCCACGCGGGAATCGCGCAAGTTTGCGGCGGTGCCGCAAAGCTATAACAACGGCTCGCATGGCGGCAGCCTGGTTCCCCTTGCGAAGCGGCCGATGATGGCTTGATCTGAAAGTCAGAAACAGGAAGCCAGAGAGTGATCGAAAGGCCCGGTCCAATTGGACCGGGCCTTTTGCGCTTTGTGCCGATGCGAGTAGTGTTTGTTATTTTTTTGCGGTGGCGTAGAGCTGGGCGGCGGAATCCCAATTGACGACATTCCACCAGGCCTTGATGTAATCAGCGCGCACGTTTTGATACTTCAAGTAGTAGGCGTGCTCCCAAACGTCAATACCGAGGACAGCCTTGGCGCCGAGCGAAATGGGCGTGTCCTGATTCGGCGTCGAATCGATCGCGAGCTTGCCGTCCTTGACCAGCAGCCAAGCCCAGCCGGAACCAAACCGGCCAAGTCCTGCGGCGGCGAATTTTTCCTGGAAGCCGGCAAAGGAGCCAAAGGCGGACTTGATAGCACTTCCAAGATCGCCCGCCGGCTCTCCGCCGCCGCCCTTTTTCATTTGGGTCCAGAAGAGTGAATGGTTCCAGTGGCCGCCGGCATTGTTGCGGACGGCACCGCGAATATTCTCCGGAATGGAGTCGAGATTCTTGAGAAGGTCTTCAAGCGATTTGGCTTGGAGATCGGCGTGGCCATCGAGAGCCTTGTTCAGGTTGGTTACGTAGGCGCCATGGTGTTTGTCGTGATGAATTTCCATGGTCTTGGCGTCGATGTAGGGTTCGAGTGCGTCGAATGAGTAAGGCAAAGGTGGGACGGTAAATGCCACGGGTTTTTCCTCCAGTTTGAGATTTGATGCAAAATCTAATGCGGTGCCAGAGCGTAAAGCCACAGCAGCACCGCTGCCCGCTCCAAGCAATCCCGCACCGACAACCCCGGTATGGACCAGGAATTTCCGGCGATGCATGGGGATCTCCTGCGGCGAGGAGGCTGGCCAACCAGCCGACTCTTGCATGCTGCTCAATCAGCCGGATGTATCATACTGCTCATCCCGGAGGCGGCTCAATGCCACTCTGAAAGCGGGGCGATTGGGCGGCTCAGGGAGAGAAGCGTCAAAGTCTGATAACTCGCCACGGTTATTGGATGCGCGAAAGAGCCCATTTGGCAGATTCGGCGATCAACGGCTCGGCAGATGCGGAAAGCCGTGTAAGAAGTGCAGAAATTCGTTCGTGATCGTGCGAGCCACGCGGGAGAACGGAATTGCCGAGGGCGACGCAGGCATTGCGCACCAGGCCGCGCCACTTCGTGCGCTTGACCGGACTGTTCCGAAAAACCCCGCGGAATTGTTCGTCGTTCATCGCGGCAAGCCACTCAAGGCGCGGCAAAAAGAGAGATTCCTCATCGGCTTTATTCGCATAGGCTGAAGGCGTCTCCGGCGGCTGGGTTTCTGTCTGTTGTGGAAAAATTCTTGGCTGAAACTCCGTAGCTTGTGTTAGGGGGGCTCGACGATTCCACGGACAGACGTCCTGACAAATGTCGCAGCCGAAGACGTGGCGACCCATGGGTTCGCGCAAGGCTTCTGGAATGGTTCCGCGAAGCTCGATCGTTAAATAGGAGATGCACAGGCGTGCATCCATCACGTAGGGCTCGACGAGCGCTCCGGTTGGGCAGGCGTCAATGCATCTTGTGCAGGAGCCGCAGAGATCCGGGGCAGGCGATTCGGCTGGTCCTAGCGTGGGTGAAAGATCGAGCGTCGTAAGAACCACGCCGAGAAAAAACCAGGAGCCGAGCTTGGCGTTCAGCAGAAGAGTGTTTTTCCCGAGCCAGCCGAGGCCGGCGTGTTTAGCGAAGACGCGTTCATTCAATGGGCCCGTGTCGGCGTAGATGCGTGCTTCATGCGGCTGGCTAAAGCGTTCGGGGAGGCTGTGGGCGAGGGTCTCTAGCTTGTGCTTGAGGACTTCGTGGTAGTCCTGCCCCCAGGCGTAACGGGAAATCCAGCCGCGCGGTTCGGTTTTTTCCGGCGGAAACGCATCCACCGATCGTGGCGCGGGAGAATTGTAGTTCAGAGCGCAGACGATTACGCTGCGGATTCCCGGCATTGCGCTGTGAGGATGGCTGCGACGCTCGTCTGCGAGATACTTCATCTCACCAGCGTAACCGCGGGTGAGCCACTCTTGCGCGCGGTCAAGCTCCGGAAACCTGTCTGCCCGCACGACTCCGCAAAGGTCAAACCCGAGAGCGCTTGCGCGCTCGGCAATCCACTTGGTATCGGCGGCGGTTCGCGCAGAATTGGCGGGAATGGCCATGAGACGATTGTGCCGCAGAAGAGCGCTTGATGCGAGATGCGGATAGTGCAGGTGCTGGCTTTCTGCTTTGGCGCGGTGCGGACTACTGAAAACTGCTTAGAGCGGCGCTCTCTTCCGTGTAGACATCGAAGACGGTGTAGAGCTTGGTGAGTTGCAGGAGGTCGTGTACTTTTTTGGTCAGGTGCAACAATTTCAGTTCGCCGCCGCGTCCCTTGGCCGTGGTGTAGGCACTGACAAGCTCGCCGATGCCAGAGCTGTCGATGTAATCCACGTCTCCGAGATTGAGAACGATGTGGATACGCTTCTCGTCCAGCAAGCCACGAACAGTCTTGCGCAGCAAAGCGCTGCCCTCCCCAAGGGTGATTTTCCCGCTGAGGTCCACAACGGTGGCTTGACCGGCATCTCGATGTGTTGCGCGTAAAGGCATGATCTCTCTTAGGCTCCTTGATGCGGGGACGCACCCTGGCCACCCTGGCCATTCGTTCCCGGGTTATCTTGCAAGGGCAGCTTTTTTGCCATGACGATTTCGGCACCGCCGGTACGTCCAGCCACCACGTCGAACTCGTCCATAAATGCCCGCATCAGAAAGATTCCGCGACCGGAGGTGCTGAGAAGATTTTCTTCTGCCAGTGGATCGGGCACACTGGCGAGTGTGAAACCCGCGCCCTCATCTAGGACGTGGATGATCATTTTGTCACCGGTGAGATCGACGGACAGATGAATCTTCTTTTCGGGGCGCTCCTGATTGCCGTAATGAAAAGCGTTGATGACGCCTTCGCGTACGCTCATGCCGATTTTGTAGCAATCGTCCACGCCAAAACCCGCTGCTTCGGCCACGCGGATACACATCTCCTCGGCAAGATTTACGCTCTCGACTTGCGTCTCCAGCGTGATTTCGAGGTGCTTGGGGTCTGTGCCCATGCGTGGCGCGCTGCCGGAGGCAAAATGCCCCCCAATACAGCGCACTTATCGGTAACACAGCGGCTAAACCTAAGTCAATGGAGCACTTGGGTTTTTGGGTGAGATGGTGAGTGCGAGTGGAATGAGCCGGAAAGACAGGCGACGGCCAGGAGTATTGGTGTGCCTACCCCCGAGTCGGCAATCGCTCTGGCGACCTTTAGAATGCCGTCGTGGGCGCGCGCAGAGAGGCCTAGGCGGGTGATCGCGTCGACCGGCAGGAAGCCTCTAGTGGAGCTTCCAGCCTCTCCGAAGCGGGCTTCGAACCAGGTACGCAATATGCGAGTCCGGGAGGAAACCGGTGCTCGGTTGCATCACGTTACGCATTGGCGTACTCCTTCTTCTTATTCCTTGCGGCAACCTGCTCGCACCCGCCAAACTTAATCCGCAGACAACCGCGCCACGAGTCTGATACTTCCCTCCCCGGTTCGTGACGTCCCCTCTCTTTTTGAAGTTTTTGCACGCCCTTGTGGCGGGGGGATTATCATGACCAATTTTGCGGAACACGCGCCCACGAAAACAAGCCCACCCATTGGCGGTGCCTTCTGGGACATTCTGCGAGTCAAGGCAGCGCCCGCCGCGCGGAGAATAACGGATAACTATCAGAGCAGCTTCTCCGTGATTAAGCTTTTGAAGGTCCGGCTGATTTTGTCTCTCCTGTCGTTCGGACACACCGCTTCCAAACCAGCGAGTTCCTGCACGCGCCTCTCGCACTCTTCTGGCTGTCGTGCCGCTCAACGAGCACTTATCTTGGTTCTTCTTTGTCTTCTGCCTCTCTTAGCCACAACCCGCGCGTTGGCTCAGAAAAAGGATGAAACTCCAAACTTGCTTGACATGAGTCTAGAGGACTTGATGGCGCTCGATATTGATTCCGTCTACGGCGCCTCCGGTTTCAAGCAGAAGGTGACAGAAGCGCCTGCCTCCGTCACGATCATTACATCGGAGGAAATCCAAAGATACGGCTACCGGACTCTTGCCGACATCTTACGGAACGTCCGAGGTTTTTATGTCAGTAGCGACCGAAACTATAGCTACTTGGGCGTGCGCGGCTATGGACTTCCGGGAGACTACAACAGCCGCATCACATTGTTAGTTGACGGCCACCGGCTCAACGACAACATTTTCGACGCGGCTCTGATTGGAACAGAGTTCCCGATTGACGTCGACTCGATTGACCGCGTCGAAGTCATCCGCGGACCTAATTCTTCCCTTTATATCGCCAGTGCCTTCCTGGGCGTCATCAACGTAATTACAAAGCGGGGACGGGATTTGCAAAAGGTGAGCGTGGCAGGCAGCGCGGCCAGTTACGGCACGTACCAGGGCCGTGTCAGCTACGGCAATCAGTTCAAGAATGGATTGGAGCTGTTTCTTTCTGGATCCTTCTATGATTCCCATGGCCAGGACGAGCTGTTCTTCCCGCAGTTCAACAATCCCGCTACAAACAACGGGATTGCGATGAACGCAGACGATGACGAGTCTCGCCAACTCCTCGCCAGTCTCTCCTGGGGACACTTCACATTGCGCGGCGTGTTCGGGTCTCGCGACAAGGCGATTCCGACCGCTCCCTTCGGAACCGTGTTCAACGTCACTGGAACCCACACTATCGACGCACGCGGCTACCTCGATCTGCAATACGACCGCAAACTCGGCGGCGGCTGGAGCCTCACCAATCGTCTCTACTATGATCAATACAACAACGATGGTACTTATATTTACGATTACTCCGCCTCGGGTGGACCTTCCCGGGTGATGAACAAAAACTTCGCTCACGGCAAGTGGTGGGGGGATGAGGTGGCCCTCTCTAAGCAGGTTTTTGCCAGGCAGCGATTGACCTTCGGCTCCGAATTTCGTGACAACTTTCAGCAGGATCAGGGAAATTATGACCTTCAACCCTTCGTCCAATATTTCACCAGCTACAGGACTTCAAGTATATTTTCCGTTTACGCTCAAGATGAAATTCGCCTCCGCAAAAACCTCGTATTGAATGTGGGCCTCCGCTATGACCACTACTCGACCTTCGGCGGCACTACGAACCCGCGTGCGGCCCTGATCTATAATCCTTGGGAGAAGTCCACCTTCAAGCTCCTTTACGGCCAGTCCTTCCGTGCTCCCAATTTTTTCGAGCTTTACTACGCTGCCCCCGGAAACGAACCTAACCCGTCGCTCCGGCCCGAAACCGTCAAGACCATGGAGGTGGTGTGGGAGCAATACTTTGCCAATCATTTCCGCATGACCATGTCGGGATTTTATTACCCCATCCGTGGCTTGATCGGCGAACAAGTTGATCTCGCAACCGGGAATGCTTTCTTCGCCAACGCCGGATCACTGGATCTTCGAGGTGTGGATTTTGAATTGGGGAGAAAACTGTCCGGTGGCCTGGAAGGCACGGTCAGTTACTCCTTCCAGGACGTAAGGAGCCCGAACACCCCCACACCTCTCACCAATTCTCCTAAACACCTCGTCCAAGCAAGCCTTAGTGTTCCCTTATTCAACCAAAGGGTCTTCGCGAGCGTGGATCTTCAATATGTCAGTCGGAGAGCGACCCTGACGGGCCAATATACAGGAGGCTACGTCGTTCCCAATTTCACCCTGTTCAGCCGAAAAATTTTAAAAGGATGGGAACTCTCGGCAAGCCTCTACAATGCGTTTAATCAGAAATATGCCGACCCTGCTGGCAACGGTCTGGAGGAGGACGCTATCGTCCAGGATGGTCGAAATTTTCGAATCAAAATCGGATACAAGTTTCAATGATGAACCTTCACCTGCTCGAGCATGATGACGGGAGGTCTCGTTGCAATTGGCGTTCCGTGTTTGGGGTTGCTTCCCGCCAATTCCAGCGAGCTTCCATCTTCGGTATCATCGCATGCTGGCTTTTCCTTATTGCTTCTCCCAAAGCCTTCTCGCAGAAAGCCGAAGGCGCGGAATACCCGGTCAAACTCGCGTTCCTGTATAACTTCACAAAGTTCGTCGAGTGGCCCCCCGAGTCCTATCGTGCCCCTAGCGCGCCCCTGCTGATTTGCATCGTAGGTCATGACCCATTTGACCAAGCCCTTGAAGGTGAGTTAAGCACCCGGAATGTGGGAGGCCATCCCGTAGAGGTCAGGACGCTCAAACAAAATGACAAACTCAGTCTGTGCCAAATTGTATTTGTGCCGGCCACCGAGAAACAACATGCCGCCAGGATTGTCAGTAGCCTTAAGGGATCAAGTACTTTGACGGTTGGTGAAACCGACGGATTCGCTGTCCAGGGTGGGATCATCAATCTGACGGTCGATGAAAACAAGGTCCATTTTGAAGTCAACCGACTTGCCGCAGAGCGCGCTGGCCTGAAGATTAGCTCCAAGCTCCTCAGTATTGCGAAAATCGTGCATGAATTAGGACCAGACGGGCAAAAATGACACCCTGTCCGGCACGAGGCCAAATGCCACCCGCTTTCCCGCTCTTTGAGAGGGAAGGAATGGTTGCGATGGGTCTGGCTAATTTCACTTGTGTAGGCGCCTTTCCAGACAACTGGTTTTGACCGATTTCACTTTACCGGTTTCGGCTAATAGGGACTTGTGGATTTTTCTCCTTGGACGCAACACAACGTACATTTATCGAAGCTGAGATTTGCTAGCATTGCGTTTGGCAGCCGGAAGGGAGCCTCAATGCGCTGGTACCACTACGTGTCGTACTTCTTCGGGGGCGCATTCCTCGTGAACGCTTTGCCTCATCTGGGGAATGGGGTCTCGGGCCATGCTTTCCAGAGCCCCTTCGCATCACCACCCGGGGTAGGCTTGTCCTCCTCAACCGTCAATGTCCTGTGGGGCCTCTTCAACCTCGCTGTCGGTTATCTGCTCCTCTGTCGTGTCGGAAGCTTCGATCTGCGCGAGACCCAGCACGTGCTTGTTCTTGGAGCGGGTATGCTAATCATGTCGCTGATACTTGCGCGCATATTCGGGCGGCTCCACGGCGGGCTGTGAGCCCCAGATCACTAGGAGCCCTGAGAAGCATTCTTTCCGTAGTGTCTATATCGACGGCATGAACTTCGATTGTCTGATTACATCCTGGGCAAAGCACATGCACTCGAGAAAGAAGTGCCGTACTTCGAACATTTCCATGAACAGTAAGACGTACCCCAATTATCGGATTACAGGTGGAGGGATGGTGCCCGATTAAGACCGGACATTGAGGATCGGTCCGAGTTTCATTTTTCCCGTAACGGCGTTAATCAAGTATTTGAACGCGCTCATTCCGCCAGAACTAAAATGTTATCTGGTCTCCCGGGAGCAGGACTAACTTCAAGATATCTATGCTGGAACGATCAAAGTTTATTGGGATTAGGCGGCCGTGAAATGGGCGAAGAACCTTTAGCGAAGGAGGAGGACCAGCTTCCGTGTTTTCGAGAGCAAGGACATCCTGAACCATCCCTCCGACCGTGACGAACGCATCTTTTTGATTTACACGCACGCGGAGTTCCGGACTCACTCCAAAATTCTTCGGCAGAATTGTGCATTTCACATCGACGATGGACAGCGTAGTGCAGAAATCATCCGGCCGATTTCCCAGGTGGGCGACGGCTTGCGCTAGTTTAGTTTCCTCAGGTGCGGACAAAAGAACGGCGCGAGTGATGCGACTCAAGGCGGTTTCATCCGCCATGAATAGCAGCCGAAAATGCGCCGGGGAGTCTGAAAAAGGCAATTCGTTACGCAGAGTCCGTTTTTCTATTGGTGCGGAGCCGATGAGAACTTCGGTCGCAGACGCCAATCTGAGTCGCGTCCGGTTGTCAGGTCCCTCGCGGACGAAAGTGTAGTTGGCAGTCTCATATCCCAGAAGGGTTTTGGTTGAAGGCTCAGAGCCGGGAGGGTATATCGGGCTGGTGATCTGCATGCGGAAATCGGGAGTGAGATCAAAGTAGCCCGTGATGTCGTAGCTGCCCATTTGTAGGAAATAGGCGATGGCAGGTGGAAGAGGGAAATACTCGACGATGGCGCGACGGATGCGCTCATTTTCAGTTTCCCGCAAGCAACCTTTGGCTTGGCGCTCGGATAAGTCCAATCGGAATTTGTCTATTGCGAGAAGCGGGTCAACATACATTCCACGGCCGATCTGATTTGGAGATTGATCAGACGAAGTAGCGAAAAACGCCTGAGAGCGGAAAGAAATTTCGGCAGTGGTTCCCTGCCAACGAAGTGCGAATAGATCGCCTGGGATGTCACAGTCTGTCGTGGCCGTCGACTTTCGGGCACCTCTGATGGCAATCAAGAGCGTCTGCGAGGCGTTATCGCCTAACGTGGGTGGAAAGACGATTGGATCAAGCCCATTGCGCCGCAATACATAGGCGGTGGCCGCGTGATGGCAACCCAGGAACAAAATGACGAGCGCAACAGCAAATGCCGAGGCCAGTCTCACGATTTGCATGACAGGCTAAGTTTAATCCCGAGGATGCCCCGCCTTTAGTTGAAAGTACGAAGACTTGTCCGTCATACGTCAGAATATGAATTGTAGGACCCAATTCAATATCTGCGAAATTCAGACGAATTGTAGATGCATCCAAACCTATCGTATCGCTATCAGCAGGCCACCGCTGATGCCAAGCGATTGCTCGTGCCCACGCCCGAAGTTGTACTCGTAGCTTGGTTCGAGGTACAAACCGAATCTGCGCTTGGCCGAAGGCCAGTACATAAAGTCCAGAACCGCTTCACCACTGACGGAGTTCGGTGTCCGTCCGTATTCGTTGGTGTGAACCCACTCCGGCCCAGCGCCAGCCATAAACTCCGCTTTTTTAGACAGGGTCCAAGGTTTCTTGAATAGAAAGTCGACGCTCCATTCCGTGGAGTGACGGCTGAAGAGCGGCGTAACACCAGCCTCAAGTTCCAGCCAATTCTCTATCGGCGTGACTTCAACCGCCAGAGTCGGACCCGCGCTTGGCGTAGCGTCTTTGAGGTTCACAGCGGTGGCTCCGCCAAGCTCGATGATTGCAACAGGCTCTTTGTCGACCGACTGAGCGAAAGCCCTTCCGGCGCAGAGAAACAGAAATACTGTCAGGACGAGTTTTCTGGCGTTCACTGGGTGTCCTCACGTCGCAACGATTCAGCACAAACAGCTTACCGGAAACCTGGCTGCCGAGACCCCACTTTATCGGTTGTTTTGCCTTCACCAGCATCGAATACAGCCTCGCTGCAGTAACCGCACAACATCGACCGGCGACGAAAGTTAAGGCTAACTCCCGGTGCGAGAAGCTTAACCGGTTTTAGGTGGTGGGTCGCGTTGCAGGCCGAATTTTGCTTCTATCAACCGAACGATTACGGCAAAGATTATGGCGGTTGTGACGCCGAACATGAGCATTCCATTGGCTGCTTCAATGGGTTCCAGCAATCTCCACCGGGCCGATAATACTGTGGTGCTATCTCCGAGTGTCGTGTAGGTGACCCCCGAATAATAGAGGGCGGAAGCGAAGTTTGAAAACTCGCCGCACAGAACGAATGATAGCGCCCAGAGCGCGATCTCGACGAAGTGGGCAGCAAGCGCCAATAGCGTGAATTTGATCACAAGGATCACGTCCCAGAGCCAGATACCCCCCCGGCCCCGCGCAATATGATGGAGGACGCCCCTGACGATCATTCCCGGAAGAAGCGAATGGACAAGGATCGTGAAGAAGCTGGCTAACGCGGCAACGAGTAGTAGAGCCATCGCTGACATTTGATGCACACCAGAGGCTGATTGGGACTGCCAGCCATACCCTTCAGATGCCTAAAACCTTGATTTCTTCCGTCTTCTTCGTTTTGTCTGCCATTGCAGCGGTTTGTTGGCGCAGGAGAGGAGGGAACTTACTAAGCCAGAATTATCGGTGTCTGTCCGAAACGCAGAACCATCCTACAGCATCAAGAAAAATATCTGCCTCGAAATTCAGCTTGAAAACGTAAGGAAGGAACCACAGCTCCTGTTCCGTTCTTGGGGAAGTTACAGAATAATTGGATGTTGTCGGCCTTGCCCTTAGCCCTGGCGTTCCGCAGACCGACACCAGGTCAACTCCAGGCGACGGACAGCTCCGAATAGCCTTTCCCTTCTTCGATAGGCGTCGAGAAATGCGTCAGCACGTCCTTGGCCCCGGAAAGCTCCAGGGCTTTCTTGAAAAACCCGATAATCGTCAATCCCACGATGCGGTGCTGTTTCTCGAAGCCGACATACTTGATGAGCGCTTTGCCCTTCCCCTGTAATTGCACCTCAATCGAGACTCCCTGAAAATAAGTTGCGTGCACCGCGGCGAGGCGTTCAATCACAAATTCGGGCGAACCCACCTTCACGAACGCCTTGTAGACCCCCCGCAGCTGCCGTTCGTTAGCCGCCTCTGCGCCGCGAATGATCATCTCTTCGTTTCCACCTGCCAGCACGCGATTCTGCACTTCCAGAAAGCGCGCAAAGAGGTCCAGGGAATACCAGTTGGACGAAAATATGTCACTTTCGATGATCTTTCGCGTCTCCGTGTCCAGCAGTCCCAGGATATTCTCAAAAGCATCGCGATCCACGTGCGCTTTGATCTGCTCGACGGCCTCTTTGAATGCGGTTCCCTTGATCTGCACCATGGTGGCGCTCCCGGAAGGCTGCGATGAGCAGAGTCGCTCTATTTCGAAATTACTACGCTTCGTGCCAAAGCGTGGATGCGTTGCCCTAAGTTTAACTCACCGCAAGTTCATTTCATGACGCTTTCGATACCGGACCTGCGCATGCCTGCTTCTGATGTGAATTTCCACTTCTCCCTTATCGGTCTGTTCCTAGTCACCAGCCGTTGTGAATTTATCGCGTTTTCTGGATTCTGCCCGGTCGGGGAAGCTTCAGAGCAAAGCTCTGGCGTTTCTTGATTACGCTTCGCTTCGAGGACCAACGCCATAGAGAGCTAGGACGTCTTTCAGAGTAACGATGCCCTCGAGCTTGTGGATATTGGCGCGGTTGACTACCGGGAGCGCGTTCACCTGGAGCGCGCCCATGCGTTCGAGCGCAAGACTAAGAGGATGGTCCACATGGAGATGTGGGAAGTCATCCCCTTCGAGGAGTTCCTTGAGTTGTTTCGTCTCGGAGCCAGCCGCCGCAGCCTGCTGAAGTTTGCCGAAACTGAGAACACCGATGAGGCCGCGGTCGTCGCTCACCGGCCAGGCCGTCGAATCGCTCGAGCTGATTTCTTGCAGAGCCTGCTGCGGGGTCATGTCCGCGGCCAGGATGTGCGTGGCGGGACGCATGGCCAGAATGACCTGGCGGTGACTTTCCTGCTGGCGCGATTCGGCGCTGGGAAGGTGAATGCCGTCCTGGCGCGCGAGCGATTCATAGATAGGCTGCTTCTGAAGCCGCGAAGCGATGAAGAAACTTATCAAGTTCGAGATCATCAGGGGAACGATGACCGCATAATCGCGGGTAATTTCAAAGATCATGACGACGGAGGTCATCGGCGCCCGCACGATTCCGGCGAAGGCCGTGCCCATTCCGACGAGGGCATAAGCCCCTGGCGTCGCTACATGGTTTGGCAGAAGATTGTGAGCCACGGTGCCGATGGCGCCGCCGAGCATGGCTCCAAGGAACAGACTCGGGCCGAAAATGCCGCCGGCGTTTCCGGAAGCGTAGCTAGTCGTGACGGCGAAAAGTTTCAAAACCAAGAGCAGAACCATGAGGCGGAGCGCCATGCCACCGTTTAGAACGGCGCCCACATGTTCATAGCCGACACCCAGAACTTGCGGAACGAACCAACCCATCACGCCAACCAGTACGCCACCGATCACAGGTTGGAACGGAAGCGTCCTGCGCGGTAATTTCAAGAAGCGTTCTCGCATGCCGAGCAGGAGCTTTGTGAAGGCCACCGAGACGAGGCCACCGGCAACACCGAGCACGGCGTAGATTGCGAATTCCCACGGATGGACGAGCTGGTATTGCGGCACTTTAAAAAGCGGATCGTTGCCCAGCAAGAGCCGCAGCACGCCCCAGGAAGTAGCCGACGCGAGAACGACCGAACCCAACACGGGAGCGTGAAGATCGCCGACGATTTCTTCAAGGGCAAACAAGACAGCTGCCAAGGGCGTGTTGAACGCGGCGGCGATAGCCGCGGCGGCGGCCACGGGGATGAGCGCCTTCACTTTTTCGGGACGCAGACCGAGATTGCGGCCCAGCACTGAAGCTATACCGGCGCCAACTTGTACTGTCGGGCCTTCGCGTCCCAACGGGATTCCGCTGGCTAGCGTGGCGGAAGTGCAGAAGAACTTCCCGAACATGGTGGCCGCGGTAATTCGGCCTTCTCGCGCATAGAGAGCTGCCTTCGTTTGTGGGACGCCACTACCGCGCGCATCCGGAAAATAGCGGTACAGCAGGTACCCCATGACTAAGGAGCCCGTAACTGGGATGAGGACACGATGCCAGCCAGCTCCGCCGACAGGATAGAGCCGCATGCCGACGCGCTCGGTTAACAGGATGAAAGTGACGGCCATCAAACCGACGAGAGCGCCAATCAGCAGCGTCAGGATCAGGAAGACTTGTGCTTCGCGCTCCTGAAGCAGAGCGTTCCAGTATCGGCGGGGAGACTTCCACCAGCTAGTTTGACTTTGTTCCACGGCCTTGGTCATTTTATCGGCAGATCGGCTCGTTTGCCTGGGAGAAAAAACTTCAGCTTCAAGGTTCGCTCGCGGCGGCGCTCTTCTTCCAAATGCCTGGCTCTCGCCTTCAGCAAATCATCTAAAGAGATGAGTCCGAGAAATTTTCCGGTGGAGGGCTCGACCACTGGCAGGCGCGTTACACTCTTTTCCGCCATTCGATACACAACCACGCGCAGGATTTCGTCGGGATGTGTTTCGACTGTGCTTGTGCGCACTAATTCGCGCAGCGGACGCCGTAACGCGGCTTCTCCTTCCAGCTCGGTCCGTTCGCGTATGTCCCTTCGCGTCAGCACACCGACTAACTTGCCTTCGCCATCCACAACCGGAAGGAGACGCTGGGTTTGGCGATGATCTGTGTTGACCTTTTTCAAGACTTCGCCGGCTGTGGCCGCCGCAGGTAAAGCGACGACGTTCGAGCGCATTACTTCGCGGACAAAGAGAATTTCCAGAGGGTCGACGGCGTATTCGCGGCTGAGGTGAAAGCCGCGCCGGGCGACTTTCTCGGTCAAGATCGACCTTTTCAGCGTCAAAACCGTGAAGGCATGCGCGATTACGCTGCCAACCAGGAGCGGCAAGAAGACGTTTGCATCATGGGTCAGCTCAAAGGCAAACACGATGCTTGTGAACGGCGAGCGCATCGTGCCGCCAAGAATCGCGCCCATGCTGATAAGCGGCCAGAAACCGGCACCCTCATTCGGCAGAAACATCGCTTCCATGCCACCGAGAGCGCCCCCCATCATCAATAGCGGGGCTAGAACGCCGCCGGAGGTTCCAGAACCGAGCGAGACTGACCAGATAAACCACTTCACGAGAAGAACGCCAAGAATTACCTTGGTAGTGACACTACCCTGCAGCAATGCACCGATGGTGTCGTAGCCGACGCCGAGGGCCTGGGGAAAAATCAAACCGCCAATTCCGATGGCGAGACCGCCAATGGCTGGCCACCACATCCAATGAATTTTGAGATGCTGAAAGGCATCCTCCGCTGCGTAAACAGAGACCGTCAGAAGCGCGGACAAGATTCCCGCCAGAAGCCCGACAAGCGCGCAGCCTAGCAGCGCTTTTGGGCCGATAAACAGCGGATGCTCGGGCACAGGAAACAGTGGGCCGAATCCCAAAAGGTATCGCCGAGCCACAGCGGCGACTGCACTGGCCAAGGCTACGGGGATCAGGCTGCGCGGTTTCCACTCGAAGAGCAGGAGCTCGACGGCGAGCAACACCGCAGCAACCGGAGAAGCAAATGTAGCGGACATTCCGCCCGCCGCTCCCGCTACGAGGAGTGTTTTTCGCTCGGCGCTCGTCAGGTGGAAAAGCTGCGCGGTCATGGAGCCGAAGGCACCGCCCGTCATAATAATCGGGCCTTCCGCACCAAACGGACCGCCGGAACCGATGGAAATCGCTGAAGAGAGCGGCTTGAGAAACGCGACTTTCGGTTCGACGCGGCTGCCATTGATCAAAATCGCTTCGATGGCTTCCGGAATGCCGTGGCCGCGGATTCGCTCCGAACCATACCGCGCCATCACACCGATGATCAGGGCGCCGCCGATCGGAATCAAAACACTGTAGTAACCCAAATGGTTGCCTGCAGGAGAAACCATCGATGTATTCCAGCGGCCAAAGTAAAAAAGGTTGGTAAAGAGTCCGATCAATCGGAGCAGCACTAGAGCGACGAACGCGCAGAGAACTCCGATGAACATAGCCAGGCAGGAGATCGGGACAACGCGTAACGTGGTTGTGAAGTCTCCCAACTCTTCGCTGTGATTGCCGGTTGTCTTTTTGGACTTTGTATGGGAGGTGGTTACCTGGATTTCGTCAGTCACGTTTGTCTCGCACTTTCTTCTTGGCTGTTTTCTTTTGGTTGTTCCCGGTGTTCTGCCTGCGCTCGAGCAGAGCTTCGATGGCGCCGACCAGCGCTTCTCCGCTGGTGCGCAGTTCGCTGATGCGGTTCTGCGCGACTTGTTCGAGGAGGCGATCACCACGCGGCAAGAGGGAAACGAATACGCGGCGGCGGTCATCCCGGCTGCGGGTTCTGCGAACGTATCCGTGTGTTTCGAGGCGGTCGATGAGCTCCACGGCGCTGTGGTGCTTTAGCGCGAGTCTCTCCGCAAGCGTCTGGATGGTAGCCTCGCGGCCTTCGGGGAGGCCGCGAATGGCGAGCAGCATCAAGTACTGCTGGGGCTCGAGCCCTACGGCCCGTGCCTTCGCATCGCCTTCGCGCAAGAAATGGCGAATACGGTAACGCAACTCAGCCAGGGCGCGATACTCGGCGGGGGTGATATCCAGTCCCATGGTACAAGTATATCGTACTGCGATATACCCTGCCACGCGGCACGATGCAATCGGTTACTGGCAGCGCTCGACTATGAGCGAAGAGGGTGAATTACAGCGCTTTGCGGAATGCTTTCTGCGTCTTGTAGTGCTCGTATCCTTGGCGTTCGTAAAATTTGTGAGCCCGCTCGCGGATCACGTTGGAACGCACGGACATACTTGGACAGCCGTGTTTGCGCGCCCAATCTTCGGCGGCTTCGAGAAGGCGTGCGCCGGCGCCGAGGCTTCGCTGGCCTTCGGAGACGATTAGGCCATTCAATTCAGCGCGCGTGCCTACTTCCACAAGATGCGTAACGCTGACGTGCGTCCAGGCCACTACTCCCGCGCCTGGAGAGTCTTCGACGAACAAGGCATTCTGCGACGCGGGTTTCAGTCTGCGCATTCTTTTGATGATCTCCGCGGCCGACGTCGGATATCCAAGCTGGCCGCATAGCTCCGCAAGTTGCGGCGCGTCGCTCGTTCGCGCGCGGCGAACGTTCCCACTTTGATTTTCGGTCTTCTTTTTCATGGCCTCAGCTTGCTTTCCTGCGCAGCCGCGCTTGTACCGCCTCGCTCTTCAGTTCGCGAAGTGCGTCGGAGGCGATCCATCGTGAGGTGCGCGAATCCTGCTGGCAAATCCGTTCGGCGGAGCGGATGGCCGCCGCGTTGAGCCTTAGATTTCTCTTTCCGATATTCCGCAGGGCCCAATTGACGGCTTTTCTCACGAAGTTGCGTTCGTCATACGATTCGCGCTCGATCACCGTGAGAAAACGCTCGAACTTCGCATCCCCCGCAGCCTTATCCTTGTAGGCGAGGTAGGCTGCCAGCGAGAATGCGGCGCGTTTTTCGAACTCTGAGCGGCGGCTGCTCCACTCGTAGACTTTGTCCCAAGCGGGCTTCGCGTGTGCGTAGAGATAGCAACAGGCCGTATCCACCAAATCCCATGAGTCGAAATCGCGCACCCAACGCTCCATCTGCGCCGCTGTGATCTTTTCCGCTTCACCAATCAACGCGGCGAGGATCCTCGCTTCGTGAATGGCGGTGGACCAAAGTTCCTCCGCCAATGACTGATCTTTGCCGATGTGCTGTGCGAAGGCGTGCAGCACGGGCGCGGAAATTCCGTAAGCCTTCGGAACGTTTACCCCGAAATAGGCGAGCTTCGCGCGCACCTTTGGATCGGCAACCTCTTTAAGCTCGCGAAGCACGGCGGCTCTCGAGCGGGGCGCTGAGTTAGAACGCTTTGTCGGAATCGAGGAGGATCGTGACCGGCCCTTCATTTATTAGCTCCACAGACATCATGGTCTGAAAAATTCCTGTCGCGACGCTAACACCGTGCGCCTGTATCGCCGCTGTAAACTCCTCGTAAAGCGCTTTGGCCTTATCCGGCGGAGCGGCCAAGATGAAACTTGGCCGGCGTTGCCCGCGCGCGTCGCCGTATAGCGTAAATTGTGAGACCACCAGGGCCGCTCCCTTCACATCCAGGAGCGAGCGGTTCATTTTTCCCTGGTCGTCCTCGAAGATGCGGAGGTTTACGGCTTTCTCCGCCATTGATGCCGCGACTCTGGAAGTATCATCACGTCCAACACCCAGCAAAATCATCAGCCCGTTGCTGATTTCGCCCGTGACGCGACCTTCGACTGTTACAGACGCGCGGCTCACCCTTTGCACTACGGCTCGCATACGGCTTTCTTATTTACCAGCTTTTCCGGCCATCTTCCGCGGCAATGCGAGTGCGGGGCAACCCCTCGGCGGCGGCTGGCACTTAGGGCAAAAATAACTGCTTCGCCCAGCGACAATCGCGCGCCGAATTACAGCGCCACATCGGTAACAGCCTTCGCCCTCGCGACCATAAGCCCGATGATGGCGCTGATACTCGCCTGGCTGGCCTTCGGCGTCAAGAAAATCGGAGATTGAGGAGCCGCGGAGGACGATAGCTTTCTCCAGGATCTTGCGCAGCACGCTATGCAGCGTCACTGCTTGTTCTTCCCTTAGCGACGTGCCGAGGCGCGCCGGATGAATCTTTGCACGCCACAAACTCTCGTCCGCATAGATATTTCCCACTCCACGCAGGAAGCTTTGATCCAGCAGCAACGCCTTGATCCTCGCGCGGCGAGTACGCGCTTGCTTTACAAATTCTTCAACGCCAATTTCCAACGGGTCGGCGCCGAAGGAAAGCAATTCTTCCGCGAGCGGACCTGCCGCAAGATAAGCAAGCCGTCCGAATCTTCGCGCATCGGTGTAGCGCAGTTCGCGATTATCGTCGAGCGTGAAGCAAGCGTGAGTGTGTTTTTCGCACGGCTGGGCGGCCGGATTCGGCGCAAGGTGTCCAGTCATTCCGAGATGCACTAGAAGCGCGGCAGGAGCCGCGTCGCCATTCCCGGCAGATGAGCCGACGCCCTTCACCGGCGAGAGACGCAACAGCATGAACTTGCCATAACGCTCGACGGCTTCGATTTGCCTGCCAGGAAGATGTAGCTCAAGCGCGGCCGGGTCGTCGATAAAATCCGTTTTGCCTAACCGCACAGACAGGATCCTGCGGCCTACAATTGTGCGCCGCAGGCCTCGCGCTACTGTTTCGACTTCGGGAAGTTCCGGCATGAGGGGATCACAAACAAAATAGCACATCCCCTCGTCATGACGCATGCATGGACGCGAATCCCTTGAACCCCGCGGTCAGCCGCATTTCTTGCAATTCACTTCTTTGGATAACTCGGATAAGGCGGCGGCTCGGGAATCACAACTGGATGTGCCTTCAACGCTTCGAGCGTGACCTGGACGGCGCGTTCGAGCTGCAAATCGTGGCCGGCCGCAACGGACGCTGGATCGTTTTCAACCTCGATGTCCGGCGCGATGCCGTGATTTTCCACTTCATACTCGCTGTGCAGGCCAAAGATGGCCACGCGCGGGGCGGTGATGAAGCCGCCATCCATCAGCACAGGATAGTTATAAATGCCAACCAGCCCACCCCAGGTTCGCATGCCGACCAGCGGCCCAACTTTGTCTTGCTTGAACATCCACGGCAAGGCATCGCCGCCGGAGCCGGACATTTCGTTGATGATCATCGTTTTGGGACCGTAGATTTGCGCGAGGGGCGAGCAGAATTGACCGCCTTCGCGAGTGATATCGCAATTGCGCAACGGCCGTTTGAGCATGTCAATGATGTAGTCCGCAATTTGGCCTCCGTGGTTGTAGCGCTCATCAATGACGGCAGCCTGTTTACCGACCTGCGCAAAGTAATAGCGGTTGAAATTAACGAAGCCGCCGGTCGCTGTGTCCGGCACGTGCACGTAAGCGACTTTTCCGCCGCTCAGCTGATCGACCTTGCGGCGATTGTCTTCTTCCCAGGCAAGATTGCGGAGCGGAAATTCGCTGGGCAGCGGCACAACGGTCACTTCGCGCGAGTCCTTGCCGTCGGGGTTTGGTCCCACTTTGATTTTTATTTGTGTGCCAGCGGTATTTTCAAAGTAGCTGTAGACGTCGATGGGCGGACGAACTTCGCGGCCACCCACTTCCAGCAGATAGTCACCCACTTTGACGTCGACACCGGGCTGGGTCAGCGGCGCGCGCAATTCCGGATTCCAATTTTCTCCATTGAAAACGCGCGCAAAGCGATAGCGTCCGTTCTCCACCTTGTAGTCCGCGCCGAGAAGTCCGCCCTTGACGCGGTTCGGTTGCGGCACGTCTCCGCCAGCGATGAACATATGGCCTACGGTAAGCTCTCCAAGCATCTCTTCAAAGAGATGGTTGACGTCAGCACGGCCTCCAGCACCTTTGAGATACGGCGCGTACTTTTTCTCGGCGGCCGGAACATTCAGACCGTGATGGTTCGGGTCGTAGAAGAAGTCGCGCTCGATCCGCCAGACTTCGTGGTACATCTGGTTCCACTCGACACGCGGATCCGTGTAAACCTCCATTCCGCCAAGGTTCAGCGCGCCGTCTCCCGGCTTCGGTACAACCGCGGTCGCAGCAATAAACCACGGCGACGCAGGGCCGGGGCCTTGCCGGTAGAGAACCTTTTCACCGTTCGCCGAAACTACAAAGGCGCTCACTCCCCCGAGAAACGGTTCTGTTTTGCGCGTGCTCAGGTCAAACTTCGAAACGGAGATCAGCGTAGGCTCCGTCAGGCTTGGCACATCCGGGATTTCACTCAGGAACAACACGCCGGTTTTGCCGGCATCGAGACCGACGTAATTCGCCGCCTTGATGGGCATGGCCACGATTCTCTGGCCGATCCCGTCCAAATCAAGCGTGACCTTCACTTCGTCTTTTTTCTCGCCTTCTTTTTTGTCGCCCTCTTTCCCTTTGTCTGCGCTCTTTTCAGCTTCTTTGGCTTTGTCGGCGTCTTTACCCTTTTCGTCGGTGGCCGCTTTTTCCTCGTCGCTTTGCGGTTCGACAGGCGAGGAATCACCCTTCTTAAGCACAACCGCGTAAATGCTTCTCGACACAGGATGCTGATAGCTCGAAAGATCGAGCCAGCCGATCGAGAGTCCCAGGTCTGTGCTAGCTGCGAAATAAAGCGACTTTCCATTTTTGTCGAACACCGGGTAGCGCGCGTCGCTGGTCCCATCCGTGACTTGCGCTTCTTTCCCAGATTCGAGCGAATACACGAAGATGTTCCTCATATGGTTTTCGAGATACTTCGCGTACGTCAGCCACTTGCTATCCGGCGACCATGTTTCCGTCAGCGTGGAACTCGGATCCTCGTACCGGTCCGACGTCACTTTTACCGGCGTGCCTTTCTCCACGTCCACGTACCAGAGATTCAGGCGCTTGTCGGTGTAGGCGATTTTCTTGCTGTCCGGCGACCACAACGGCCCGTAGAAATATGAAGGAGGATTGCCCAGATTGATTTTCTTGACCGCCCCCAATCCGGTTTGATCCACAATGTGCAGAGCGTATTCGCCGGATTCGTCGGAGAAAAATGCAATGGACTTGCCGTCGGGCGACCACGCTGGATCGCGTTCCGCCACCGCTGTCGTCCGCGTCAGGTTTCGCACATCGCCCTTCTCCGCTGGAACGGTCAGGATTTCGCCGCGCGCTTCGAACACTGCGCGAACTCCCGTTGGCGAGATGGCGGCGTTTTGAATTTTGTCCGCCACTTTTTCATAGTGCGGCCGTGTCGCTGGCAAATCGCCGGAGATATGGATTTCCACTTTGCTGGCTTTTTCGCTTTTCAGATCGAGTGTGTAGATTCCGCCGAACTGTTCGTAAACGAGCGCGTCCGGCCCGGCAGACAGCGATTTCAGATCGAGGCCTTTGTTTTCCAGAACCTGCTTCACGCCCTTCGTTTTTGTGTCGTAAGCAAAGATCGTCACGGCTCCCTTGCGGTCGGACAGAAAATAGACGGTGTCGCCGATCCACACGGGATCGTCGTCATTCGAGTTTTCGCGAGGCACTTTCTCTAGCTGCAAGTCGCTCAGGCGAAGCAGATAGACCGGCGTCGTTTGTCCGCCGTGGTAGCGCTTCCACGCCACTTGCCACTTCAGGTTTGGCACATAAGCTATGCGCGTAGCGTCCGGCGAATACGAAGCTGCTTCCCCGCGCCACATGGGCAGAACTTCCGGAACTCCGCCTTCGACAGGGATAGTGTACAAACGGTCGAAGTCCGCATACGCTTCGCGGCCAGAACTGATCAGCACCTTCTTGCCGTCGGGAGTCCATCCGACAACGACATCCGGGTCGGGATGCCAGGTCAAGCGCTTCGGTTCACCTCCATCAGCAGGCATGACGTAAGCGTCGATATTGCCGTCGTACTGACCGGTGAACGCGATCCAATTTCCGTCGGGAGAAAATTTCGGCCGCCCCTCGCGTCCCCCCGTCGTGAGCTGGCGCGCTTCGCCGCCTGCCCGCGGCACACTCCAAAGGTATCCCCCATAGGCAAACACGATTTGCGTCTTGCTCATCGTGGGCGACTGCACGAGCAGCGGATTCTCTTCCGCGGCGGCACACCAGCTTGGCGCGCACAGCAACACCATCAGCATTGCAAGCAACGAAGCCCATATCCTTGCCGAGATTCGAAAACGCATCATTCCTCCTGAAGTAAACCGCAAGTACAACGCATAAATCTTTTTGGCTGCTGTAACCTTAATCGTCCCGCGCTATTTCTGAGCGCCTGGCGGCGGCCAGAAGCCGGGATCGCTAACGGGGCGCTCGTCCATCTTGTCGGCGTACTTTTTTACGGCGGGCCGGATGGCCGACGCATCGCCAATCAGCACAAAAACCAAGTTGTCCACCGGAAAATACTTTTCGATAATTTGCTTAGCGATAACAGGAGTAACCGCGTCCATGCGGGCTTCCAGTTGGTTCACTTCGTCGTCTCCAAGCCCGTAGTATTCATTGACTACGATCCGGCGTACAAGCTGGCTAGAAGTTTCAATCGTCGGCGGGAATTGTCCCTTGATGTAGCTCTTTGCTGATTTGAGCTGCTCCTCAGTCACGCCGTTTTTGTGAAGCTTCTCCAAAACCTGGAGCGCAAGATCAATCGCCGGGGTGGTGGTTTCGTTCTTGGTGAAGCTGAATATTCCGAATGGTCCGGGGGCTCTCCGCGAATCAAAAACCGAATTTGCTCCGTAGGTATATCCCGATTCGACGCGCAGCGCTTCATTCAGCTCGGAGGTGAATCGCCCGCCGAAAATGGTGTTGACCACGCGAATCGCAACGCGGTCCGGGTCGTTCGCGGCTGTACCGATGTTTCCGATGGCGAAATAGGTTTGCGTCGCATCGGGCTTATCAATGAGAAGGAGTTTTTTGCCCTTTGCCGGTGGAAAGGCGGCGACCGAGTTGCTCCCGACCGTCCGTGCCGTCCAGGCGCCCAATGTTTCTTCGAGCTTCTTCCGCATTTCGGCGGGATCGAACTCGCCGGCGACACCAAGGATGGTATTCCCCGGCGCGTAGTTCGTTTCATAGAATTTAACGATCGCATCGCGTTGGATGCGCTTCAGTGAAAGTTCGTCGCCGTCCGGCGGACGCCCGTAAGGATGCGTGCCGTAGAGATAGCCGTTGTAATACAAGCGAAGCACGGCTTGCGGCTCGTCCTTCGCGGACTTCACACCATCGAGGCTCTGCGCAAGGATTTTATCGGTTTCGGTCTGGGGAAATGTGGGATGCAGAAGGGCATCGGAAAAAAGCTCCAAGCCGCGAGACAGATCCTTACTCAGAAACTCGGCGTTGATATTCGTGAAGTCCGCCCCGGCCTCCGCACTAAAAGAGCCGCCAATGAAGTCGAAATCGGCGGAGAACTGCTGTGCCGTCCGGGTTCTCGTTCCTTTGCGCAAGAGTCCGGCGGTTACGGAGGCGAGTCCTTCTTGACCGGCGGGATCGGCTGCCGCTCCCGTTTTGACCAGGGCGAAAATGTCCACCAACGGGACGCCGCGCTTTTCCATCAGCAGAACGGTCAATCCGTTCTTGAGCACGATTTTCTCGTGCGGTGGAATATGCAGTGACTGTCCCGGCGAAACAGGGCCAAGTGCCAGTGTGAATGCGAAGAGTGCGAGAAGGCGCAAGCCACTTGTTCCGCGCGTCATTGTTTTGCCTTCTCTTCGTTTTCGGGGAGCAAGGTCGCGACGGTCCGATTGTTTGGGCCGAAATATTTCTTCGCCACGCGCTGGACGTCCTCTTTGGTGACGGCCGAGTAGCTTTTCGCCGCGTCGAACAGCTTGTTGTAGTCGCCCATGAAAACTTCGTAGGTGCCAATCGTGTTTGCGCGTCCGTTGATCGTACGCATTTCTCTATAGAAATCAGCCAGCTGGTTGTTCTTTGCTTTTTCCAGTTCCCGATCGCTGATCAGGCCGCTCTTCACATTTTCCAGCTCTTCGTAGATGGCCTTTTCGCAGGCCGGCGGGTCGACTCCCTGCCGCGGCTGAGCCGTGATGACGCCGAGCGTCGGATCAAATGCCGAATCCACGTCATAGGAAACGTCGAGCGCGAGTTGATCCTTGTCCACCAGCCGCTGGTACATTCGCGAGCTTTCTCCCTGAAAGAGCACGCTTCGCAAAATGTTCAACGCATAAAAGTCGGGATTATTGGTTTGGGGAACGTGATAACCGATCATCAGCAGCGGCAGCTCCGCAGGCTTGTGTACCACGAGGCGCCGCTCCCCAAGTTGCTCGGGCTCGATTGTGGTCACGGGCGGAGGCGGCGCATGGGAAGGAATCAGCTCGATATACTTCTCGCAAAGCTGAAAGATTTCCTCGGGCGAAACATCTCCGACCACCACCATCGTGGCATTGCTGGGCGAGTAGCCCATCTCGAAATGGTGCTTCAAGTCCTCCATCGTCCAGCTCTGGATGTCGCTCATCCACCCGACGACCGGCCATTGATAGGTGTGGGCGATGAACGCCGTGGCGCGCAATTGCTCGTCGAGCAATCCGAAATTATTGTTGTCCACGCTCAGCCGCCGCTCCGAAGCCACTACTTCGCGCTCGGAAGCGATTTTCTTGGGATCGAAGGTCAAATCCCGGATGCGGTCGGCCTCGATGTCGTAAATCAGCTCCAGAGCCGAACGCGGAAACCAGTCCTGGTAAACGGTCACGTTTTGCGAGGTGTAGGCGTTGTTCGAAGCTCCGTTGGCTTCCATCGCTTTGTCGAGATCGCCCGGTCCATACTTCTTTGCGCCGTTGAACATCATGTGCTCGAAGAAGTGAGAGAGGCCGGTCGTGCCGGGGTGTTCGTTCCGCGAACCGATGCGGTAGAAAATATAGAGTGCCACGTTGGGGATGCTGTGGTCCGGCTGAACCAGCACCTTCATGCCGTTTTTTAACGTGTGGCTGCTAACCGGAAACTCTTTTGACTGGGCCCAAACCGGCGATACAGCAATACCCAAGACGCACAACAACAACAATGCGGTCCCGAACTGCCTGTTTTTTTTCATGAAACCACCCTCACCCGAACCCTTTACCTAAGACGTATGGACCCTTGGAAATGTTTACGGCTATCTGCTTTTCTTCATGGCAACAGCGCAAACACACGGACTGGTCCACCCGAACCGCCTTCGAGCTTGATCGGCGCCACGATGAGAAACGCGCCCTTTTCCGGCAGTCCGCTCAAATCCGCGAGATTCTCAAGATGATAGAGGCCCGCTCCGAGCGCCAGATGATGCACAGGAAAATCCTCGGATGCGCCGCAATCCACGCTAAGTGTGTCACTTCCGATGCCGCTGACCTTGCGTTCAATCAACCGCTCGACCGCGTCCACGGAAAATCCAGGAAAATGCATGCGGCCCGCCTTATCCTGATTGCGGTACGCCTTCGCGTCGGGCCATCTTGACGCCCAGCCCGTCCTAAGCAGCCCGATAGCTCCCTCTGGAATTTGTCCGTGCCGCTCTTCCCACTCGCTGATTCGCGCGGCCGGAAGCGCGTAGTCCGCCGCCTGTCGGCTTTCCGAGCGAACATCGAATACCGCCGCCATGCCGAAAAATTGTCTCGGCGGGATCTGATCGACAGTCGTCGTCCCCGGGGGGAAATGAATCGGCGCATCCAGATGCGTCCCGTAATGCTCAAGCATCCAGAAGCTCCGCGTGAAGTAGCCATCCTTCTCGACCCTGGAGTTGACCTGGGCCTCAAACCAGTGCTCATCGCCCGGCCACGGCACCAGTTTGTCGTTGATGGCGTACGCGAGGTCCAGGACCCGCGTCCTTCCGGAGAGAATTCCGTCGAGCATGGCGTCAGGGGAGCGGGATTCCAGGCGAAGCCACAATTCCAGCCATGCGCAGTATTTCCTGATATTCGGCTTCAGTAATCTGCGAAACGAGCACGCGCACGTTTTTCAGCAGTTTCATTTTCTTCAGTGAAGGATTCGCGCGCAGCTCTGCCAGTGTGACTTGCCGCGGCAACCGGTCAAATGCTCGCAAGTCCGCCACGAGGTTCTTTTCTTTGTGGTCGTGAGGATCGGGGTAAGGATCGCGCGTGATTTCGGCTATCGAATAGAGCGTCCGTTCCGGCGCGGAATGATAACAAAGCACGCGGTCGCCTTTGCGCACCTGTTTGAGCGCGCGAATGGCATCGGGCTTTGACTCCGCACCGTGCCACATTTCCTTGCCCTTCACAAAAAGGGTGTCCCAATGATAGTGGTGCGGGTCGGCGCTAAATATCCAGTAGTGTCGTTGCGAGGTCGGAGTTGCCATCGAGGCTTCGAGTCGGCAGCAATATACACGGGGACGGCCAAAAAGCGAAACAAAATGTTGGGGTTAGCCGCGATTGCGCACGGCCTGAGGAAATCGGCGCTACAACGCCAAGAAGCTCGGAATTTGAAATATCTTCTTTGTTTTTATTAAGTTAGAAGCAATTTCACGCGATATCGACAAAAACCTCATCACCACGAACTTCGGTCGGGTAGCAGGCGACCCCCATGCCGGGGTTCTGCAAGAGCTTCCCAGTGGTGACGTCATACTCCCAGCCATGCCAGGGGCAGGTAACGATCTTATCCTGTAGCGACCCTTGTCCCAGCGGGCCTCCCCTGTGCAGGCAAGTATTGTTGATAGCGAAGAACTTACCCGCCACATTGGCCAGCGCCATGGTCTTGCCCTCGACTTGAACCTCGTGGATGGCCCCTATAGGAAGATCGGAAGTTTTGGCGGCTCGCACAAACGGCATGTTCGCTCCTCGATAGACTCAAAAGAAAACAGCAGCTGATGAGAATTTCGCCCCGCAGTATAGTTCGGCATCCTATTCGCGTCAAAGTTGCTTTAGGTCCGAAACAAGGAACGGCGTCTGGCAATCCGCCCTTGACCGCTCCATTCCCAAATTTTCCTGCGGACAAAGAGGAAAGCTGCCAGTCCGACAAGGATCCACCCGCCCCAAATAAACCACTCCCGCCAGATTCCGAGCTGTGCGGGGAAAATCGCTGCAAGAAGCAGGAGCCACAAACCTCCGATTAAGAGACTTCCCACGAGCTTCGTATTGTCTTGGAGATCGCGCTCCAGATTGAGCACGAGTTTCACCAGCAATTGGAGGAGATGAAACACGTTGGCGGCCTCAGGCCTTTTTCATGCTCTCAGACGGACGAATCGCGACCTATCTCGCCTGGGCTCTTTTCGTCATCATTTTCCAGTACGTTGCGGGGCGCAGCCTTTGCACGATGTCGATCTGGCGAGCGTCGCGGCCGATCAGGATGCGCGGTTCCCGTTTTTCGACGCCTTTCAGGATGCGGGCTGCGGCGGCTTCCGGCGAGGTAGGAGTAACCTTTTCAAAATAATCGATCGCTGCCTGGCGTTTGCTCTCGGAGGCGTGGGCTCCCAGGCGCGCTCGTTTCGCGATCGGCGTATGAATACCGCCGGGGTGAACGCAAGAAACAGAAACCGACGTTCCCTCCAGTTCGTGCCTTATCGCTTCCGTGAATCCCCGAACGGCAAATTTGCTGGCGGAATAGGCGCACTGGCCGGCGGGAGCAATAATCCCGAAGACGCTCGACAAATTGACGATGTGGGCGCGCGGCTGCTGCTTCAATATCGGCAGGAAATACATCACTCCGTACACGACGCCCCAAAAATTGATGCCCATCAGCCAGCGCAAATCTTCGAGAGACAGTTCTTCGAACATGCCGTGAAGGGCCACGCCCGCATTGTTTATGAGCAACGTTACGCGGCCGTGCCGCGCCGCCACATCTTGGGCGAAACCTCGCACGGCCGCTTCACTAGATACATCAAGAACATGCGTCGAAATCACGGCTTGCTTGGTAGTCACCGAGGCCGCCGTTTCGACTAGCCCCTTTTCATCGACATCCGCAATGGCCAGCGCTGAACCCGCCGCGGCAAGCCGAAGCGCAAGTGCGCGCCCAATTCCGCTCCCAGCGCCTGTGACAACTGCCACTCCACCGGCAAGGAACGACACCTAAGCGCCTGCACCCTGAACTTTCGCAAGGAGCTCGACGAATTTCTGCTTGCGCTCGGTCTGGTCGTGGCCACCTTCGGCTTCCGCCAGCTGCGTGATATTCATCGAGCAGAACTTTGGCCCGCACATCGAGCAGAACTTTGCCTCCTTGTAGAAATCGTCGGGCAAGTTTTCATCGTGCATGGCTTTCGCGGTCGGCGGGTCAAGCGACAACTCAAACTGCTTGTTCCAGTCAAACAAGAATCGCGCGTAGCTCAAGGCATCATCGCGGTCCCGCGCGCCGGGACGGTGGCGCGCCACATCCGCCGCGTGAGCTGCAATCTTGTAGGCAATCACGCCTTGCTTCACGTCCTCCGGGTTCGGAAGCCCCAGGTGTTCCTTGGGAGTCACATAGCACAGCATAGAAGCGCCGTGCCAGCCGATCATCGCCGCGCCAATCGCACTGCTGATGTGGTCGTAGCCCGGGGCGATGTCAATCACCAGCGGCCCGAGCGTATAGAACGGTGCTTCATGGCACCATTCCATTTCCTTGTCGACCTGTTCCTTGATCTTGTCCAGAGGCACGTGCCCCGGGCCTTCGATCATCACTTGGACGTCATGCTCCCAGGCTTTCGTCGTCAGTTCGCCGAGAACCTTCAGTTCCGCAAACTGCGCTTCATCGCTCGCATCGGCGATGCATCCCGGCCGGAGCCCATCGCCGAACGAAAAGCTCACATCGTGCTTCTTGAAAATCTTGCAAATCCTCTCGATGTTTTCGTAGAGAAAATTCTGTTTCTTGTGATGCTCCATCCAGTGGGCCATCAGCGAACCGCCGCGGCTTACGATCCCCGTGATTCGCTGCCGTACCAGCGGCACGTGCTCGCGGAGCACGCCCGCGTGAATGGTCATGTAATCCACGCCTTGCTCCGCTTGCTCTTCAATCACCTCAAGCATCAAGTCAATCGTCAAATCCTCAGGACGCCGCACGCGCGAAATCGCTTCATATACCGGCACAGTGCCGACCGGCACCGGCGAAGCGTCTATAATCGCCTTGCGGATCACCGGGATATCCCCGCCAGTCGAAAGGTCCATCACCGTATCCGCGCCGTAGTGCACGGCGTGGTGGAGTTTTTTCAACTCTTCCTCGATATTCGAACTCGTTGCGGAATTCCCGATATTCGCGTTGATCTTGCATTTTGTGGCGATGCCAATCGCCATCGGCTCCAGATTGCGGTGATTCACATTCGCAGGGATGATGCAGCGCCCACGTGCCACTTCGCTGCGGATGAGCTCCGGCTCGAGCTTCTCCCGCTTCGCAATGAACTCCATCTCCTCGGTGAGGACGCCATGCCGCGCCAAGTGCATCTGCGACATGTTGCGATTTCCGTTTTCTGCTGCGGCTTTCGCCTCTCGCGCTTCAATCCAACTATCGCGTATTCCCATCGAACCCCCTCCGAGACCGCATCAAATAACTCGGGACAGATGACTTTCCGCCGTCCCGCTCACTCGGTGCTAGAAGTTTGGATTATGTCACTGGGGGAGAGGTGCCGCAACTTACCCGAGAATAATCCGAGGAGCACGCCAAAGCAGGAAGGATTGTTGCCGTGCAGCTGTCCGCGTCGAGCCAAGCCGCAAAAAAAGACAAAGCACGGGAGCTTGATCCCGTGCTCGGTCGATTCTTATCCAAGCCAGTTGCCTGGCCAGGACCTAGCTTTACTGAAGCGCTGCGCTCGCTGCCGTGGCTCCCGCGCCTGAAGGGTCATAACGGATCACACCAGACTGGTCAGAGAAAAACATGCGCTGACCCGTGGTGCCAACCGTGACAGGGGTCCCGGTGATGGAGTAGCCAACGGAAGGCGTATTGCCATCGCTGGTCCAGTTAAATATATAGCCGCTCTTCGTCCCGCTTGCGAGAACCTGATCGAGCAAGCAAGCATTCGTCGAGGTAGCCGTGCAAGGTGTTGCACCACCCAAAGACGCAAGCGTTGCAGGGAAGCCTGCGTTCGGGTAGGTGGACGAATACGTTACAGCGGAGGTGTTGATCGTACGAATCGAACCAACCGCGGAAGCTTCGTTGGCCGCCATGCGCGACCGGAGCAAGTTCGGGATTGCGATAGCCGCGATGATCAAGATGATCGCCACGACGATCAACAGCTCAATGAGAGAGAAACCTTTTTGCCGAGTTCGCATTGCTGTAATTCTCCTTTTTTGGGACCTGGGCTTTAGGCCCCACCTTAGGTGGGCCTCCTTACTTCGCCAAGTATGCAACTGCGAACCAACACAGGCAATGGAACAAATGTCCCAGTTTGGTACAGCCTAATCGGTTCAGACCCGAGGAAGCTTCTCCTGACCAAAAGTTCTAGTACCTTTCCTGCAAGACTAGGCACCTAGAGAAGCTAAGGCTGGGGATGAGGCGCGTCGCGATGATACTTTCAAAAACATCCACTTCCTCCGTAAGCTACTGAAAATAAATACTTTGTTTTCATCGTTTCTACTGGGATTCCTGGCCAAGGACACAGGCACGGTCTTGCGTTCGTTCACTCTTTTAGGGGCGTCCAAGGCCATGAGAGATGGCTACGACTCTAGGAATTTCATTTACGGGCTTGATGTTGGCTGAGAAGCCCTGACACCAATGAAAAGGTTATCGCGAATCGCATAAGGCGGAGGAATCCAGAGCCCGGCAGGACGTGTGGCCGCTCAGGGCCATCGTAAGGTCCAGATCGGCCACAAGATTTAAGACTACGTCGCGCACGCCTTGTTCGCCTGCGACAGCAAGCCCCCAGGTGTAAAGCCGGCCTAGCAGCACAGCCCGAGCACCCAAAGCCAATGCTTTGAATACGTCTGCGCCGCGGCGGACACCTCCATCGAAAAGGACGGGGATGCGCCCGTTGACTTCGCGCACGACGGCCGGAAGGGCTTCGAGTGTCGCGATGGCACCGTCGACCTGACGCCCGCCGTGATTCGAGACAATTACGCCGTCCACGCCTGCATCCATAGCGTGATTCGCATCGTCCGGATGCAAGATGCCCTTCAAAAGAATCGGAAGAGCCGTATGTTTGCGAAGAAAGGGAATGTCCCGCCAGGTTAGCGTGGTGTTAGAAAAGAGACTGCTCCAGACTTGAATCGCCGCAGCCGGATTCTGCTCCGGCGGCTCGGGAAGAAGCGCACGAAAAACGGGGTCGCTGAAATAGTTGCCGAGACCCTGGCCGAGTATAAACGGCAAATAGGCGTGCTGAAGATCGCGTTCTCGCCATGCGAGCATGCCCGTATCAAGCGTGACCACCAAAGCCTTATAGCCCGCTCGCTCCGCTCGCTGAAGCATGCTGGCCGTCAGGTCGGGATTCTTACCCCAGTAAAGCTGGAACCAGTGGGCGCCTTTCCCCGCGCTACCGACGGCTCGCGCTACCTCCTCGATGGAACGGCTCGCGGCAGTGCTGAGTGTGAACGGCAATCCAAGCGCCGCCGCGGCACGAGCCGATGCCAGCTCTCCTTCTGCGTGGAGAATCCCTTGCACTCCCACTGGTCCGAGAATCACCGGTGCGGGCAGTTGTTCGCCGAAGAGCTCCACGCTCAGGTCGCGCTTCGAGACGTCGCGCAACATACGCGGCACAATTCGCCAGCGATAGAAAGCTTCACCGTTAGCGCGAATCGTGGACTCGCCGCCAGCTCCACCAGCCACGTAATCGAACGCCGGCGCGGAAAGTACATCCTTCGCCTTCTGCTCCAGAAGGGAAAGAGAAACCGGAACCGAGAGCGCACCGCCCGTCAAGCCAAGCGTGTAAACCTGCTGTTGGCGCTGCATGCCGGAAGGAATCGGTGAGATCGGACTTTTTTCGCTCATGGCGGAGGGGGATTATACACGCCGGCAGAATGGCCGCGGCATAAAGCAAATCAAGGCGCGGAGGGTTGGACCGGAGTTGGTCGAGCGCTTGCTATTTTGGCGAGGCACCATTTGCCTATAATTGGGTAGCCAGCCCATTCCCCATGATTTGCTTTGATCCCATACATGATACCGAGGATGACGTTGGCAACCCACCCAAGCATCGCGAACAGCCAGAAGAACGGAATGAAAAAGAAGAAAACAGGTGGCGGCCCATTCGGAATGTGTGGTCCGGATGCATTGTGAAAGACCGTGGCAAAAATGGAGATAAAGAAAAAAAAGAATCCGCCAAAGAAGAGCGCCATGTAACAGAGCTGCCAGATCAGAGATTGCAAGGCATGGAATTTCACGAATCGCGAATCCTGCTTGACGCAAAAAATGATTAGCGGCGCGATGAAGCCGGTAAACACCTGAAGCAGATGCGCAAGAAAGGCCATGCTGCGCTCGTCCTGCGTGGGCTCGGGCAACGAGGCAAGTTCTGGCTGATCCGCCATGGTTTACCCTCCGGGGGATTGCTCTACGGTAGCTTGAATTCACCGCCAAGGCAGATGGAGGCCGCTTCGGTGTGCGCAATCAGAGATTAACCTGTCGCCCGTCCTTGAAAGGAATAGTGAAGAGCCAATCGAAACTCGTGAACAAGTGCCGAAGCGCAACGCTTGACAGTGCTGTGCCTGCTGCACAAGATGGATGTGGCATGGAAACAACCTTCAGCAATAAGCTCGCCTTTATCACGCTTCCCGATTGCGACAGTCATGAGACGCGCCTCGGCTCCTTGTGGGACAAACGACCCGCCGTCGTGGTTTTCCTGCGCCACTACGGCTGAATCTTTTGCCGCGAGCACGTCGCGCAGTTGCGCGAACACGAACAGGCCTTCCGCGACAAAGGAGCAGTTCTCGCGGCAATTGGCCTCGGCGATCCCGTTTACGCGCGGGAGTTTCGTAAGGAGACCGGTATCACGTTTCCGCTCTTAATAGACGAACAGCGTCAGGCCTATCGCGCAGCGGAGCTGAAGTCCGCCAATCTTCTTCATCTCCTGCGCGGCGACAATGCGGAAGCACGTAAGCGAGCGCATGAAGCCGGCCATCATCAGCACAAACTCGGGAAAAATCCGTTTCAGCTCGGCGGAAGTTTTGTTTTTGGCCCTGGCAACGTCGACATTTTTTCTCACGCCAGCGAAACGTTCGGTGACAACGCCAGCACAGCAGCTCTTCTTGCTGCACTTCCCTGAGTGCATCTTTGCCGGATGTGCGCATTGGCTCTTTCGCGGCGGAGCACCGCTCAAACACGCAGCGATTGCGATAAGATTTGGTTGATGTTCCACCATCCTCACGGAAAAAGGTTCATCGCTCTTGTTCTTTGTTCGTGTGCGGCAGTCTCAGGCGCGCTCGCGCAAACGAATCCCGCGACCCCGACCGAGCGCCAGCAGTTTCTCGATAAACTCGTGGCTGCGGCAATCGAACGCACGAATCATTCCGTGAAATACGTTTCCTCCTATGTCCGGATGGGTTATCCCGGCGGAGACGTCCCCGCTGACACCGGCGTATGCTCCGACGAAATTATTCGCGCCTACCGGGCCGTTGGCGTGGACCTGCAAAAAGAAGTTCACGAAGATATAGTGAAAAACTGGCCGGACTATCCTGCGAATATAAAGTGGCATCAAGCGCATCCGGATTCCAATATCGACCACCGCCGCGTGCCGAATCTGATGGTGTTTTTTACGCGCAAAGGAGAGAGCCTGCCGATTTCATTGCGCGCAAAAGATTATTCGGCAGGGGATATCGTCACTTGGGATTTGGGCGGCGATGTGCCGCACATTGGGCTGGTAGCGAACATTAACTCCACAGAGAGCGGGCGGCCTTTGATCGTGCACAACATCGGGCAGGGGCCGAAGATGGAAGATGTTCTTTTCAGCTGGAAAATTACGGGACACTACCGCTATTTTGGGCCTTCTTCCCGGGAAGCACATTAAATCTTTGGCTGGAATCGGACCGTCACCTCACGCCAATGGCTTGGACATAATAATGTAGTGCCCCGGCACTTTTGCCTGAAGAAACGGAGCAAACGGAGCCGTGCCGATTTCCACATAGCCAAGACGTCGGTAAAACGGTGGAAGCGGAGTCCGTTGACTAATGACGCGTAGATCGACGGCGCAGCAACCTTCCCCGCGAAAATAATCTTCCGCGGCGGCAACGAGCTTGCGGCCTAGTCCGCTACCCTGGCGCTGCGGATCCACCGCGAGCAAACCCAAATAGCCGCGGCCTTTTCGCAATTCCACATAAGCGCACGCCGCGAGTCCAGCAGAGTCGGACGCTACCAAAAACTTCCCGCTTTCCATGAATGAGCGGGCCTCTTCCCGGCTGATCCGATCGCCATCAAAAACAAACTTCTCCACGATAAATGCCACGTTAATCAGCCGGACGATCGCGGGAATATCAGCGTTGACCGCCACGCGGATGGTTAGGCTTTCATCTTGCGGAGAAGACTTTGGGGATTGTGTCATGAAAGCACTCGGACAGAAGCTCTGGAGCTACAGCTTTGGGTTTGCTTCCACGGCCTTTTGCCGGGACTCCTCTTCGGTTCCGATGGCCGATGGAGGTTTCGCGTTAGCGGACGGTTTCGACAGCCAGAAATCCGGATCCCCGTCGATAATCTCCTTAGGGACGCGCGACGTCTCCGGACTGATGGCGTAAAGATTGCTCTCCGTGCTTGCATACGCGTCGCGCGCGATCTGTTGCATGCGGTCGAAGGCGGCATCTCCTTCGGCTTCGCGGAGTTTCGGCGCGCGTGCGAGATAAGCGTCATTTTCCTTGAGCGCGCGCATGGGCACAAAGACGAGAAAGGAAGGCGAAGGCGTTCCAACGTTTGCTTGATAAACGACCCACGGCATGTCCGCGTTGGTTTTTTCGTAGGCAGCGCTCAGCAGTTTGAAGGATTCGACGAATTCGCTTTCGTACCCGGGACGGAGGCGCACATCGAGAATGCGCATGAAGCGGGCTTTTGAGAGATCAATACGGTTCACGCGGTAGCCGAGGTCATTGCGACGAACGGCGATGATAGTGCCCTCACTCGTTTCTAGTCCCCTGATTTGTTCCTGTAGGTTCGCGAGTTGGGGATGCGCGGCATACAGCTGCCCCCAGACGACATAGGCATTGTCCACCTGCTCGAAGGAATCGAAGGGATCGAAAGAAAGTGCTTCGGGCGGTCCGGTGATGGACTGAAGATCGATCCAAGAGTTGGGGACATCCAACCGGTCGCAGGCATGCACTATCGAGACCTCAAGCTTTTGCCGCGCGCTTTCGCTTCCGAATTTGAATTGCTGGTGGACGAGGAGAAGTATTTTGGGCGGCGCGGTGGCCGGGCTGGCCGGCTTTTCAGTCTGTGCAAGCACGATCGAAGCGTGCGCCAGCAATAGAAAAACAGTCCCTAGAAAGGGCCGATGCCATCTCATGCGGGAATCCTCCCTAGCTTTAAGCGGGCGCAGAAGTGCGGTGCCCGCACCTGAAGAAGACTTTCGCCTAGCTGAGAGCAGCCTTTCCATTGAACCGCGCCGCGGAGCCGAGTTCTTCCTCAATCCGCAATAGTTGATTGTATTTTGCTATTCGGTCGGTGCGCGAAGCAGAGCCCGTTTTAATCTGGCCGGCTGCTGTGGCAACGGCGAGATCGGCGATGAAGGTGTCTTCAGTTTCGCCCGATCGGTGCGAAATGATCGAGTTATATCCGGCCTTGCGCGCCATCTCGATGGCATCGATGGTTTCCGTGACGCTGCCAATCTGATTTAGCTTGATCAGGATAGCGTTGGCAATTCCCTCTTTGATTCCCCGCGAGAGCCGCGTCGTGTTGGTGACAAAAAGATCGTCGCCGACCAACTGAATCCTTTTCTTCGAGTTCTTCGTGCCAACCGATTGCGTCAGCGTTTTCCACCCCCCCCAATCGTCTTCTGCCATCCCATCTTCGATTGAGACGATTGGATATTTCTCGACCCAACTCGTCCAATACGCCGCCATCTGCTCCGACGAGTGCGCCGACTTGTCCGACTTCTTGAAGACATAATTCCCGCTGGCCTTCTCGTAGAACTCGCTCGATGCTGGATCGAGCGCAATGCTGACCTGCTCGCCCGGCTTGTAGCCTGCCGCGCCAATCGCCTCAAGCACGATCTGAATCGCTTCTTCGTTGGATTTGCAGCTTGGCGCAAACCCGCCTTCATCTCCGACGGCCGTTGAATACCCGTGTTTTTTCAGCGCGCCCTTCAGCGCGTGAAATATTTCCACGCCCCAACGCAGGGCTTCCGAAAAGCTTGGCGCGCCGACCGGCATAACCATGAATTCTTGGAAGTCGACGGAGCTATCGGCATGAGCGCCGCCATTCAAGATGTTCATCATCGGAACAGGGAGAAGATTCGCGCTCGTGTCCGTCGAGTAGCGCGCCAAATATTTGTACAGTGAGAGATTCTGCGCCGCCGCGGCCCCGCGCGCCGCCGCCATCGAAACAGCAAGGATGGCATTGGCGCCAAGACGCGATTTGGTTGGCGTGCCATCCAGCTCGATCATGCGTTTGTCCAGTGCGCGCTGATCGGCAGCGTCCAGCCCTACAACAGCTTTGGCAATCTCGCCGTTCACGTGAGCCACAGCCTTCAGAACACCCTTGCCCAGATAGCGCGACTTGTCTCCGTCGCGCAGCTCCAGCGCTTCATGTTCCCCGGTGGACGCACCAGACGGGACCGCGGCGCGGCCCTTAGCACCGGTTCCGACATATACATCCGCTTCGACAGTGGGATTCCCGCGCGAATCGATGACCTGACGAGCGGTAACGCGAGTGATATTCGTGGACATGTCCCGGCAATCTCCTGAGTGGAATTGAACTTGAGATTGTATCAGACGGTAGAAGAGGCCAGTGGTCGGTAACCGGCTTTCCTCTGTGGATCAGTCAGGACCCTTTCTTCGCGCGAGAAAAGAACGGCTCTTACGATTCCCAAATAAAGAAGTGCGTTCGAGCCTATCGTGACGGGAATGATTGGTATCGGACTGCCGTGGATACGCCTCCAAAGCAAGCCAATGAAATGGCCCGGCATCGCGAGGTAAACCTCAAAGAGGGGAGATGACTCAGGTGAACCAAACCGATTGCAGTCGTCGGAATCGCAGCAAAGGTTGAAGCTATCCAGATACGCTTGGTTGTTTGCTTCATGATGCAGAGTCTAGGCGGTCTCGGGCTCCTCGATGAGAGATTCCTGGCGGACGACAACGACGATTCCCGAATCCGTCACATGGAACCGCCGCCGGTCGGCTTCGGTGTCAAATCCAATCTCCGTACGTTCGGGAAGACTGACGTGCCGGTCGATGATCGCGCGCCGAATCCGTGAATGCCGCCCGACATTCACGTGATTGTACATAATTGAATCCGTCACCTCACAGTAGCTGTTCACGCGCACATTATTTCCGATCACGCAACGCTGCACTCGTCCGCCGGAGATGACCGAGCCTCCCGCCACGATGGAGTCGAGCGCCACACCCATGCGTTCGGGATCGGCAAACACGAATTTCGCCGGCGGATACTGGTGCTGCCAGGTGCGCAACGGCCAATTGTTGTCGTACAAATTGAAAACCGGCGACACGCTCACCAAGTCCATGTTCGCTTCGTAGTAGGCATCCAGCGTGCCAACATCGCGCCAATACAATGCGTCCTTCTGGTTCTCGTCCACGAAGTTATATGCAAAAACCCTGTGCTTCGAAATAATCCGCGGCAGGATATCTTTGCCAAAGTCGTGACTTGACTTCGGATCCTCGGAATCCGCTAGAAGGACCGGAATCATCAGCTGCGTATTGAAAATGTAGATCCCCATCGAAGCGTTGCAATTCCCTGGATGATGCGGGGACTGTTTAGGCTCGGCGGGTTTCTCTTCGAAACCGATGATGCGCCAGTCTTTATCCACTTCAATCACGCCGAATTGCTTCACCGCCTGCGCCACGGGAATCTGGATCGTCGCCACCGTCACGTCCGCCGCCGAATCCAGATGCTGCTTCAGCATCTTGGCGTAATTCATTTTGTAGATGTGGTCGCCGGAAAGAATAAACACGTACTTCGACCGCTCGCTCCCGATCGAATAAATGTTCTGATAAACGGCATCGGCCGTTCCCTGATACCACTCCTTCGAAACCCGCATCTGCGGCGTAAGCACTTCGATGTAGTCGCCGAGCCCCGCGAGCGGCGACCATCCCGCGCGCACGTGCCGGTTAAGACTAAGCGCTTTGTACTGCGTCAGCACAAACACGCGCCGTAAATCGGAGTTGATGCAATTCGAAAGGGTAATGTCAATGATGCGGTACAAGGCGCCGAACGGAACGGCGGGTTTTGCGCGGTCGCGCGTCAGGGGCCACAGCCGTTCGCCCTGGCCTCCAGCGAGGAGTACTCCGATGGCATCGCTCATCGCAGACATGGCCGGCCTCCGGACGTGCTTTTAAGAAGCGGCCCATTCTACCAGTACCAGCGAGGCAGATTGCAAGAGAAGCTACCATCCCACTTAGCAGAGAGTAAGGTTGCTGGATGGCGAAAGTCTTCCGTATACTTCCGAATTACCCCCGTAATTACAGGGATACTAAACCCTTCCTTCTTTTAGCTCCCTCGAAAGATTCCTTGACTTCCATGCCCGCAATTGATTAGAAGATGCCAGCTACCTCATCAGGGTGAGTCCACAACGGTAAATGGTGCGCAAGCGGAAATGTAGTGTATGGAGCATGTCTTGGTTTGACGCTCCATGGCAACTCGAAGCAGGATGCCTCTAGCGGTGTGCGTGACCGCGTGGCAGCTGCCATGCGATAATGACCGGGGCGGTGTTCGAACCTAGCAATGACACCGCACGTAGCCAATCCGAACCGGATTGGGGGTGAATGTAAAAGTGGCTGAAGTCATTATCCAGGAAAGCGAGTCTCTGGAAAACGCACTGCGCCGTTTCAAGCGCAAGGTGCAACAGGAAGATATCATCAAGGAAATCAAGAAGCACAGCTTCTACATGAAGCCAGGCGAAAAGCGCCGGGCCAAAGAAGCCCTTTCGCGGAAGCGACTGCGCAAGAAGCAGCGGCGAGAAGCGGACTAACCTCCGCCTCGCTGCCTCTCAGCGCCGCACTTCCGTGATTTAGACCCCGGTTAGGCAGAGAAGTTGGGTTTCTGTTGCAGCTTCGCTTTTGCAGGCCAAGTGACCCCAGCCCGGTACGCCCGGACTACAGGTTTCATCACCATACTTGGCCTTCCTTGCGAAACGTGCCCATCCCCCTACCTGACTCGGGCAAGGGGAGAGCGGCTCATGGAATACCACGACAGGGTCTTGAAGTGTTCGGAGTGCGGCGCTGAGTTTGTTTTTACTGCCGGCGAACAGATGTTTTTCGCCGACAAGGGTTTCAAGAACGAGCCGAAACGGTGCAAGGGCTGCAAAGCCAAGCGTGCCGAAGGCGGCGGAGGCGGCGGCGCCTCACAGATGCGCTCGGAAACAAAGACGACCTGTTCCCAGTGCGGTAAGGAAACCACTGTCCCCTTCCGGCCCACTCAAGGACGTCCGGTCTTTTGCCGCGAGTGCTTCCAGCAGCGCCGCGCACTTGGCGCGGCGTGACCTAGCGTCTCCAAATCGGAAACTAGCAGTCGAAAAAGAAGGGCCAATCAGCGACGGCATTGGATGGGACAGACATTTGTGTCTGTCCCATTCTTGTTTCTGATCGTCTTCCGGCCACACTCGCCGCGTCTAGAAAATAGCCACGATTCCCCACGCTGCATTCGCGCTTGATTCACACCCGTATTCTTACTTGTACCAAAACTGTACCTCAGGTCAGGTGACGCGCCTCTCGCAACGCCGTAGTTTCTCGCATACAGCAACCCGGCCTTACGCTTGGGCTCCACACACTTAGCCCTCTTCGAACCAGGTTCTCTCCGAGCGTCCTGATCACTGGCACGGCCACGCAGTTTGGTGTCCATCCTCTGTAAGCCCCAGGGCTTTCATCAGGAAAAACATCGCTCTACGGGTGTGCCTTAAGGAGAAAATATGTCCTCAGGTGCATTTGCACGTCTTGTCGAAAAAGCGAAGTCTCGTCCCATCCGCAAGCCGGTTATCGCCATGTCTTTCTTGCTTGCGGTTTCTTTCTCTACCGTCACGCTCGGCCAGCATTCCCCGCAAGATCCAGGTGTCCGCGGGGGGACCGTCAATTCCGGTCAACCGTTGTCCTCCATCTCACAAACTCCAGGCGCGCCCGACTTTTTTGCCAACGGGCTGCTCCGCTTCCAGGAAATCGAGTCCGTTCAGGGTACCGCAAACAACGGACTCGGACCGCGCTTCAATAGCAACCAGTGTTCGAGCTGCCATTCACAACCAGCCATCGGGGGATCAAGCCCGAGTGCCACGGTATTTCCCTCGGTCGGCCCGAATCCCGAGACTCTGGTTTACAGCCTCGATGGCGCCCAGAACACTCTCCCACCCTTCATCACTCCCGACGGCCCCGTCCGTGAAGCTCGCTTCAAATTCTTTCTGAATCCCAATGGCTCCCTAAGCAGCACGCCCGATGGCGGCGTCCACGACCTCTTCGTCATCTCCGGCCGCAGCGACGCAGGCACTTGCGCCATCAGGCAGCCAAATTTCCACGAAAATCTGGAATTGAACAATGTCATCTTCCGCATCCCGACTCCGACCTTCGGCGCCGGCTTGATCGAAAACATCTCCGAAGAAACCATCTACGCCAATATGCAGGCAAACGCCGAGCAAAAGCAGGATCTGGGAATTTCCGGCGTTCCCAACCGCGACGGAAATGACGGCATGATCACTCGCTTCGGTTGGAAAGCGCAGAACAAATCTCTTGAGATATTTGCCGGCGAAGCCTACAACGTTGAAATGGGCGTCACCAACGAGCTGTTCCAAAATGAGCGCGCCAGCCCCGATGAAGCCATGTCCGGCGGCCTTCCGGCAAATTGCAAAATAAATCCCACGCCCGAGGACACAACCAACTTTATCTCGACACAGTATCCTGCCGTCCCCAGCGACGTCGTGCAATTTGCCATGTTCATGCGCCTTCTCGCTCCCCCAACGCCTTCCACCACCTCGCCCGGTGGCCCGCAATCGATTGCCAATGGCAGCCACAACTTCAATTCGATCGGCTGCGCCATGTGCCACACGCCAACGCTCCAGACCGCACCGTCTGGCTTCACGCCGGGCCTAAGCCAGGTCAATGCCAATCTATACTCCGACTTGCTTGTTCACCACATGGGCACAAATCTCGCCGACGGCGTCTCGCAAGGCGGCGCCGGGCCCGACCAGTTCCGCTCCGCGCCTCTCTGGGGACTCGGTCAGAGAATTTTCTTCCTCCACGATGGTCGCACCACCGATCTCGTCGATGCCATTAAGGAACACGCCAGTTCCGGCTCCGAGGCCAACGCCGTTATCAGCAATTTCAAACAACTAACTCCGCAACAGCAGCAGGACCTTCTCAACTTCCTGCGATCGCTCTAGCTTCGTTCAATAATTCAACAATGAGGGTGGGACAGACATTCCTGTCTGTCCCATCCTATTGTCTACTCTCGCCTCGCTTGCGTTCTGGCTCAGATAGGAACGAGAAGAATTGCTGCATCCGGGGCCAGCGACCGCAAACCAAACCGCTCCCTAGCTTTTGCCATGCGTGTATTTTCCCCGCCTGCGGAGTATGATACCGCCCGAGAAGTCCCCAGCGAGACCAAGGCCATCCGGAGGGCCACACCATGGCTCACCGCTTCACTATCGGTGTTGAAGAAGAGTTCCAGATCATTGACCCTGCAACCTGCGCGTTGCGTTCTCACGTCATGCAACTTGTTTCCGCCGCTTCGCCGGATATCGTCGAGCAAGTGAAACACGAAATGCATCAGTCCATAGTCGAAACCGGCACCAAAATCTGCGAAAACGTCGGCGAGCTGCGCATCGAAATGCATCGCACGCGCGGTGAACTGGTAGCCGCGGCCGAGCGCGCTGGATTGCAAGTCGCCGCCGCCGGCACGCATCCCTTTTCCAGTTGGATTGACCAAGTCATCTCCCCCGGTGAACGCTACGAACACATCGTCGAGGAACTCCAGCAACTCGCCCGCTCCCTCTTGATTTTCGGCATGCACGTTCATGTTGCGATGCCCGACAAACAGACCACCATCGACATGATGAACATGGTGCGCTATTTTCTCCCGCACCTCCTCGCGCTCTCCACCAGTTCGCCCTTCTGGATGGGCCGCAACACTGGACTGAAATCTTTCCGCACCACCGTCTTCCGCCGCTTCCCGCGCACGGGCATCCCCGAGCAGTTCGAATCCTGGAGCGCCTACGAAAATTTCGTCAATCTTCTGATGAAACTCAACTGCATCGACAATGGAAAAAAAATCTGGTGGGATGTCCGCCCTCACCCTATGTTTGGTACTCTCGAATTCCGCATGTTCGATGTGACCACCAAAGTCGAAGAAGCCGTATCCATCGCCGCGCTGACGCAAGCCATCGTCGTAAAACTCCATCGTCTCTACGAGCGCAATCAGAGCTACCGTCTTTACCGCCGCGCCTTGATCGAAGAAAATAAATGGCGCGCCGCCCGCTACGGCATCGAAGGCAAGCTCATCGATTTCGGCAAAGAGGCCGAAGTACCCATGCGCGAACTCGCCCTCGAACTGCTCGAATTCGTGGATGACGTCGTGGACGACCTTGGCAGCCGGAGCGCCGTCGAATACATCCATACGATTCTCAAGGATGGCACCAGCGCGGAGCGCCAATTGCGCGTTTATCAACAAACTGGCGACTTGAAAGCCGTCGTAAAACACCTCGTCTCGGAAACGCGCGGCGTCACCGAGCCTCGAGCTTCTTCGGCTCACGCAATCAACTAGCAAAGCGTCAGGTCTTGGGTTCACCTGTCAGGAGTGAAAACATGAAAAAGGTTGGCCTTCTCTGCGGGCGTGAATACAGCTTTCCTCCGGCCTTCATCGTGCGCGTCAATGAACTCGGAAAAAAAGACGGCGTTGCCGCCGAATTCGCAAAACTCGGCGGCACACGCATGGGCGAGCCCTCCGGATACCGCGTCATCGTCGACCGGATCTCCCACGAAGTCGAATATTATCGCGGCTACCTTAAACACGCCGTCCTCGAAGGGGCTTACGTCATCAACAATCCCTTTTGGTGGACCGCCGACGACAAGTTTTTCAACTACGCCGTCGCTTCAAAACTCGGCATCGCCATCCCGAAAACAATTCTGCTGCCCCAAAAAGGTTATCCCGGCGACGTCGACATCACTGCCGAATCGCTCCACAACCTTACCTATCCTGTCGACTGGGACGCTCTTCTCGACCACGTCGGCCGCCCCGCCATCCTCAAACCTTTTTCAGGCGGGGGCTGGAAGCACGTCTACAAGGTTCACAACAAAGAAGAGCTCCTCGCCGCTTACGACAAAACCTCGCCTTATTGCATGACTCTTCAGGAATTCATCAACTTCGACAAATACGTCCGCTGCTTCACCTTCGGAAAATCCGATATCACTCCCGTTCATTACGATCCGAAAGACCGCAAATACCTCGTCGATCACAACTATCTATCATCCGAGCTCGGCTCTCGCATCGTCAAAGACGCGCAAACCATTAACGAAGCCCTCGGCTACGAAATGAACACCATCGAGTTTGCCGTGCAAGACGGAATCCCTTATGCGATCGATTTTCTGAATCCTGCACCCGACATGGAGCGCGACCGCATCACCGAATTTTATTTCGAACATGTCGTCGATAAAATGGCGCGGCTCGTCATTGACCGTGCGCTTCACGGCGTGGCCTCCTCCTCTTGGCCGCGATGGGAAGAGATGCTCGGCATCGGCGCCGCCAGCGGCTTCACTGGTGCGCCCAGAAGCGCCGCCGCAAGTCAATCCTCGGCCCCCAGCACTTCCACCAGTCCTTCTGCCGGACCTCTAGGCCTCAAGACAAAATGACAACCGCCCCCACACCTTCGCTCACTCCTCATGATCCCGCCAAAGAGTGGAACGACATTCTGAAGGCCACGCTCCTCCGCGTCCCCATGCTCCCCGAAGATCTGTTTAAACGCCTGCGCCGCGCGAAACTCACCTTTGGCGACCGCGTCCATTGCCCTTTTCTCCGCCCTTTTTTTCTATCGCCCGAAGATGAAGAGCGCGTCCGCTCTGTCGCCGAGACGATCGCCGATCTCGGCGAACGTGTCGTTACCGCCGCGCTCGAGGATAAACATCTTTTCGCCCAACTTCATCTGCGCCCGGAAGAAGAACGCCTCGCGCGCCTTCCCGCCGCCTATGGCCGCGCCAGCACCGCCTCGCGTCTCGATGCCTTCCTCCTGCCCGACTCGCTGAAGTTTGCCGAATACAACGGCGAATCCCCAGCCGGCGCGGGCTACGCGGAAACTCTCGCAGAGATTTTTCGCGAACTCCCCGTCATGGGGAAGTTCACGCAGAATTATTCGATCCATAGTTACCCTCTCAGCACTAAGCTTCTTGATGCTCTCATCATGAGCTACGTCGATTGGGGCGGCTCCGCCAGTCCTCCGCAAATCGCCATTGTCGATTGGGAAGACGTTCCCACCTACAGCGAGTTCGAAATTCTGCAATCCCGCTTCGAAAAAATGGGCGTCCCCACCGTGATCGCCGATCCGCGCGAACTCGAATTCGACGGCAACAAACTCACCGCCCACGAAAAGAAAATCGATCTCGTCTATCGTCGCGTTCTGATCAACGACATCGTCGCCAAGCCCGCCGAATGCTCTGCTCTCGTAAGAGCCTATACCGCCAACGCCGTCTGCGTCGCCAACACCTTCCGCTGCAAAATTCCCCACGTTAAAGCCTTCTTCGCCGTCCTCACCGACGAACAAAACGGCGCCCTCTTCTCCCACGACGAGCGCGAACTCATTCGCCGCCACATTCCCTGGACCCGCGTCGTCGCCGACGTAAAAACGTCCCACTATGGCCAGCCGGTCGAGCTCCTCGCCTTCATGGGCAAAGAGCGCGAAAATCTCGTCCTCAAGCCCAGCGATGAATACGGCGGCTCAGGCGTAACCCTCGGCTGGGAAACCAACGAATCTAGTTGGGACGCCGCCATCGGGCGCGCCCTTTCCGCCAAAAATGGCGCCTGGATCGTTCAGGAACGCATCCCCATCCGGCGCGAAGTCTTCCCCTACATTTCCAACATCGGCAAAGTCGATTATCGCGACATGCTCGTCGATTTCGCCCCCTATCTCTTTCGCGGAAAAGTCTCCGGCTTCCTCACCCGCCTGAGCGCCACCGGCCTAGCCAACGTCACCAGCGGCGGCGGCCAAGTCCCTGCCTTCCGCGTCTCCCCACGCCCGCGCCCCTCTTAATCTTCGGACTGCGGCAGCTCTGCTGCCGCCTTTGTATGACACTTGCACAACTATCTATTTGGTAAGCCTCAATGATTGGCGATTGGTCTGTTTCCATAAATCCCGTCAACTTGATGAACAACTCTTCAAATTTCCACCAATTCTTGTAAAATTGAGAGATGTACTTTGGCCACCCAGACCCGGAGTTGATGCCCGGCGCCAAGAACGCCGTGGAAACTTGCCTCGCTGTCCGCCCCGGCGAGCATGTCGCGCTTATCGCTGACGAAGCCAGCCGTTCCGTAGCCGCCAGCATCGCCGCTGCCATCGAAGACCGCGGCGCACACTACACCGGTTTGCTTCTCGAAGATTTCGGTCCGCGCCCCATGAGCGCTGCCCCCGCCGACGTCCTAGAAGCTCTCGAAACCTCCGACGTTGGCGCCATGTGTATGACCCCGCAACCCGGCGAACTCGGCGCCCGCATGGCCATCGTCCGCGTCGTCGAACGCCGCCAAATCCGCTACGCCCACATGGTCGGCGTCACTCCCGAAATCATGCAGCAAGGCATGCGCGCCGACTATCGCATGGTCGATCGCCTAAGCGACAAGCTCCGCGAACGTATGCTCCGCGCCCAAACGCTCACGGTAAAAACCGAAGCCGGCACGAGCTTCGCCGCGCATTTCGATCGCGGCCTCGACTGGGTCAAAACCAGCGGTCTAATCAGTCCGCGCTACTGGTCGAATCTCCCAGCGGGCGAAGTCTTCACCACTCCCGCCACGGTCGACGGCACCTTTGTCTGCGATGCCACCGCTGGCGATCATTTCAATGGAAAATACGGTGACCTGCAAACCACGCCACTCGTGCTCACGATCGAAGGCGCCCGCCTAACCGGCGTCGACTGCGCCCGCAAAGACCTCGAAGCTGAATTCTGGCAATACTGTCACACTGACGAAAACAGCGACCGCGTAGGCGAACTAGCCTTCGGCACTAACCTCGGCCTCTCCTCCATGATCGGCATCCTTCTGCAGGACGAGAAATTCCCCGGCGTCCACATCGCCTTCGGCGACCCCTACGGCAGCCAAACCCACGCCGACTGGAAATCCAAAACCCATGTCGACGTCCTCACCCGCAACTGCGACGTTTGGATCGACGACGACCAAGTCATCTCCAAAGGCCACTACCAGCTGGACCATCTCGGTCTCGCCTGAATTCTTCCGAACCCGCAAATCTTGCGTTTAGGTCCACATTCTTCGACGCCAAGCTTAGAGCCTGTTCGAAAAACTTTTGCACCTGCAGGACTCGCTTCTGCTGCAAAACCGCTCACCCCAACAAGAGGTAGCCCCTGGCTTCCAGGTGTGCGCCCAGCCCCGCTGCAACCCAGTTCCTTCCCTCTTTTTCCACAGCCGCTCTCCTTCGCGCGCACACCAGCGCCTGCAACCCCATTATTTTCATATATTTATTTAACGGTTCTCGGGATACATCAAGGGTTGTGTGCCCTGCCATCCAGCTCTTCCGTCACGCATTCAAAACAGCCGCGCTACATACTCGCGCATCTGATGCTTCCAATAAGGCCAGTCATGCCCGCCTTCCGGGCCCCAATTGTCGAGCGAGTGGCGAATCCCTTTGCTCGAAAGGATCTCGGACAAGCGATACGTGGGCCCGCTGTTCTCCCACTGCCCGGTACCGGTCGAAATGTGAATGTCGCAGGAGGCCAGCTGTCCCAAGACCCATGGATCGTTCAAGTTAGCGAGGTAGTCCACTGGATTGTTGAAATAAAAATTGTCGTCGTACATCCCGTCCATAAAATTCCGCACGTCGTAAACGCCCGACATCGCAAAGCACCGCTTGATCACGTCGGGATGCTTAAACAAGCTGTTCGCCGCGTGATACGCGCCAAACGATGCGCCCATCGTGGAAATGGCAATCCCCTGACTTTGACAATTGTTCCAAATGAAAGGAACGACTTCTTCGCGAAGATAAGAATCGAATACTGTCTGCACGTAACTGCGGTGAAGGGGATGCGCACCCTTGTTATAAAAGCTCAACCCGTTGATGGAATTGATGCTGAAAACCTTTATCTTTCCCCCATCGATAAAATCGGCCAGCGCGCCGATCATGCTCTGCCCTTCGAGTTCCGTCTCGTCGCCGGCGCTGGTCGGGAAGCCGAGAATCGGCTGCCCCCAGTGGCCGTGCACAATCACGCCCATTTCGATCCCCAGCCGCGGAGAGTACCAGCGGTGATATTCGCGTTTCATAGTGTGTCCCTCGCAATGCCGCGCGGGGAGAGAAAGTATGCCAGCCAAGACCAGACGTGGGCAATGGAATTGAACTGCAAGCCGAACGCCGGGCTAGGTGTATATTTGACCTAACAAAACTCGGCAGACGGAGACAACTTGAATGGCTACGCCTTCCACAACGAACCGCCCGACACCGGAGCGCATCTTTGCTCTGATAAACGCGTTCCAGAACACCGAAGCGCTGAAAACAGGAATTGAGTTAGATGTCTTCACATCCATCGGCGAAGGCGCGAACACTTCGCAACTTCTCGCGGCAAGGATTGGCGCTTCGGAGCGTGGATTGCGAATCCTCTGTGACTACTTAACAATTATGGGCCTCCTCGCGAAAGAAAATGGGCGTTACGCGCTCACCGACGAGTCCGCACTTTTTCTCGACAAGCGCTCGCCCGCCTCTCTCCACGCCGTTACCGGTTTTCTTGCCGGCCCGTGGCACAAGAAGAATGTAGAGGCCCTTACAGAAGCCGTCCGCCGCGGTGGAACGGTTGGAACGCAAGGCGACAATTCCAGACCCCAGGATGCGGTGTGGGTATCGTTCGCGCAATCCATGGCCAAGCTGACGATCCCCGCGGCTAACTTCATCGCCGAATTCATTGGCGCCGCGGAAGGCAAACCCTCGAATGTCCTGGATATCGCCGCTGGGCACGGGAATTACGGCATTACCATAGCGAAGAAGAATCCCAACGCGAAAATCGTCGCCGTCGATTGGCCGGCCGTCCTGGCCGTCGCACAGGAAAACGCGCAAGCCGCCGGTGTTTCCGCTCGCTACACGACGCGCCCCGGAAGCGCCTTTGAAACGGATCTTGGCAGCGGATACGACTTTGTTCTACTGACAAATATTTTCCACCATTTCGATATGCCAACTTGCGAAAAATTAATGCGCCGCGTTTATGCCGCGCTCAAGCCGGGCGGCAAGGCCGTCACACTCGAGTTTGTGCCCAATGAAGATCGCGTGACTCCGCCCACCGCGGCCGCCTTCAGCTTGAATATGCTGGTTGGAACCGACGCTGGTGACGCCTATACTTTTTCGGAGTACGGCAAAATGTTCGCCAATGCTGGGTTTGCGAAAACCACTTTGCACCCTGTGACGGGAATGCCTCAGCAAGTTCTTATTTCCGGGAAGCCCGAATGAAAAAGAAAAAGACACCCAAAAAAACTGCAAAACCAAAAAGAAAGAAAACTGCGTCAAAGCTGTCCCCTAGCACGGACCGCGAACTGCGCGAGCAAGTCGTTTACCTGCTCAAAGGCGGAGGCGCGCACGTCCACTTCATGGATGCGCTGGACGACTTCCCTTCGGGGAAATATGGAACCTTCGCGAACGCTCTCCCCCACACGGGCTGGCAATTGCTCGAACATACCCGGCTCGCGCAGTGGGACATCCTGGAGTTCAGCAGAAATCCCAAGCACGTCTCGCCGGCTTTTCCAGCGGGATACTGGCCCAAAACGCCGATGCCCGCCGACGAGAAAGACTGGCAGGAAAGCGTCGCCGCATTCCAGCGCGATTTGCAAGACATGGTCCACTTGGTGCAAAACCCGAAAACCGATCTCTTCGCAAAAATCCCCCATGGCCAAGGCCAATCTGTTTTACGGGAAGCGTTGGTTCTCGCGGATCACAACGCCTATCACCTCGGCCAGCTCGTGGACTTGCGCCGCGCTCTAGGCGCTTGGCCGGAGAACTAACGCTTTGCGCGTGGCGGGAGCGAATCGAGCGGTGACGCGTGCTTGCAAGTATCCGAATTGGCGGTAGGATGTTTCGTGAGAGTGGCACCGGCGGAGGGTACGGATGCAAAGCGGAAACAATATGATTCGAGTCGAAAATATGTCGAAAAACGAACCGGAAGCCGCCACTGGCCGGCGCGACTTTTTGAAGGGATTGTTGGGAGCTGGCGCATTTGTACTCGGCGTTTCCCTGATGCCGGATCAGATTTTAGCGGCCACCACGGCCGGCGAGTCAGGCGATCCCTTTCCTCCGTCGGAGAAAGCGCCGCTGCAACCCGGCGTCTATTTGGCGATTGGCACGGACGGAACGGCGTACGTCGTAGCGCACCGCTCGGAGATGGGAAACGGAGTTCGCACATCGTTGCCGCGCATAGTAGCCGAGGAATTGGATGCGGACTGGGCACGCGTGAAAGTCGCGCAAGCCATCGGCGCGGAAAAATACGGCGACCAGGATACGGACGGATCGCACTCTGTGGTCAGCTTTTTTGTGCCGTTGCGCGAGGCTGGAGCGACAGCGCGGTTGATGCTGGTGCGCGCGGCGGCGCAGCAGTGGGGCGTGCCGGAAACGGAATGCTCAACGGAGCTGCATCACGTCATCCACAAGGCCTCGGGAAAGAAACTTGGCTACGGCGAGTTGGCGACAGCGGCTTCGAAACTGGACGTGCCAAAGAAAGAAGAACTGAAGCTGAAGCCCCGCAGCGAATGGCGCTACATCGGAAAGCCCGCGGCGAGCTATGACCTGAAAGATTTGTGCACAGGCAAAGCCAAGTACGGGCAGGACACGCACATGGCTGGAATGCTCTATGCGAGCGTCGTGCATCCGCCGGTCATGGGCGGCACCGTGAAATCGCTGGATGATTCGGCGGCGCTGGCCGTCGCCGGCGTGAAGCGGACCGTAACTCTCGATACGTTCAAGCCGCCGGTGCTCTATCAAGCGCTCGGTGGTGTGGCCGTGCTTGCGGATAATACGTGGGCGGCCTTTCAAGGTAAGAAAAAACTCAAGATCGAATGGGAGAACGGTTCTCACGGCACATTTACCTCGGAGCCCTACAAGAAAGAGTTGCAGGAAACAGCGCGGAAACCTGGAAAAGTGGTGCGCGAAATTGGTGATGTGGACGCGGCGTTCGCCAAAGGCGGAGAAATTATTGAGGCCGAGTATTACGCACCGCTGCTCGCGCACGCTTCGATGGAGCCTCCCGCAGCGCTCGCCGTTTACAAAGACGGAAAAGTAGAAGTATGGGCGCCCTCGCAAAGCCCAGTTGGCGCGCGTGACGCCATTGCGGCTGCCGTCGGAGCGAAAAAAGAAGACGTGACAGTGAATGTGACGCTTTTAGGCGGAGCGTTTGGCCGCAAGTCGTTTCCTGATTTTGCGGTCGAGGCAGCGGTGCTCTCGAGAAAAACGGGCAAGCCGGTAAAAGTGGTCTGGAGCCGCGAAGACGACATCAAGTTTGATTCGTATCACTCGGTCTGCGCGATGTATATGAAGGCGGCGCTTGGCGGCGACGGAAAACCAGCCGCGTGGCTGCAGCGCACCGTGTTTCCGCCTATCGGCTCGACGTTCAAAGCGGGCGAAACGTATTCGGATGGCGATGAACTTGGGCTGGGCTTCAGCGACTTGCCCTATGCCATTCCGAATCAGCGTTCCGAAAACGGGCCGGCGGCGGCTCACGTGCGAATCGGATGGTTCCGTTCCGTCGCGAACATCTATCATGCGTTCGGTCTGCAGTGCTTCACGGACGAATGTGCGCACGCGGCTGGGAAGGATCCGGTCGAGTACGCCCTCCAACTCTTAGGTCCCGACCGCATCATTCCCAAGAGCGAGTTGCCGAAAGACTATTCCAACTACGGCGGAAGCTACGAGCAATATCCGATTGACACAGCCAGATTTAAGCGCGTTGTGGAGACAGCCGCTGAAAAATCAGGCTGGGGAAAAATCAAACCTGGGAATGGCGCAGGAATCGGAATAGCGTTACATCGCAGCTTCCTGACGTATGTTGCAACGGTCGTGCAAATGCACGTCGATGATGCGGGGCGCGTGCACGTCGATCGAGTGGACTCGGCTCTCGATGCGGGCACGGTTGTGAACCCAGCAATGGTCACGAATCAGTTTGAAGGCGCCGCGGTGATGGGCACGAGCATCGCGTTTTATGGATCGATTACGGCTACGAATGGCGTGATCGACCAATCCAACTTCGATGATTACCCGATGGCGCGCATGAATACCGCGCCGCGCGAAGTGCACGTGCACATTATTCCGAGCGACGCGCCTCCAGGCGGCGTCGGCGAGCCGGGTTTGCCTGCTTTTGCGCCAGCGCTGTGCAATGCGATATTTACCGCGACCGGCAAACGTATCCGCGAACTGCCGCTCTCCAAAGCTGGCCTGGCCTAACGTGCTCAAACGGGGTTTGCTTTATCTTGCTGCGCTGTTGGCAGTTGCCCTTCCCGCGCGCGCACAGCGCAAACCCGTTCTTCCGCAAATCGATCTCCCGCATCCTTATTATTTCCGTGAAATGTATTTGCCCCAGCTGACCAGCGGCCCGAGCAGCGTGGCGTGGTCGCCAGACTCGAAGGAAGTGGTGTACTCAATGGCAGGCTCGCTGTGGCGCCAGAAGATCGACTCGCAAACAACGCAGCAGCTCACCGATGGTCCGGGATACGACTATCAGCCGGATTGGTCGCCTGATGGAAAAAGCGTCGTTTACGTTTCTTATCAAAAAGATGCCATGGAATTGTGGCTACTGGATTTGGCTTCCGGACAATCGCAGCAACTGACAAAAGGCGGCGCGGTAAATGTTGAACCGCGGTGGTCGCCGGACGGAAAACAGATTGCTTTCGTTTCGACTTCGTACAACAAGCGCTTTCACATTTTTCGTGCGGACGTTAAGGCCGGAAAACTTGAAAATATTGTGCGACTGACGGGAGAAACAAAGAGCGATTTGCCGCGCTATTACTACAGCGCGTTTGACACGGAGATCAGCCCGGCGTGGACGCGCGACGGCAAGGAGATTCTTTTCATCTCGAATCGCGGACACATTCACGGAAGCGGCGGCTTCTGGCGCATGCGCGCGGAGCCAGGAGCAGAAGCCCGCGAGATTCACTACGAAGAAACGAACTGGAAAGCGCGCCCCGATTTTTCGCCCGATGACTCGCGCATAGTGTACAGCTCCTATCTCGGCGGACAGTGGCATCAATTGTGGCTAATGCCAGCGAACGGCGGCGATGCGTTTCCCCTGACCTACAACGGCTGGGATTGCACAAACGTGAGATGGTCACCCGACGGAAAGCAGCTCGCGTTCATCACAAACTACGGCGGGGCGGCAACCACCAAGATTGAATTTCGCGATGTTCCGGGCGGATCACTCGGTGAGCTGGCGATTACCGAGCGGAATTATTTGAACCGGCGGGGAACCATAGAACTCCGCGTGGTGGACCACAGCGGGAATACCTTGCCGGCGCGCGTTTCCATAACCGATGAGAATGGAAAATTTGTGGCGCCGGACTCTGTTTGGATTCATGCCGATGATGGATTTGACCGAAGAGAGCGTCCCTTTGAAGCGCATTACTTTCATTTGAGCGAGTTGGCCAACCTGGTAGTGCCCGCCGGAAAACTCAAAATTGATGCGGTGAAGGGATTCGAGTATGCACCAATCACAAAAATCGTGGAGGTGCAACCTGGGGATCAAAAACAAGTCGAGATAAAACTGGAGCCTTTGAAAAATGCATTGAGCGATGGGCAAAACTGGATCAGCGCCGACTTGCACGTCCATATGAACTACGGCGGAGCTTACCAGGATTTTTCAGCGCGTTTAGCCGAGCAGGCAAAAGCGGAAAACCTGCGTATCGTGAACAACCTGATCGTGAACAAGGAACAGCGCTTTCCGGACATCGGGAGCGTCGGGGAGAACCAGGAAGACTTCGCATCCGGAAACGTGGTGGTCATAGGCGGGCAGGAATTTCACACGAGCTATTGGGGGCATCGCGGACTTGTTGCGCTGTTAGGTTCGCTTATTTTGCCGGGCTACGCGGGATATCCTAATACCGCCGCAGCGAGCTTATATCCAATGAACGCGGACGTGTACGACATGGCTCATGCGCAGGGAGCACTTGTGGGAGCGGTGCATCCGTTTGATGCGGAACCAAATCCGTTTGCGAACCCGCCCGAGAAAATTACGGACGAACTTCCTGTGGATGTGGCGCTGGGAAAATTGGATTACATGGAGATTGTGGGATTCAGCGATCATCGCTCGACGGCGGCGGTTTGGTACCGGTTGCTGAATCTGGGATTTCATCTGCCCGCGGGAGCCGGCACGGATGCGACGGCGGATTACGCTGCGCCTATACGAGGACACGTGGGCATGGACCGCGTATATGTGCACGTGTCAGAAAGATCGAGAACGGTGGATTCGTGGAAAGACAATTTGAAAGCTGGACGGACGTTTGCGACGAACGGGCCTTTGATTGAATTTACCCTGGGAGGACGGCCCGTTGGCGATGAGTTGAAGTTTGATGGAGCGCAGGCGGCGGTGCCGTTTACGGCGAAGCTGCGGTCGATTGTTCCGGTGGATCATTTCGAGGTCGTTTGCGGTGGAAAAGTGGTTCAGACGTTGGAGCTTCCAGGAGGGCGTGATTCCGCGGACGCCGCAGGTTCGTTGCCGATGAAAGAAAGCGGCTGGTGCGTGCTGCGGGCCTCGAGCGACGGCGCGGAGTATCCAGTGCTGGACAATTATGTATACGCGACGACGAGTCCAGTTTACGTGACGGTTGGCGGCAAGGCGCCGCGTTCGCCCGAGGACGCGAAGTATTTTTCGGCGTGGATTGCACGGACGATCGATGTGACTGCTCATTATCCCGACTGGAATTCTCCTGCCGAAAAGGAGTATGTGCTGAAGCGCCTTGCGGAAGCGAAAACGATCTACGAAAAACTGCAGTAGCGCCTTCGCAAGGCAGTAGTGCCGAGAAAAAAAGGACGCCGCGGTCGAAATCTGCCGCGGCGTCCAGAGAAGCAAAACAAACTTCTGGAGATTACTCGACGATGTGAATGGCTTCCTCGATGTGGTGGTGCGCCTTGTCGATGTGTTCGAGAGCGCGCTGTTGGAGACCCTGGGCGAAGGAATTGTCTTCTTCCTGGGCGACATCGTTGTGGGCTTTGTTGACGAGTTCGAGAGCCCGGTGGAGGCGGCCGCGCCAATCGAGACCTGCGTCAACCGCAGGATGATCGTTGATGTCCTTGCCGTCGTCGATGGAGGCTTTCTTAATTTCGTTGATGGCCTCATCGATTTCGTGGATGGCATGCTTTTCCTGGTCACGCAATTCACCGCCGTCGGGGCGCTGCAAATGAGCGCGAGCGTGGCGGAGATCCGTCAGTGCGTGAAGATACGCTGGATGCTCTCTCGGAGGCTGCGGCTGAGCAGAAGTGACGACGACCGCAGGAACGACGAGCAAAAGCGCGGAAATAACAAACAGCAGCTTGCTAAGGCTTTTCATCGTGCGAGTGGCTCCTATTCGAGTTAGATAAACTTACAAGACCGGTCTGGCCGAGGTGATCAACCAAACCATGTGAGACTGAAAGACTGCGAGCTCACGGCGTGTCGCCGTGTTTGATTCACCGTACCGTGCGCCCGGGAACCGGACAACGCCGCGATTGCAAAATGACGCCTCGCGGTTAACTGGCACAAGGGACAGGGCGAATACTTCACTAGAAAGCAGCCGAGGCGAATGGCTCGTCCCGCATTACAATCGGCTGACATGCGGAATGTCCTGCCAAACCGTGTTTTCGCCTTGCTGCTTTTCGTTTTGCCGGCTGGGTTGCTTAGAGGTTTAAACACCGGGAAAAAAGAAGAGTTGCGCACGGCTGTCGAACGCGCAATGGAAGGGCGGGCTGGCGAACGGGGATTCAAGACGGGTAGGAGATGAAGCGGGAAGATGGATCGTGATCAGGCGCGCAGAAGGAATCGACAGAGAACCGCGGACCACCGATCAGGATTTGGTTGGAGCTTTGGGGGTTTGCTGAGAAAAGAAAAGGGCTCTCTGAAAGGGCAGTTGAAGTACGTTCTAACCGGCGCCAGAGTTGGCAGTAATCTTAGCTGCAGAACTTTCGGAGTCGAAACACCGTTCCAGTTGGGCATGCCAGTCTGGCAGCGAAACCCCGAACTTCTGCATCAGAAGGGAGTTCGAGAGGACGGAGTAGGCGGGGCGTGGCGTCGGAGAATGAAACTCCTCCGTGGAGATGGGGATCACGCGTTGCGAAATCAACCGGCGTCCCTTGGTGGCATCGGCGAGCCATATTGGAGCCCGTGACGTGTCCTCTGCTTCCTCCAGGATGGCCTTGGCGAACTCATACCACGTCGTTTGGCCTGCGGCGCTCACATGATAGGTGCCACTATCTTCGGAGAAAGCAAGCTGGCCGCGATTCCGCTCATTTATCCTGGCGAGAATCTTGCAAGTTGCAACGGCTAGTTCCGATGCACAAGTTGGAGAGCCAACTTGATCGCTTACAATCCTTAGCTCCTCCCGCTCCGTAGCAAGGCGCAAAATCGTGAGCAGGAAGTTCTTGCCTCGCGTTGCATATACCCAAGCCGTGCGAAAAATCAGGTGCGACGCCCCTGAGGCGCGAATCGCTTCCTCACCGGCAAATTTGGTCTTCCCGTAAACGTTGATCGGGCTTGCGCAATCCGCCTCATCGTATGGGATTCTTTTCGTTCCGTCGAAAACATAGTCGTCGAATTATGCAAAAGGGCGGCGCCTATTTTCTTCGCTTCCACAGCCATCAGTTCGGGGGCTTCCGCGTTGACCGCTTTTGCAAGAGATTCGTCTGTTTCAGCGCGATCCACCGCCGTATACGCAGCGGCATTAACGATAAGCTGAGGTCGAACCTCTCGGATTGTCCGCCGGACACCGTCGGGACTCGAAAGATCCAGCTGATCGCGGCCGGGCGCAACCACCTCGCCCAATCGGGCCAAAAGCGGCAAAAGCTCGCCACCAACTTGGCCGTTTTTCCCAGTCAGCAATATGACTGGCTTCATTTCGTTTGATACTCCGGCAGGAATTCACGAGGGACTTGGGCAAGCGTTATGAACTGAGAGTCTCTCGCAGAAATGGTCGGATCCGCAGCGTTCCACCTTATTCCCAAATCCGGATCATTCCAAGCGATACCATATTCGTCCCCAGGATTATAGAAATCGCTACACTTGTAAAGGAACTGAACCGAATCCGAAAGGGCCAAGTAGCCGTGGGCAAAGCCAACCGGAACATAGATCTGATTTTGCTGTTCCGCGGACAGAAGCACGCTTGTCCATTTCCCGAAGCTCGGTGACCCCAAACGTATGTCAATTGCCACGTCGAGTGCTTCACCTTCTACGACGCGGCAAAGCTTCGCTTGCGGTCGACGGAGTTGGTAGTGAAGGCCCCGAAGCGTGCCTTTGACTGAGCGGGAATGGTTGTCCTGGAGGAAGGTGTCCGTGATGCCGTGGTCGGCGAACTTCGCCTGGTGGTAGGTTTCAGTGAAGAAGCCGCGCGCGTCGCGATGGATAACGGGCCGCAGCTCAATCACGCCTGGAAGAGATGTCTCTATTCGTTGCATTAACCCCGGTACTCGCTGGCTCACAAGTCCGCAGCAAGACGTCAAAATGGGCAACAATAAAATTCATTCAGAGGCTATTGGCCCGGCGCTCGCAATCGCGTGAAGAGACCGCTCACGATTTTCATAATACTTCTCATAGTAGGTGAGATACTCACCGCCTCGAACCCCGGCGAGCCAGGGAACAGAATTTTCGTACCAGCCAATAGTCTGGCGAAGGCCGTCTCCCAGAGGGATGAGAGGTCTCCAGCCTAACTCATCTTTTATTTTATCGCAGTTGAGCGCGTAACGACGGTCATGGCCCGGCCGATCCTGGACATAAGTCAACAAACTCTCGGGCTTCCCTGTGAGTTCCAGAATGCGTCGAGCCAAAATTAGGTTTTCCACGAGGTCCAGTCCGCCAATATTGTAAACCTCTCCTATTCTGCCCTTCTCCAGAACAGCGAGAATCCCTCGGCAGTTATCCTCGACGTGCAGCCAATCGCGTTGCTGCTTGCCGTCGCCATAAACAGGCAGCGCCTTGCCGCTCATGGCATTTGTGATCATGAGCGGAACGAACTTCTCTGGGAACTGATAAGGACCGTAATTGTTCGAAGAACGCGTTATCACTGCGGGGAAATTATAAGTGCGGACATACGATCTAACTAAGAGATCAGCGCCCGCCTTGGTAGCGGAGTACGGGCTGCTCGGCTGCAACGGAGACTCTTCGTCGGCGAACTTGGTGGGGGGAATATCGCCGTAGACTTCGTCCGTAGAAATGTGTACGAAGCGGGATATGGAAAGCTTACGCGCCACCTCCAAAAGCGCAAAAGTGCCATTGATATTTGTCCGAATTACAGGCGACGGCTCATAAATACTCCGATCGACGTGGGACTCAGCCGCAAAATGAACAACCGCATCACAGCCGCGCATCGCGCTTTCCAGAAGGGAAGCATCGCAGATGTCCCCCTTCACGAACCTATAGTTAGGATGGTCAGAAGCCTGTTTGAGATTCGCCAGGTTTCCGGCATACGTCAGCTTGTCGTAGTTGACGACGGTATACTTCCCTCCCAACGCCAGAATGTAGCGAATAAAGTTCGAGCCAATAAAACCGGCGCCTCCTGTCACTAGGATTTTCATCGGCCCGCTTTCCGAACGGCAACAGCAGCGCCATCAACCACCTCGCTGATTTTGTTAGCACCGGTCTTGGCCACCAGAGTATTAGCCCGAAGGAGGGACTCGAAGGTCCCGGCGTCTGTCCACCATCCATCCAAAGTCTCGTATGTCAGTGTTCCTTCTTGCACATAAAAATTGTTGACGTCCGTGATTTCCAACTCTCCGCGCCCCGAAGGTTTCAAACGATGGATCTTCTCGAAAACCGTGCTGTCGTATAGATAGACTCCGATTACGGCAAAATTGGACTTGGGAATTGACGGTTTTTCTTCAATGCCGGCTACGTAGTCCCCGCGAATCTCTGCAACGCCAAATCTCTCCGCGTCGGGAACCTCTTTCAAAAGAATTTTCGCTCCGCATTCTTGTCGCCGAAACGATTCGACGGCCCTGCAAATATTCATTTCGATGATGTTGTCGCCTAGCACGACGCAAATAGGATTGCCGTCCGCAAAATCTTCCGCTAATCCAAGCGCCTCCGCGATTCCCCCCTCCCCTTCCTGATAGGTGTAATTCAGGTGTCTTAATCCGAAATCGCGTCCATTCCCCAGCAGCCGTAAGAAGTCTCCCGCGTTTTTGCCTCCAGTCACCAACAGAATTTCCTCAATTCCGGCGTTCACCAGCGTCTGAATCGGGTAATACACCATCGGTTTGTCGTACACAGGAAGCAGGTGCTTATTTGTGACTTTCGTCAGTGGATTCAGCCGGCTGCCCGTTCCGCCCGCTAGCACGACACCCTTCATACGCCCTCCTCATGTCCAAAATGTAATTGCCGATTCGTTGCTAACAATCGTCCCTCGAAAAATAGCTCTCCGACGTATCGCCGCTAAAGCTTTCCCTTCGGACCAACTTATTCTTGTTTTATCAATCTGCCATTGTCGCTGCGGCCACCGAGCGGGTCTTTTTGTTCGCGCCGTCTTCGCCAAACTTTTCCTGTTCTTCCAGACGCGCCGTCGCCCTTTCAATCGCCCCAGAAAGCGCGCACCGAAATTCGGCGGTCAACATATTCAGGTCCAGCGCCAAGGAGTTCTGATTGGACATCCTGATCAAAGAAAGGTATCCCCACCGACTGGTCCCTCCGTTCATCAGTTCCAGCTTCAGCTCCCAAGGCGCTTCGGTTATTTCTCGTTCGCACCACGAATAGAGCCATGCCCCATCCGGCAAATAGCTCATTGGCTGAATAATGGACGATGAATACCCGTTCTTGCCGGACTTTTGAAATCGCACGCCGTCAAACCCGATCGGCTCGAGCGCGTTCTTCAGAATCTGGCACATCGACCCGAGTTCCTCGCACTCGGCCAGCTTCTCCGCGGCCAGCCGTATCGCCACATGATTCGCCAGCACCTGCCGCCGCCGACTCACTCGTTGTAGCACCGACAGCAGCTCCGCAAACTCCTGATACCTCAGTTGCTGCACTCCCAGAAAAATTCCTATCCCCGTCACTGCCAGTACCAACGCGATCGCTCTTCTCTGCTGCAGCAGTACCAGGCTCATGAATCCAAATCCCGCCGTCACCGCGTAGAGCGTCAGTACCGCGTCCCTTTGCGACAGCCCTCTCCGTACCAATTTGTGGTGAATATGCGACTTGTCCCCGTCAAATAGCGGTTTCTTCGCCAAAAATCGCCGCGCCACCGCCAGCACCACGTCCAGTATCGGAAATCCCAGCGATACAATCGGAATCGCCACCGCCACGATCGTCGGCGCTTTCTGGGATCCCGCAAGCCCTAGCGCTGCCAACATAAATCCGATGAACAAGCTTCCCGAATCTCCCAAAAAGATCGTCGCCGGATGAAAATTGAATCGCAAAAATCCCAGCGTCGCTCCCGCTAATGCAATCGATAGAAACGCCACTAGTCCGCTCGGTGCGATCAGCGACATCACAAACACCACCATCGCCGAAAACACCGCCGACCCCGCCGCGAGCCCATCCAATCCATCTATCAGGTTGAACGCATTCGTGATCAGCAGCACCCATAACACCGTCAGCGGCAGCCGATACTCCCATCCCAGCGTTTGCCCTCCGTGCACCAATCCCAGGTTCTGTATTCCGTACCCGCCTGCATACAGCCCCACCGCCGCCAGTGTCTCCACCGCGAATTTCCATTTCGCGTTCAGCGAGTACACGTCGTCGTACAGTCCCAGCAAGAATACGATCAGCGCCGGCCCCAGCAGTCCCGCCATCGCCTTCCCATGCAGCGGCGTCGCTCTTCCCAGCAACCCGGGAATCACCATCCCCAAAATCACCACCGTCATGAACGAAAAATATATGGCTACGCCGCCAAGTCTCGGCACTGGCATCGTGTGAACATGTCTGTCCAGCTTCGGCTCATGGATCCAGCCTCTGGCATTCGCCACGTTCCGCACACACCACGTCCCTACCATCGACAAAATCACGCACAACAAAAACGCTGCGAGATAAGCCATTAGTTCGTGCGATCCTCTCGATTCGAATAAGGGTCGAACTGCGAACAAACTCTAGGTAGATTGGGTTATGTCTCGATGTGAAGTTATCCAGCTACCGTCGAGTCCTCGAAAGAGATCCTTCCGAGGAACTTACGCCTGCAAAAAAACTCCGGCGTTCGCGTCAGAAGATTCTGCTCTTGACGCGGGTTCAGGCCACTTCTCGTCGAGAAGGCCTCTGTAGATACTCAGGATCTGACCCACAATCCTTGCGTGGGAGAACTCCTGTACCGCCCTCCGGCGGCCGGCCGCTCCCATCCGTTCCCTCAGCTCCGGATCCTCCAACAAGCGCTGGATCGCCGCTGCCAGGCCTTTCGGATCGCGGACGGGAACCACGAGACCGTTCTCGCCGTCCGTGACCGCTTGCAGGCACCCGGGTATGTTTGTCGTCACAACCGCCCGCCCGGAAGCTCCTGCCTCCGCCAGCACATTAGGCAATCCCTCCCCGTAATAAGAGGGAAGACATACTAGACTGGACTGGGCATACACGGAAGGCATGTCCGCTCGGCTCCCCCACCACTCAACAATTCCAGAACAGGCCCAAGATAAAAGTTGTTCTTCGGGGATACACCCTGGATTGTCGCGATCTGGCGCGCCGACCAAGACGAACCGTACAGAAACATTTCTCTCCCGTAGGATCTTTGCCGCCTCTACGAACTCACCGACACCTTTTTCCCAAAGCATGCGTGCTGCAAGTAGGACGATGGGGATACCTTCGGGTTCAGGCTGAGGTGTAAACCGTTCGACTCGTACACCGTTCCCCGGCGTCACGTGAGTCTGCCCGCGCGCGACTGCATTTGCACTCACTAGCAATTCCCGATCACGATCGTTTTGGAATGCAACTTGGCTGTTCGGACTCCTAAAGACGTAGGAGAGTACACGGAGCAGCAGAAGGCGTATGACTTTGGTCTTCCAATCGGACCTAACGAAGATAGCTCCAAGCCCGCAAATTACGTTAACGGAGGGTTTGTGCCCTGTCAGTCGCGTCGCCACGCCTCCGTGAATGATGGCCTTCAGCGTCTCGTGCTGCACGATATCCGGGCGTTCGCGCCGGTATACCCGCAAGACTTCGAGCAGAGAACTTAACTCCCGAAAAGGATTGATGCTCCTCCTCGAAAGCTTCCAGGGTATGACGCGAATGCCTTCCTTTTCGATCTGGGAACGGTAGTCGCTAACAGGCGCCTTGAGAACGACATCAAAGCCCTGATCCCTCGCTTCGCAAGCTAGTCCCAAGCGATTCCGCCAAAAATAGGTATCGTCCGCGTATAAGTAGAGGATTTTCATTTTTGAGCAATCAAAGATTCCGCACTTATGGAGTCGCGCGTCTCGTCTTTTTGACTTAAGATTGAAGAGAATACGTTGTCCCATTGGGCGAGAAGTTGTTCCTCGGTGTGTTGAGTATCCGCAAATGCCTTGCCCTGTTGCCCAGCTTCTCTCCGCCCATTTTCGTCCGAGATGTATCTTTCAAGAGTGCTCCGCCAGTCAAGAGGGGTTTGGCAATACATAGCCAAACCGCACTCCTTCATAGCTCGGACGTGAGCGGGAGTCGCAGTGACGATTGCTGGTATGCCCAGCCGCCAAAAGAACAAAAGCTTGTTCTCCGGTTTCCCTGCCGCGAAGGGATTGTGCAACGGGATTGGAATGAGTGCCAAGTCACAACTCGTACAAATCGCGGAACACGTATACTCATTCCATGAGTACACGTACAGGGGATCAAAAATCTTTCTAGCCTCGTCTTCCGCGCGCCGCTGCGCAAGTCGGCCGTGTAAGTATTTTCCATAGCGCAATGCAGTAATCAAATGGATGGCGATCTTTCGTTTTTTCTGAAGCTCCAGCAGTACAGGCCGGATTTCAGACAAAAACCACATATTTTCGGGCAGGCCTTCCCATACGAAATTAAACACATCACCAGCGTGGTAATCCTTTTTAACGTTTCGGAGTGTGTCCCCCTGAAAATCCAGGATTTTATGAACATTCTCACAATAAGGAAGGATGTCCCTTCGCTGCTCTTCCGTCGAACAAATCACCGCATCCGCCCGCCTGCACATGTCACGGATCCCCTGTGTGTAATTCAATAGGAAGTTGCGATTCTGACGAAGAGCAAACTTGGCGGCCCCACGAAGAAGGCCCTTTATCGACCGAGAGGGAATCGCCAGATAGGAGTCAACTTGATCGTAGATGATCCTAGTATTACGAGTGGCGCATTGTTTCCATGTGCTGATGTCGCCTCCAGCGCTCACAACTACAACATCGTACGTTTCCGAATGTCGCGCGATCTCGAACGGGATATTCCTCCTACGGGCGTAGAAGCAAAACCGCCGCCGATCACCTGGGCAGCGAAAGTCCTCGCTAACGGGAACATACCCAATTCTCGGTTCTCTAAGATCCAAAACGGTTTCTTGTCTCATTCTCATTCCAGTAACGCAAGACAGATCAACGATGAACGTTTTTCTTCTCGGCTCTAAGCGTAATTGAAGATGCATAACTGAGCAGCTTGCGAGTCATCCAGCTACATCGGCGACCGCGGTAAAGATCGTGTGGTTTTAGGTTGATGACGGAACGCAATTTAGTTGCGTAGTATTGTGGCGTGTAGCGGAAAGACGGGCGCAATTTGGCGCGTTTTACAACGCTCAGAATCTCGGTACAGCTTCGGTAATGAGTGTAATAAAGTAGGCTATCCGCGGCATCTTCGGCTGTGCGACCCGTCCTGCTAAGCCATTGCATCCACCGTATCCATTTCATTTGAGCGTCATGATCGAGGAACCAATGAGCAAACGGGACTCGGACGTGTACTTCCATGATGCAATTCTTAAGCGGAAACAGGTGATACGATACGCCACCCTCGCGCATCACACGATATATTTGGGAGAAGAAAAACTCGGCATCCTTCACATGTTCAAGGACTTGATTCGATACAACAAAATCAAAATAGTCGTCCGGATAAGGCCATGGCACTCCTGGTTCTACGACTTTGATATTTTCCGTGGAAGGGTAGAAGCCTTCTGCGTTGTCGAATCCTACCGACGTCACATCGACCCCGAAAACTTCGACTTCCGCCTCCGGCCGCAATTCAGGGAAGGATGCTACAAAGTAGGCAATCATCTTTCCCGTTCCGCAGCCAACATCCAAAATCCTGAAGTGATTTAGCCCTTGGCTCTCGGTATTGATTGCGGATAGCAAATGCAGATGCGTAGTGCTGCTCGGCGTGGGCCTCATACCAGATTTTGCGGGTCCGGAGCCGGCTGCTGCGGGCGATTAGCGGCTATCTCTCTCGGACGTTTTCCGGTACCCCTGCGTAGGATTCCTGGAAGTGTGCCATAGAGCATTCGATATCCTTCAAGCATCTCGCGCATCTCTCCAAACGATCCTCGCAAGCTGGACCAAACTAGTCGACAGAATGGCTCGACAATAAGAGTCCCCAACGTAATCAGAGATGAGCCAGCTAGGCTAAAATGCTTCTGTGCGTACAAAATTCGGCTACGCAGAAAGTAGAATAATCGGGCGGCCTTCACCTGATCCGAGCAGCCCCTCCCTCGATGGAATGCCCTAACGGTCGCCAAATGGTAGGATACCCAGCCTCTTAGCTTTGCCCGGTATGAGAGATCTAAATCTTCGAAGTAAACGAAGAATCGTTCGTCAAATTCGCTTAGGTCCTCGAATAGCGGACGGCGGATTAGCAGAAAAGCCCCCATGACTTGGTCAACCGGGCCCGACTTCTCGTGTTCAGATTCCTCGATAAAATGACCTCCGAAAATGCTGGGAAATAGCCGATCCAGGCCAAGCATCTGCGATAGCAAACTAGTCGTCGTTGGAAATCTAGAACAACTTCGACTTACTATCCCTTGCTGATCCAGAAGTTGTATCCCGCAGATGCCCACTCTTGCATTTTCTGGCTCCTCCATGAATTGAATCGGGGCCTGAAGCGAATCGCGGAGTACCCGAATATCGGGATTCAGGAAAAGCAAATATTCGGCCGAACTGCCTCGGGCACCTTGGTTGCATGCCGCGGCGAAACCTCGATTTTCGGGATTCCTTATAAGAGACAACGGCAGATCGGGAAAGTGCAGTTTATCCATCGAGCCGTCCGACGAGGCGTTATCGACGACAATCACTCTCTTGAGTTCAAACCCATCCCGGCTAGCGGCATCAATCGAACCGAGACAAGTACCTATGTACCGTCCCGCGTTCCAGTTTACGATCACGATGTCCAGACTCTTTGCCATTAGCGATTGAAAGACAGGGAGGGCTGGTTTTGATAGCTCGACCACGATTTAGCACCTGACATCACCAGCCGGTAGTTGATAACGGCCAACGGCAGGAAAAACATCCACATGCCATCAAATTTGAGTAAATACGGATTCGTGGCGTTGGCTATCAAGAGACCGGAAAAACCCGCCAACATGGGAAGCATGAATCGGCCCAGTTGACCGCCCTCGCGGATGACTTTGATGCCCTCACGAAAGATCCAGATAACACCGGCAAGATAAGCGGTGAAACCTACGATTCCCGTTTGAAAGAGCAGGGCGAGATAAGATAGTTCATAAGCCCAGGGCATCGCATCGGAACGAACGGAGAAGTGGGTACCCGCCCCGTGTCCCCATCCTAGAAGAGGATGCTCCATCCATCCACGCCAGAGGGCTACGAGTTGTTCGTGACGAGCCATCTCATTTTCTTCCGTCGCTTGCGCCCCAATGTCAAACCCGGCAGTGAAGCGGTCCCAGAGACTAGAAAGGTTGAATTCATAGATTGTGCTAACACCAACAAAAAGTACCACCATGCCGATTGCGACCAGAACGAAAAGCCTAACAAGAGACCGCCGGTTCAGACGTTTCTCCGTTTCGGGTTGAAAGCATCGAAGAAAAAGAACAAGACCTGGCGTTAGAATCATCACAAGCGTCAGTGCGCGCCTCGCACCCGTGAGGATGATGGCACACCCAAAAATAGACGCCAGCCAAAGGAACGCGTCCCGAAGGCGCCGTTTTCTATCTGTCGGAGTACGTATCGCGATACTTGCCATGACGTAGGGTAAAAGAAATGGCAGGCTGTTCATTCCTGCGATTTCGAACTGTGTGTACCCCTCATGAGCCCCGAATGCTTCATACTCCCATCCGAGGGAGAGAGCAGATACGAACCCATTGTTTGGGAGAATTCCTAGGCCTGCCAAAAGGTAAACGCATCCGTAGACGCCAATGAACAGTGTCGCAACAATCAGCGTCCGATCGAGACCAACCAGAATGTGCTTCCGAGCAAACCCTGCTATCAAGACGCCGAAGGTAAGGGGCCACAAAATGTAAACTGTCGAAACCGCGGTAGCGCCGGCGGCTCCCGTCAGAACCCCCTCCATCACAAAGAAAATGCCGACAATCGCCAAGCAAAGCGTCCAAAGCATAACGCGGGAATCAAGTCTCGAACGGCCGTTAGTGAAGTGTTCCAGAACGATAATCAGCAGCAAAGCTCCAAAGAGCGCCGCCTTGAGATACACCAATCTCGGGACAGTAGGGTAAGTCAGAGACAAAAAAACAAGCACGCAAGAGCCCACCCCGATCGCGCGGGCTTTCCAATCCGTATCAGCGTAGCTGGTCGATTTGCGCTCTGAGGGTTTCATTGAAGGCATGTCAGCATTGATCGTTCGGCAGTCGTCAAAAACACAGATCCTTTGCCGCGCTTTGCCAAGAATTCGAGAAACGGTGGTACCTGCCCGTGAGCATTTCCAGGACAACGTTTCCCACTTTTGCAACACCATGCTTGGAATGCATAGCGAGTCGTTGGGCGCAGTGGAGGATCTTTTCATCGACCAGGCGCGTATGACTCTCGGAGAGTTTATGTCCGAGCTGCTCGGCTACTGACAGGCGACTTCTCGCATCCTGAAATGCCAGAATACAGTCGCTCAGATTTGTTGTAGGATTCAGGCGAGCCCATCTGACTTTTTCGAGAAATGACCTTGGGCGAACTCCCAACTGTTGGGCACAGTGTTGCCTGTAACGTATGAGCGGCTCACAAATAGGCAAACCGGGCCAACCCACGCACGAAGCAATAATTGCAATCCAGCCGTCGTGTACGAAGTAGGGAGAGAATGGCAGAAGAACACTGTTTAGGCACGAACGGAACGCCATCGTCGCGCCGGTGACCACGTTACGCCGGAGTAGAATTGCGGGCTGCGTTGCTTTGACAAATTCCCCGCGCAGCGAGTCGCTAAAACCAATTGACTGCCACAGATTCTTCCCTGTCTGGTTGCTAAGGTCGTCGATTAGTTCCGCATCAGAAAACACATAGCCAATTTCGGGATATTCCTCTAGCGACCCATAAATCGTCTCGAGCTTTTGCTCATTCCACACATCATCTTGATCCGCCAAAGCGACGACCTCGCCCTGACAGAAACTAATTGCCCTCTCAAAATTCTTTGTCGACCCGAGGTTTCTTGTGTTAATTTCCAGCCTAACGGGAAAAGGCGCGTGGGCGGCGAAATTCAGAATGACCTCGACGGTGCCATCCGTTGAATTATCATCACAAACGATGAGCTCATCCGGAAGCCTTGTCTGAACTGCAATGCTTTCCAACTGCTCCCTCAAGTATTTAGCACCGTTAAAGGTGCACATGGCCACTGATATCTCGATGCGCTTCATGAGATAAGCCCCTCGCTCGACACAAGGCCTATAGCCAAGCCGCGTTCTTCTGTCGACAGCACACGAAACCATCCAATCAACCCGAATCCCCCGATGGCACCGAGGAGAAACAGACTCCGTACGAGGAGACTCTGCGAAACGATTAACGATCCGAAAAACAAAAAGGCAAGAGCAATCAATAACCCCAAAGCTCGGCGCAGTATCGCACTGTGAGGAAAGAATCGCTCCGCCATTCCAAATAAGACGAGCGCGTCAACGCTGCTTCGGCAAGTCCAGGCCATGGCCGCGCCTACAATGCCGTACGCCGAGATCAACCACCAGAGCGCCAGTATGTAGCACGGTAGTTCTGCCAAATGCATCTTAGCTGTGAGATCAGGCCTGCCGACGCCCTGCAGAAGAGCGAAAGGAACTTGCGCCAGGCAGTTCAGAAACACCCCGACTGCGAGCCATTGCAGCACACGATAACTATGCTGGGCAAATTCTGTACCCAACCAAAGTGCAAGACCGTCTTGGGAAAAGCCGACAATCACTAGAACAATTGGAAATAGAAAGAGGAAGAGATACTTAACGCAACGATTATACAGAAATGCAGTGCGGCTTCGTTCCCTCACAAATGTCGCCGAGAAGGCAGGAAACATCACTCCAACGAGTGAACCGGGGATTAGTATTAGCTTTGTTACGACTTCGAATGGCGTCGCGTAGTAGGCGACCGCCGCTACAGAAACTAAGGCGGCGATGAGAAAGCGGTCCAGCGTGACCATGAGCGGGCTAACGACATTGCTCACCGTCATCCAGCCGCCGAAGCGCAGCAATGGTCCCGCAGAAGGGCCATGCCAAGCCACCCCTCGCCGGAGATCCGGTACCACCCGAAAGCAAACTAACAAGTGTGCTAGACAACCTAAAAGGCGCCCCACGACGAGGATTCCCACAACTGGAACGAGGCTCCGCGAAAAGGGCAGAACCAGCAGCGGACCGATAAAGGTAAACACACCAATCGGAATGCGCAAAGCATTCACGAGCTTGAATCGCTGGTGTGCCTCCAGCAAACCGCGGAGCCCGGCGGTCATAATGACCAGAGGAACGGAGAGTCCGAGCAGGTAAAATGCGTAAAGTGTTTCCGATTGAAGTGCTTCGGGAATCTTAAGCGCATGATGCACTAGCAAGGGTGAGATCGCGACGATGACGGCGGCACCCGCCAAGCCCAAGGCCAACATTAATAGAAGTGAGGTCCAAGCTAACGTGGGGATTTCGTGGTCTTCTCCGCTCCCCAGCTTCTTCGCCACCAGTTGCGTCAGCGCTCGGCCCAGACCAATGTCAAACAGGCTCGCATACCCGATCACCGCCCACGCCAGCGTCAGCACTCCGAAGCGGTCTTTCCCCAGCCCGTGTATCAAAATCGGAATCGAGAAAACCGCCACGATCAGCGGCGCCCCGTTCCCAATCAGGTTCCAGACAGTATTCCGCGCCAGCAGACGCCCGCTCGTCAGGTGCAGATTTCCACTATTTGTCGTGTTCTCAGCCATTTGCGACCGCGCTCGGTCCCCTTTTGCGCTTCCCAGTCACCTGCCCCCCCACCAACCCTAAACACTAACTCAATTTTTATCAGTATTTTACGAGGGACCCAGCGGATTGTCATCCCGACCAACGAAATCGAAGATTCCGACCTTTTCGGAAGGGAACTGCTTTTCTCCCCGCCACCACGCCCTCCCAGTTCTACGGCAACACTTCCAAGTCCGCACCATCCAGGTCCACCGCCATCGCCCTCTGGATCAGCTCCAGCGAAATCACCAACCGCTTTCCATTCTTCCGGCGCACCACCATTCCCTCCATCCCCTCGAGTGGTCCGCTCCGCACCCGCACTCGTCGCCCTACTGTCAAATACGGATGCGGCTCGGCGTGCGGTCCTCTCTGCAGTAGTCCGCGGATCCGCGCGAATTCTGCTTCCGGCACCGCCACTGGCCTCCCCGCGAATCCCACAAGGTACACCACCCCAGGAATCTGCAGCGCGCGCAGCCGGTTTTGTAGCGCCAGGTGAACAAAAACATATCCAGGAAACAACGGCATCTGCAAACGCACCCTGCGATCTTTCCACTTGCGCATAGATTCGTATTGCGGCAGGAAGTGTTCCACACCGCGTTCACGGAGCTGGTCAGCAACCCGCCTCTCATGGTTCGCGTGCGTATAGGCCGCATACCATTTCGTCTGGATGTACGCTTCTCGCTCAGCGTCCGCGACGAAAATTTCACTTTGTGCCGTGATTCCCGCCGCTTGCAGCTCTTGCATTTGTGTTGTGGCGCTCAACATAGTGTTCTCACAGCTTCGCCCCGTCACTTACAGGGCGATATGTGACCTAACCCTTTTTATTTCTGCATGTTACAGCCAGCTCTACGATCTTCCCGGCTCGCCATTGGGCGGCTGGTGATCGTCGAGCCGGTCCAAATCCTTCTCGTTCTCGGCGCTTGGCCCCGCACCGTTGCGCGAAAACCAGTGCGCTCGCGCCTGTAAGGTCGCCACGACTTCCTTGGCAAGAATCTTGCGCGGATCATCCGGGTCCGCCGTGCGCCATTGCTCTGCGCCTAGCAGCCAAACCAAGGACATGGAAAAGACCATAAACGTTCCGAGGAACATGATGAGCAGCCGAGGCGGGAACGATTTCCTTTCCGGAACTTGCGCGGGATCCAGCACTTTGACGCTGGGAGTTTCCTTAGCCTCTTCCACCTTGGCGAGTTCATACTGCTCGGTCAGCATCTCGAAAACAGTTTCCTGAATCTTTGCGCGGCGGTAGTAATCGCCGTATTTCGCGCCGAGCAACGGCAGATTTCGGATCGTGGGAAAGGGCAAGCCGCCGATTTTGCCTGACGAAACGTCATCCGCCTGCGCAGCTGGCGGATCAGTACCTTTTGCAGTGGTAAGATTTCCAGAGTGGCCACTTGTGGCGTTCTCCTGGCTGCCACCAAGCTTCTCGAGTTGTTTGCGAAGTTCCGCGACGCGCGCATTCAAAGCACGAACACGAGGGTTGTTGTCGGTATAGATCTGGCGAAGCCCTTCGAGTTCTGACTGCTCAGCAATCAACTGCCCTGCGAGCGTTCCAGCAGCGTCGAGCATAGCTTTGCCTTCGGTCTGGATGTCCAGTGTGTTGTTCTTGCTGGAAAATTGCGCAAGCTGATTGGCAGCATCATCGAGATCGCGCTTTGCGACCTTCAAACGTTCTTCCAAGAAGACGCGTTCGCGGTGAGCCGCGGAAGTCGAGAGCTCAGCAACCAACGAGTTCAACTGATCGACGTAGCCGTTAGCAATTGCCGCAGCACGCTTCGCATCGTGGTCGGTGACAGCGATGGAGATGATTCCGCTCTTGCGGTCTTCCGCAATCGACGTATTTTCATCCAGTCGTGTCCGCGCGTCCGCCACCAGTTTTTTTCCGTAAACCTTTTGCAGTCCAAATTCTTGAATTAGGCGCTCCTGCTCGGTCTGGCTTCTGAGCACGCCTATGAAAAGAGCGCCGGAACTTTTCATTCCGAGCAAATCCCCGGCCACAGATCCCAGCCCACCGCCCACTTTCGATGCCATCGCCGCCATCATCGCCAAGCCCGATGAAGATTGCGTGTCAGGAGGCATGAGTTGCGCAGTGGAGGTAAAGGATTTCGGGATCAAGAATGCGATAAGAGTCGAGGCGACCAGACCGATTACGGCGGCTCGGAAGAGATCTCGTCGAGTACCCCAAAGCAAGCGGAGGAGTTTCGCTTGCCGCTCCCGTGCCTCCTCGATAGGGACTTCTGGCAACGGGAGCTCGTCGATATGCGGCTGTGTCGGGGCCTCGATCTGCGTCTTGGTGGCTGTCTGCGTCACGTCTCTCCCAGGATTTGTCCTTTCCTTCGATGTTTACTGCTCTCGCCCTCAAGTGTGCGCTGCACCCAATCGAGCAAATTCAGGCTATTTTTTCCAAGACTGCGGCCAGAAAGTCAGTTGCAAGGAACTTGTAATATTGGTCTGGGCTCCGGGAGTGATGATCGGATATAACCAGCGTTCGTATTGAACAGAGCCGGACACGCTTAAATCGTCGCGAAGCCAGAAGTTAGCGCTCAACGACGCATCCGTAAGCGTGCCCCCACCGGGCATAAATTGGTGACTTACCTTCTGATGCCTGAAGCTGGCCTGAATAAAACTCCGAGGGCTAAATCTGTAATTGCTCCAAGCTTGAACGCCCTGACTTTCTCGTCCCATCCAATTTCCGAGTAGATAGCCGTCATTTGTGTAGGACCCGTCGGGGTATCGGCCATACGCGTAGAAAAGGCCGGAGCCGTAATGAGAGGTGGGGGTGCCATTTTCGAGGCCACTGGGGAGATCGGTATAGCCGGCCTCGACTCGAAAATCCAACTTATTGAGCTTGGGAACTTGTGCGAGGTACAACCCAGACCAAGTCGCGGCATTGCGCCAATAGGCGATGGGCGAATACTCGTCCATGACAAAGGCCTCCGAGTAAAGGCTCAACCCCTCTTTCACGCCCGGAATTCTGAAGGTAAAGTCGAGTCCGGAATGCCGATCGCCAGGGTGCCCGGGATCGGTCTCGAGGCCCTGACCTACCGCAACAGAATAGGTATTAAGAAAGGTGTGGAAAGTCAGCGGAGTTGGACCGCCGGCAAAGACTGCCGTGAGAGATAAACCGAGCTCAAAATTGGGGAGCGGTTTAAAACTGAATCTTGCACCGTCCATAAAAGGCTGACGACTTACAGGTTGGCCAAACTGGCCGACGAGGCCGGTGTTGCTTTGGAGCACAAAATCATGGCCTGTCAGCTGGCCCAAAAACCATTCCGTGCGCCACGGCCCCAGCCAACCCAAGAAACTCGGAAGCTTGAACGGTGAGACGCGGTTGATGCGAAGCATGTTAATGGGCGGGGCGTTATCACTGAACATCAATGGGCCCCCCATGCTTGGTCCCCACCACAAAGTTTGCGGCCCGAAAGTAATTTGCCAATTCGAAAAATTAAGACCAACGTAAGAGTCCAACAACTGGAAGCGATTTACAGCAGAGATTGGCGTAGCCGGGGCGATGGAGGGCAGGGAGTTGCTCGAGGAGATGAACGCTCGAGCGCTTTCGGATAAAGCGGGAGAGGATGGAGAATGTTCATACTCTGCCCGAACGTAAGCCACCAAGTGGCCTTCGGTGGCCCATGCAGAGAAGCCATCCGCGGAATTCAATCCTTCTTCGTAAGGTCTCCCGTAATCATTGATGATCGTCTGTCCAAAGTTGAAGCCGTCCGCGAGAGGCTGCCCAGCTATTCCGGTGACACGCGCATAAATGGACTCGACTCGCGCCCCTCTATTTTCGCCGGCGCCCATCTCTCGAAATTCACCGGCAAACTCCTCCGAGAGCTGGGAATAAATTGTGGTGGCTTGCGATGAGCCACCGTCTTCGATGTTGTGATTTTCAGCCTCGTTTAGCAGGCGTGCGCATTCCATGCGAGTCCATGGACGCATGCCGAGCATTCCGCTCCGGACATAACCCATGGCGGAGAGGCGATCAAAGGCAGAATAGACCCAGCTATCCATCGGGACATACGGTGAGCCCATGTTGCTCGGAGTGAGATTTCCTTCGCTCCGAAACATCTGGCTGATCGATTTCCAAGCCTCACCACCTAGTCCGGGATCATGATTCCGGCTGTAGATGTTCTGACCGATGAAGTTGCCCATCATGCTGCCGACGAAAACATCGGAGGGAAAATGCTGGCGAGCGCGAATGCGCGAGTAGTCCACCAAGGAAGCGAGGCCATAGGCCACGATTTTGATGAATGGGCTGGGATATTCGTGTGCCACGACTCCGGCTATGGACCACGCCGCTGCAGCATGCTCCGACGGAAACGATGTACCACCTTGAAAGAACGGCCCGGTGCCATTTCCCTGGTAAGGCCGGTCGCGGCCGAGGGAATACTTCAAGGATTCCACAGCCACAAGGCTATTGAGCGCAGCTTCTCCGGCAAGAAAGCCAGTCTCGCTCCAATGTTCGTTGTGCTTGACGTGGCCCAGCAGCCACATTCCCCCCGCACCTCCGATGAGCGCTCCGATTCCGGCATCAGAAACTGTGTTGTAGTGGCTGATCGTCGTGGGGTTGTGCGACAAATTTTTACTATAGTCCACGTCTGTCACGAAGAGGCCCGCAGCAATCCCGCTCATTGGCACCAACCACTGAATATCCGAGAATTGCAGCTTCGCAGGACTCGTCCAGATTTGCTTTTGGTCGAGCAAGAATTCCTTTCCTAACCCTTTAAGGCTGTGCGGCGCAGCCGCGTTAAATTCAGGATCCGGATCCGCCACGATTTTCCCGCCAGCGTTTGTTTCCTTTCCCGCGGAGACCGAACTGCTCTCTTTAGTACTTCCCCCGCCCTGCTCCTCCGCTTGCGGCGGCACAGGCCTGGCTATGGCTCCGGTCAGTGTTAGAGTTAGACTCGACGCCACCCAGCCAATTGCCATCACAATGAAACACCTCCGGACCATGAGCATCCCTCGTCACGGATGGATATACGCCACAGCTAAGGCTACGGACGAAGCCAATGACGCTGACTGCATGAGCAGCGCCCAGTTACGACCGCCGATCTTCGGCGCTTTTTCGGGCACAATGATGGTGTCCCCGGCCCGCAAGGTCGCGCTCATCGGATCGCCTCCCCACCAACCATCGCTGTTGTTTTTCGCTGCGATCACCGAGCCGTCGGCACGGATCACAAATACGGCTTTCTTATCCGCGAGCTGCGTCTCGCCGCCAGCTTGGCTGAGATACCACTTGGCGCTGTGGCCTGGCCGGTAACTTATGGCTGTTGGATTGAACACTTGGCCGTTCACCATCACGTAGCCTGCTTTCTTGGGAACAAAAAGAACGTCGCCGTCGCGAACCTGCACGTCTGCCTGAGTGTTTCGCCAACTCTTCATATCCGGGGAGATATGAATCACCACGCGGCCAATCGGGGCGCTCGCTTGCAGTTGAGCGAGAGTTGCTTCTGTCTGGCCGATTGCCGTCAGCTTAGCGTTCTTCTCATCTTCATTTGTGTCCGGCAGCGCTTTGAGCGTTACCTGCTCCGCTTTGACTCTCTGCACGAGCTCCATATGGGACTTCAACTCTAGGTCACGTACTTCGCGCCTCATCAAAACTACCCCATAGGAGTAAGCTTCCGAATCAAACCCTCCGCTTCGCGCCAAGACAGAGCTCAGCCTCTCTCCAGGCTCGATGCCATAGGTGCCCGGGTGCAGGACTTCGCCGCGCACCGTCATGGATGCACCGATGTCGGTCCAGCGGGGCAACTGCCGAACTGTCAGAATGTCCCCGTCGCGGAGCGGCACGTCGGCCTTCTCATCTCCGCTCATGGCTGCCGTTAGATTAATCTCCAGACGATCGCTGGGATTAGCTCGAGAGGCGTTCATATCGAAACGCGCGAGATCAGCACTTTCCGTGTAGGCGCTCCTCTTTACTCCGCCGGCCACGTGAACCAAATCCTCTACGTGCATGTTCGATGTGAGCGGGTAGCGGCCCGGCTTGGCCACTTCACCCGTGATGTAAACTGTCGGCGGATCCACTCGCGCCGCATTGCGGTGAATCAACAAGCGGTCGCGCGGCTGGATCAAAATGTTGTCCACGGGATTTCCAGCAAGAGCTTCGCGCAGATCCACGCTGAGAATTTTCATCGTGCCGTCCGGCTGAGTGCGGAATAACTGAACAGAATCAAGCGATGCATCCTGAGTGACACCACCAGCCAGGTAGATTGTGTCCCTGAGGTACGCTTGACCCGAGGTGCGATATTTCCCAGGCTCCCGCACTTCCCCACCAATCCAAACCTCCGGGGCCGGCTCAAAATCGTAACGGCTAAAAACGCGAACTGTATCAAGTGGCTGTAGCTTCGGTCCTGAGGCTGGATTTGCTAGAGCCGCGCTTAGATCAAAACTTTCGACGCTCGGATGAAAATCGGGCGGATTCAGCCTGATGATTTCTGCATAGTGCGGCGCCGGCTCCGGCAATAAGTCTTTGTAAGACCCAATGAGGTCAGACAGGTTCATCCCTTGTTTGTAGGAGAATCGTCCAGGACGCAGTACATGTCCCTGAAGGTAGATGGCGTCTTCGTTGTAGGGAGCGATCGGAAAGATATGCACCTCGTCGCCGTCGTTGATCTTGAACCCATCGAGCTGCTTTTTGGCTGAATCAGCGTCCCCGGCAGGCGAGAGATCCAGGGTTAACATGGTGCGCTTCTCGTGCGCTTCGACGCGTTGCACTTCGATGTGGTGAAGGGTGGCCGTTGGAAGGATTCCACCAGCGAGTTCAAGCACATCCGCAAGCGAGCTTTCGTCGCGCAGCTCGTAGATAGCCGGTCGCCGCACCATTCCATCCACGGTCACCTGCGGACCCAAGGCTGGGACGAGCAGCGTGTCGCCATTCTCCAAACGGTTCATATCCGACCGCACTCCGTGCAGAAGCAAATCGTAAGCGTCCACTTCTTCCACAAGCTGCTTGCCCCGCAAGTGTTTAAGAGTGCGCAGCGAGCCGCGAGGCGTCACCCCACCAGCGGCGAACAATGCATTGAGTGGAGTCGACAGCGAGCTAATATCGTAAGCGCCCGGTTGCGCAACATCTCCAACTACATACACACGAACCGTTCTCAATTTCGAAAGGGAAACATCTGCTGAGACATCCCGATACTCGGTTCTCAGCACCTGTTGCACTGCCAGCTGGACTTCACCGAGACTTCTCCCGCTAACCAGGAGCGGTCCAGCTTCAGGCAGGGACACGCGTCCTTCACGATCGACGACGCGGTACATCCTCTGCGAAACTCCGCCCCAGAGATCGATCTCTAGACTGTCCCCGGGACCTAGCACGTAGTCGGGACCGACCGGAAGATCCATGGGAATCGCTTCCGGTTCATTCGCAGTGTTGCGAAATACATCCAATCCAAAACGCTCGGTCGGTCGCTGGCGCGTCGATGCCTGCACATACATGTCATAGAGGGACGGAATGTCGGAATATGGATTTGCGCGGTGGACCATCCTCACCGGTGACACGTCTTCCTCACTCGTTCTTTCGCCCGTGGTCCTTGCGCGCGAGGATCGTTCCATTCTGTTTTTGTCTGGAGTAAGACCTCCGTCGCCCCCACCTGGCGAACTCGGCAGAGGCTGCGAACCCCGGCCCAACGGTGAGCCATCGATGCCGCCTTGGGCCAAAACCTGAGAGCTCCCCGACGGATTGGTGTCACGCTTGACAGAACCGGAAGCCAACTCGAGATTCAGCGAAGATCCAGCACCACTGCCCCCGTCCAAAGGATCCTCGGCCTGTGGCAATCCGTTCGCCCGAAGGATCCGCGATGGGCTCTGCGATGGCGATTGCTCTGGCAAGAGTTGCGGGTTTGTATCTGGCGAGGACGTCCCTCCGGGAGTACGCGTATTTTGACCGCGGCCTCGGTAAGGCGGCTGCTCGCAATCTTCATCCCGACGGGGATCGCACGTCGCGGTACGTTCGAGATCCCGATCGTTTTTTTGCGGCCGAAGCGCGTCTGTATCTTCCTGCGCCTCGATCTGAACCAGACGTCGGGCCCGCTCCTTGAGAACTAATTCGTTTTCTTTTGCAAAATCCGAGTCAGGATTCGGCGTCGGCATTAAGTATCCATATCGCTGCAGGAGACGCGTCGCGATCGATCGAAACGCGACGTCCCGGTCCAAGCGATCGAAAATTGCTTGATCCGTTAGAGTAGAATCCTCGACGACTTGGCCGTTATCGGTAGCCTCCTTCGCTACCCAGCGCTTCAATTCCACCAGCAACCCTTCATCCTTAACTAGTACTGATCGAATCTGAATCGCGGAGGCCGCCACCCGTCCTAGATTTTCCTGCGCAAAGTCTGGTGGTTGTTCGACACCAGAGGTGTTCCGGCTTTGATCACGCGTTGCACGTTGCTTCTCAGTTTGCTGCTGGGCGTGAGCTAGTGAGCAAAAAAACAAAGTCATGGCCAGCCCCAGGATAATGTCCTTCACTTTTTTGCGGTTCACCATAATTTCACCTTAGTGATGGGCTTACATATCTTCAATTTGCTCTGTCCGTGACCATGGAGCCTCGCAAAGCATTCAACATCCCTTCTTCAGAAGCTTCGATATTGCTGCAGTGGATATCAAGAGAAGCCCAGTAGTAAACAATAAAGTTCTTCGCCGGCGCCACCGCGATGACGCGCACTTCAGGATGCTCACGGAATAAGTCATCGCAGACGCGCGGCCGACTACCAGGTTGATCGAGTGCGATGACCACAATATTCGGCAGGGTCTTCTTTACACACTCCATGATTTCCGACTCGTCGGCGACCTCACCGACAATTTCGATGTCGGGTTGGTCTGCGAACGTTGTCAGAATAGTTTCCCGCAAAAGACGCGGACGATTCGCCACGAGGACCCGGATGGCTTTTTCCATAGGACACTCCCTGCCGCACAAGTATCGAGTTATCTGGAGATTGGCGAAAGATTCAAAAGCAAACTATCGGCAGGGACTAATTCGCAAAAGGTTTAAGAACCTACCAAACCTAGGTGCATACCAATTTTGACCTAATGAAATTTGCGAGAGTGTCCATCGTAAGCACTGTCGGCCAGAGACGACACTTGTCTTTAGAACTTTTTTGTAGCGGTCAGGCAACCCCCATCGGGGCAATCCCGCATCCATACACGCAACCCAGCATTGCCTAAGGCGGTGAACGGAGTACGTCATCATTCATAAACTACTCAACTATGGATATCGTTCTTCTTGACAATAACCGGAAATTAGGTTTAATTTGTCCACGCACTTCGGCGACCAGGTCCTTTGTGGGCTATTGCATCGAAACTACTTCGTCGAGTGGTACAACCGGCTGTAAGTGATGGAGCCTTTGAGCGAACTCGCCCCCAGTTCGTCTATACGAACATTCCTACTGATAGAGAACCGTTTACTGCGCGAAGCCCTTGTACGGCTTTTCTCTAAGCGGGCCGATCTTCTCGTTGTTGGACAGTGTGGTTATGCTGACGCAGGAGCTCTGCACGAGCTCGATTCCAAATGCGATGTCCTCGTCATCGACTCTTTGCAAATACCGTGGCTCTCAAGAATTACCGCCATCGAGGGTACAGATCGTGCTTCGTTTAGAACCGTCGTCATCGCGCGGGAATCCGACGAGAAGCATTTCCTTGCCGCCGTCCGCTTGGGTATTGCAGGTTATTTGCTGCAGGATGCATCTGCTTCGGACGTCGTTGCTGCCGTGCGTGCCGTCTTCCGCGGAGAGGCAATATGCCCTCCCCAACTTTGCTCGGCGCTATTCCGTTTCGTTGCTCAGATGGCGAGGGAGATGCCTGTTCAACAAATGCCCTCGAAACCCGATCTCACTTTGCGTCAGCAGCAACTGGTAGCTCTTGTCGCCAAAGGCCTCACAAATAAAGAAATCGCTTCTCACTTGAATCTGTCTCAATTTACGGTGAGGAATCACATTCATCGAATCTTGAAGCAGGTGGACGCGGGGAGTCGGAGTGAGGCAGTGGAAACCATTCGCGGCTACGGCTACTCAATCAGCTCATGAGGACTTCCTGGCTTCTTACTTGCAAGCCGGAGCCGGTTCTCATTATGATCTGGTAGGTTTGCGTTACTAATACGGGTGATGGAAATCTGAGGAATCGATTTGTCGATTGTAATCACCGCATTGTTGATTTTGGCGCTTCTGCCTTTCGTCTACTACTTGCTTTCGTTCTTTTGTGTGATTGCTCATTTCCGTAGTGCACATAAGGCCCCGATACCAAAAACTCCTTTCATGCCCCCCGCCAGCATCGTAAAGCCGGTGCGCGGCTTAGACCATGAGGCTTATGAGAATTTCGCCAGTTTCTGCCGCCAGGATTATCCCGAGTATGAGGTCTTGTTTGCGGTATCCGACGCGAACGATCCGGCTGTTGCAGTCATCGAGAAACTCTGCGCAGATTTTCCTGCCCGTTCGATCCGCTTGATTACGAATGTTCCGCACGTGGGGACGAGCGATAAGGTAAATAACCTCTGTCAGTTAGCTCAAAATGCAAAATATGATCTCCTTGTTATGAGCGACAGCGACGTGCGCGTCGGGCCTGATTATCTTAAGCAAGTCGCGGCCCCTTTTGCCGATCGGGAAGTCGGCGCCGTCACTGCGTTCTATCGAAGTGTGAGCGCTGGGAATCTGGCATCGAATCTGGAAGCACTGGGTATGTACATGGATTCCGCTCCGGGCGCCCTGGTGGCAAGAAAAGTCGAGGGCCGGCTGGGGTTTGCTTTCGGCTGGACCATGGCCACATCCAAGAATCGTCTCGCGGAAATTGGCGGCTGGGAAGCGATGGTCAATCACCACTCGGAGGATTTTGAGCTTGGCAAACGCATCGCGCAATGCGGCCACAAGGTCGTACTTATGCCAAAACCTGTGCTCATGGTCTTTGCCAAAGAGACCCTTGCGGAGTATTTTCACCGTGAGCTGCGATGGTCGATCGCATTGAAGAGCGGTCGCCCGTCAGGCTATCGGGCAATGGTCTTCACCCATGGATTGCCGTGGGCTCTGGTTGGAGCGGCGGTTGCCCAGTCAATCGGATCGCCTCTCTTAGCAGCATCTTATCTTCTAACTTATCTCATTCTCAGGATCGCCATGACGTGGCTGACGGGAAGATGGGGACTAGGAGATCGCGTCCTGTCTAAAATTATGTGGCTCGTTCCCGTTCGTGACGCGATTAGCTTTTTTGTTTGGGTAGCCGGATTTTTCTCCGAAAAAATCATTTGGCGTGGCCTTGAATACCGACTGCACGAAGGCCAACTTATCCCGATGGCACCCCCATTCCGCAGTCATGCGCCACGTCCTGAATCGGTATCTTCGGTGGCCAGCTAAGGCTGTGAATCATCGCACGACCCAAACACTCCCACTGAGAAGTTGTCCAGACTCAGCAATTTCTTTTTGTACGGCTATGATTGTCTGGGCAGACACATCGAATCGTTTGTCCTTTCTGTCGCTCAAGTTATAGCTCCGAAGGCTGTGTCCCACGTCCAAAAATCCTTTGCAGATCCGTGTCTTGGTGTGAATCTTGTGGAAGAGACTGCCGCCGCAACCGCCTCCAAAGCAGGAAATCAACCTCCGCCGATTTGTAAGACCGGCCGACTTGTGTGTGTTGATTGCTGCGTAGAATGCGCGTAGATTGCGCTGGACCGATGCGTAGAATAATGCGTAGAATATGCGTAGATTATGAGATACATTCACGAAGCAGAGGACTGGCCACGCTTCACCTGGCAAGTAGACCGTCTCATCGCTCCTCTATCCGCCGCGCGCTATCAGCAAGGCTTGCTTCTTGGAAAGATGCGCGCGTTAGGTTACCCACTTCAAAAGGAAGCAACGCTTGCCGCTCTCATCGAAGAAACCGTCAAATCTTCTGCGATCGAGGGAGCTGTGCTCAATCCAGAGAGCGTGCGCTCATCCCTCGCACGTCGAATGGGCCTGAGCGTCGGCAGTGCCCCTCCGGCGGATCGCAATATTGAAGGTATCGTCGAAATGATGCTGGATGCTACGCAGAAATATGCGGCACCGCTAACGGACGAGAGGTTACTCGGCTGGCATGGAGCATTGTTTCCGAGCGGGCGCAGCGGTATTTCCAAGATTCGAACTGCGGCATGGCGCGAGGGAGGAATGCAGGTTGTCTCCGGAGCGGAAGAAAATGAGAAGGTTCATTTTGAGGCCCCGGTTGCGGAACGTGTCGGACCAGAAATGGCCGCATTCCTCAATTGGTTCAACAGTGGCGAAGAAATCGAGCCTCTCATCAAGGCTGGGTTAGCGCATCTCTACTTCGTCACGATTCATCCGTTCGCAGATGGTAATGGAAGAATCGCGCGAGCCCTCACGGAAATGTCTCTGGGTCGATTGGAGAACAGCGCACAGCGCTTCTACAGCATGTCCTCCCAAATCCGCGAAGGGCGACGGAGCTACTACCAGATTCTTGAAAATACACAGAAGGGCGGAATGGACGTAACCGATTGGTTGAATTGGTTTCTTGCCTGCCTTAGTCGCGCAATCGAAAAAGCAAACATGCTGACAGGCAGCGTCTTGGAAAAGGAAGCATTCTGGCGGCGAGTCAGGCAAGAATCAATCGTGGTCGGTGACCGGCAGAAAAAGATAGTGAATCTGTTGCTGGATGGCTTTGAGGGAAAATTGACAACCAAAAAGTGGGCGAAACTCGCAAAGAGTTCGCACGATACAGCTTTGCGAGACATCCACGACTTAATCAGCAAAGGTATTCTCAAACAGGAAAAGGCCGGGGGAAGAAGCACGGCCTACTCTCTCGTGATCTGAGATCGGTGCTTGCTGTGACGACCGCTTGACATAGAAAGTATTATCAGGAACAATGTTCCCGATGAGTTCGCTTTCTATGAGGCAGGCGGCAAAGAAACTCGGTTTGAGCGTTGCAGCATTGAGCAGGTATGTGGCTTCAAGGAAGGTTCCTGCGCCTGACGCGGAGCGCATTGGGGGTCTACTCATTTACGCCTGGAGCAACGAAGACATTGAGCGAGTTCGCAAGATTCTGCCGAAGATAGCGAACGGCAGGAAGACAAGACATAAGAAGAAGGCAAAGAAAACAGGCAAGAAGAAGTGAGTGAACGGGACGCGCCGGTGTGTCTAGCACCAACGCGCCCCTGACCAAAGTCGCCTGGATTAGAGGCAACGATGGCTGCATTAGAAAGTAACGGGTTCACCCCTCGGGTGCAACCCGCCCATCTCTGTTTCGTTTCCGTCACACGCTCCATCCCCCTGCGCGTCGCGCATCCCCCGCCCTCGTCTTGTTCAACCGAATCCGTGTGTCCATTCGTGTCGGCTCCCGATATCAGCGGAGACGTGTGCCCCGACGCGACCTAATTAACCGTCGAACTCGCGGCCACGCCGCTGAAAGGAATGATGTCATGCAAAAGGCCCATATTTACGAAGCAATTCCTTTGGTGAACCGAGGAATTGACGATGCGGTTCGAGGACTGGAACGGCTCAAGCGCACCAAAGACTCGGGACTGAATCCGGGGTACTTTGACGAAAAATTGACCCGACTTGAAGTGCACCGCGCTCTGCTTAACGGCTGCTTCTGCAACAACGTCGAGAGTTGCGAGCGCCGGGACGAGGCTCGTTTTGCCAAGAGGCACCGCGAACATGAAAAGAGGATGTTGGACGAAGTGCAAGTCTACCAAGACATACAAGCAGTTGAAGAGAGCGGCCGCCTTGAGGGTAAAGCGCCCAGAGTGCGCTTCCTCAGCGACGAGGAGCAACAGGCATGGGAGCGGCAGTATCCGAAACCGCCCTGCGATGTTTCGACCGAACTGCTACGTCGCGAGGGAGACCCGAGATGAATCTCCGCCTCTTTCAAGAACTCACGGAGCTAAACGCGGCATTTGAGCAGGTTATTCAGGGCCTCCAACGCATGGAGAGAGTGAAGCTCTACCACAGCGACATAATCCGTTACGCCCGTGCCGACGTGGAAAGCGCGCGCG
>Ga0210393_10000095_pt1 | contig 99570 bp, 94 predicted proteins | sample IncBWC27OmetaG_FD_160068 | JGI IMG/M metagenome (GOLD analysis project Ga0210393, IMG submission 160068) | Forest soil microbial communities from Barre Woods Harvard Forest LTER site, Petersham, Massachusetts, United States - Inc-BW-C-27-O ... | reverse complement strand
CACCGAGACGCAGTTCGATCCGATCCTGCTGCGGCCGGTCGATGAATTGGAACTCACGGTGCGCTCAGCCAACTGTTTGAAGGCCGAGAACATCCACTACATCGGCGATCTGGTACAGCGCACGGAAGTCGAGCTGCTGCGCACGCCGAACCTGGGCAAGAAGTCTTTGACGGAGATCAAAGAGGTTCTGGAGAGCCACGGCTTGACGTTGGGCATGCGGATCGACAACTGGCCGCCCCCGGGCTTGAAGCGCGACGACGAGCGCGACGGCATTTGAGAATCTAAGCGACAAGGGTCAAGAGAAGAACATGCGTCATAGAAACAGCGGGCGTCAGCTATCGCGAAATGCCTCTCACCGTCATGCGATGTTGCGCAATATGGCGACCTCGCTGCTGCAGCACGAAACCATCCGCACCACGGTGCCGAAGGCGAAGGAATTGCGGCGCGTGGTCGAGCCGTTGATCACGCTGGCCAAAGTGGACTCGATCGCCATGCGCCGGCTGGCCTATGCCCGGCTGCGCGACGAGGTCGTGGTGGAAAAGCTGTTCGCCGACTTGGGACCGCGCTTCAAGGCGCGCGCCGGCGGCTACACCCGAATTCTGAAGATGGAACCGCGTCCCGGCGATTCGGCCGACATGGCGCTCATGCAGCTGGTCGATCTCGCCGCCGTGGCGGCCGAGAAGCAGGACGATGCGGCCGCCAAAGCGCCGAAGGCAGCCAAGAAGCCCAAGAAGGCGGCGCCCGCGGATGAAGAGGCGGACGCCAAACCCAAGCGCCGTAAGGCAAAAGCGGCCGCCTAACCTGAGCGGCGGCGCCCCACGCTACGTTTGTGGGAGCGGCGCTTCGGTTCTTCTGTTGGGAGTTGGTTACGCTCGCTCAGCAGCCACTCCGAGGCGGGTTGCCACACGATGCCGCGAGGCAGATCACGCGGGGTTTCCGGTGCGAGGCTGATCAAACGTAGGACTGCGCCGGGCCTCTCGGTTGCCGCGGCGAGCAACGAACGCGTTTCGCGCTCTCGCGTTGCTGGTGCATCGAGATCCGCGCATACCTGAATCAACTCTTCGCCCCCCTCTGGATATCGAACCAGAAAATCGACTTCGAAGCCTTCCGCTGTGCGCAGATAGGAAGTCTGCGCTCCGCGCCGCTCCAGTTCGAGCAGCACGGCGGTCTCGAGGGCGTGGCCGAGATTGGCGCGTCCGGTCGGATCGAAAACCGGGATCAGCCCCATGTCGATGGGATAGGCCTTCCGGGGATTGACCATTCGCTGTCGCTCGGAGCCTGACGACATGGACACGGTGCGAATCAGGAACGCATCTTCAAGGTGCCCGAGATATGCATGAAGAGTGTCCTTGGCAACGGCAATGTTTTGCGAATGCAGATCCCCGTGGAACTTGTTGATGCTGAAAGTGCCTGCGGGATTGGACAGCAGGTGACGCACCATCCAGCGCAGCGCGACCGGATTCGATACGGCGTGTCTTTCTATCACATCGCGGAGCAGTGTCGTATCCACGTAGCCGCGCAGCAGTTCGAAACGATCTCTTGCAGCCGCACCGAGTGATTCTGGAAAGCCGCCGCGCGCCAGGTAGGTCCGCAAGTCTTTCTCGAGCGCAGAGCGTGCCGCCTTTGCAAGTTGTTCAGCAGGCCGTTCCGGCTCACGGCCGAAATATCGAAGGTATTCGCGGAAACTGAATGGATGGACCAGCGCTTCCATCGCTCTGCCGCGCATGCTGGTAGCCACTTCGCGGGACAGCAGGCGTGCCGAGGAGCCGGAGAGGAAGAGATCGATCTTCTCGGTTTCCAGCAGGCGCCGGGCAAAAACCTCCCACCCGGGCACGGTCTGAATTTCGTCCAAGAAGAAAACGGCGCGGCGACCGTCGCGCCATTCTGGATGCAATTGGTAATATTCTTCGACGATAAGGCCGAGGTCCGCAACGGTCATGCCGGCAAGGCGCTCGTCCTCAAATCCGAAATAGAGAAGCCCTTCCCTGTGCGTGCCACGCGCAAGACGATCATGCAGAATCTGCCAGAGGAGAGTGGTCTTGCCCGCGCGGCGCATGCCGATAATCGCGATCGCTTTGTCCGCGATAGCGGGGATATGAACATCTCGCCTCGTGAACTCTGGAATGGGCTCGGCGAGCGCGTCGATGATTTTCCGGCGTATGAGGTCGCGCATATGTCCTTCCAGGAAGGATAATATGCCACAAAGTTATCCGTTTTAAAAGGACAGGATACGAACTAGATTTCAGCGTCGCGCAGGCATCGCCGGGGCTTGCCAACGATGCCTTCTCTCAGGCAGCCGCGCCCTTGCGCATGGCGACTCGGGCAAAGGCGTCCCGAGTCATATTTTCGGGTTTATTGGCCGTAGCCGCGACATTGTCTTCGATCCGCACGCCGCCGTAGGGTCTGAGTTCCTCAACAACCGCCCAGTCGATGTGCGCCCGCCGTTCATCCGCGCGCGCCGCGGCCAACAGCGGGTCGATCAAGTAAATGCCCGGCTCGACCGTCACCACCACGCCCGGCTCGAGCATGCGGGTCAGGCGCAGGTAAGGATGGCCCTTGGGCCGCTCACGCTCATGGCCCTGTGCATCGCCCATGACCCCGCCGACGTCGTGTACCTGCAGGCCCAGCAGGTGACCTATGCCATGCGGAAAGAACACGCTCGTCACCCCTGACTCGAGTGCTTCCTGGCCCGGTAACTTGGTAAGGCCAATCTGGTGCAGGACATCGCCCAAGATCCGGTGTGCCGAGAGATGCACGTCGCGGTAGTCGCGGCCCGCGACGATCTCGCCACACAGTGCCAATTGCGCCTTGTCGACTGCTTGCACCAGATCCGCGAATCGTCCTGCCGATCTGGCGTAGGTGCGGGTGATATCCGACGCATAGCCACGGTATTGCGCGCCTGCGTCGATCAGGAAAGACCGGAGGGGCGCGGGTGCCGTCCGTTCCAAGTGCTGGTAGTGCAGCACGGCTGCATGCTCGTTATAGGCGACGATATTGTTATACGGCATCTCCTCTTCACGCTGCGCGCAGGCCGCCAAATAGCTCATGTGCACATCGTATTCGGAGCCTCCGCGGCTGAATGTCGCAAACGCCGCCGCATGGCCCCGCGCGCCCAGTTCGCTGGCTTTGCGCAGGCAGGCGAGTTCATAGGGGGTCTTTACCGCGCGGTCGTACTCCAGCAGCGCGAGCAGATCTTTGGGGTTCAGGGACTGAAGGTCCACACCCGGCAGCGCCTCGGGGCCGATGAAGGCCACACGGCCCAATTTGGCCCAATGCGCGGCGGCCTTCGAATCATCGTCAATCACGATCCAATCGACCGATGCCGTCCAGGCCGCGGTGGGCAGCTTGGCCGGCTTATGCCAGAAATCGTTGGGTTGGTAGAACAGCACCGTGGGCCGGCTGCCGGGCGAATACACGAGCAGGCAGCGTGGATTATCGGTGATCGGAACCCATGCCTTGAATTGCGGATTCACCTTGAAAGGGTAGTCCTGGTCATCCCGAAACTGGAGGGGCGGCCGGCCGGCGTGAATGACCAATGCCTCAAAACCGCTCTGCGCAAGCGCGCGGTCGGCACGTTGCATGAGCGTCGTCAGATGCGATGCATAGAGCTGATCGAGACTGAAATCGTTCACAAATCCTCCACCGCGAATCGACCCTGCCGACGAAAATCCCTTCTCAAATTATGCGCCAGATGCGCGCGGCGCTATAGGCCTTTAACCCTCCGGAGGATTTCAACCGTTTAAGGTGTGCGCGCGTTCTCGAAAGAGATATGAAATTGAGCCAAAACACTCTAAAATCGGCCGGGACATTTGGGTATTGCCCAAAAACAACACGCTCGGCCTAAATTTCTTACCTTAAAATTTCTGGGGTATCGATAGATGAAGACTAAACTTGCTCTGACCGCCTTTGTCGCTGCATTCATGCTGAGTGCCTGCGGCAGCAAGACCGAGGCTCCTGCCCCGGCCGTGGACACGACTCCTCCTCCCGCCGCCGCCCCTGCTGCGGACGCCGCTGCCTCTGCTGCTGCTGATTCGGCCGCTGCCGCGAGCGCGGCTGCCGATGCGGCTGCCAGCGCGGCATCAGCTGCGAAGCCGTAATACGCTTCGTTTCTGATTCCACAAGCCCGGGCGGGCCGCCATCAGGCGCGTTCGTCCGGGCTGTGTCTTTTTCAAGACCAGGATGAAGACTCGTTGCTCGTCAGTATCCGCGACGTCAAACATTCGAAACAGGATCGCCGCTGGATCCAGAGCATCTACGGCGAGTACATAGAGTCCCTGGCCGATCTCAATACCGGCCTGTTTTCCGTTCTCGGCGCGAACAACCCGCACCAGGATGAAATATTCGCCAACTGGTTCTCCAACGACCAATCCCATCCGCTGCTCATTCTCAAAGGAACGGATTCCGTGGGCTTTGCCCTGGTCACCCGGCCGCGCATCGCCATGGCGGGCGAGAAGGCCGCGGATTATCGAATGTCGGAGTTCTTCGTTCGGATGCAGTACCGGCGATCGGGCATCGGCCGCAATGCCGCCACCTTGATTTTCGACCGGTTCGCCGGTGATTGGGAAATCGTCGAATACATGCGCCATCCTGGGTCGGTGGCATTCTGGCGCGACGTGGTAACGCGTTATAGTGCGGGCCGCTTCACAGAACGTTCGCGCAACGGGGAAGTACAACAGCGTTTCACGAGCCGCCCCTCCACTTCGAAGAAGTAGCGGCATATACGGGGCGGCCCATAGGGAATTTTCGAATTATGGCCTCAAGAATGCTCCATTCCGGTCGATTTCTTAAATCCTGTGCAACCCGCATCTGATGTCGCATTTGATTTCATTCGTAGCCTGGCCGGCGAACTGTCGGGCGGGCATGTCGATCTGCCGTCGTTTCCCGAGATTGCGCTGCAGGTCAGGCGCATCTTGTCCGATCCGAATACCCGGATGGACCAGATCGTCCGGGTCGTCGGCTCCGAACCTGCGCTAGCGGCGCGGCTGCTGCGCATTGCCAATTCGGCGGCCATCAATCGCAGCGGGCGCAGCGTCACTGATCTGCGCACCGCGATCGCACGGATCGGCCACAACATGGTGCGCAGCGCCTCGATTTCCTTCTCGATGAATCAGATCCGCAAGGGCAACAAACTGGCGAAATTGGCGCCGCATCTGAATGATCTTTGGGAGCGCAGCACCTATGTCGCCGCGTATGCCTATGTGCTGGCGAAGACCTGTACCCGGGTCAATCCGGACGAGGCGATGCTCACCGGCATGATGCACGGCATCGGCAAGCTGTACATTCTGACGCGCGCCACCGACCACCCGGAATTGTTTGCCAGCGAGTCGGTGCTGAACGACATCATCAACGACTGGTATCCCTCCATCGGCAAGGCAATACTCGAGAACTGGAAGTTCTCCGAAACGATGGCGCGGGCCGTGGGTCAGGAGGATTTTTCCCGCGCCGATCTCGACGCTCCCGATCTGACGGACGTCGTGGGCGTTGCGATCCTGATGGTCTCCTACGGCACGGACATCGCCGGCCTCGAAGCCACCTTGCAGGAGCTGCCGGCTGCGAAGCGGCTGGGCTTGAACGAGTCGAAAACAATGGCGGTCATGCAGGATTCCGCGGCGGAAGTCACCGCCTTGAGCCAGGCCTTGACCGACTAGACGTCCGGACCGGTTTCTATCCGCGTTCGGCGGCGAAAGCTTCGGCCACGTAGTCGACATTGTCCGGCATGATGCCGGCCACGTTCATGCGGCTGTCGGAAAGCATGTAGATGTGATGCCGCTCGCGCAGCCGTTCGACCGCCTCGCGCGACACCCCGAGCAGCGAGAACATGCCGTGCTGGGTGCGGATGAAATCGAACGCGTCATCGCCCGTCGCGTCGTGAAGCCTTTGAGCCAGCAACGCGCGCATTTCCTGCATTCGCGTTCGCATGGCATCGAGTTCTTCAATCCACCTGGCCGTGAGCGTGGGGTCGGCAAAAATCCTTGCCGCGATGGCCGCGCCATGGTCCGGCGGCATCGAGTAGATACTGCGGGCAATGTGCAGCATGTGGCTCTGCGTGGCGTCGGCGCGCGCGGCGTTTTCGCTGACGACGATCAGGGCGCCGACGCGCTCACGGTACAAGCCGAGATTCTTGGAGAACGATACGGCGATGAGGGCCTCGGGCACGCGCTGCACCACCATCCGCACCGCAGCGGCATCCTGTTCCAGAGAGGAGCCGAAGCCCTGATAGGCCAGGTCCAGAAAAGGCACCAGGCTGCGCCGCTCAAGGAGCTGTGCGACGGCCTGCCATTGCGCGGGACTGAGGTCGGCGCCGGTGGGGTTGTGACAGCAGGCGTGGATCAGCACGGTGTCGCCTGCCGGGGCTGCCTCCAGACGCTCGAGCATGGCCTCGAAACGCAATTCGTGGGTGGCGGCGTCGTAATAAGGGTAGCGCTCGAGCTTCAGCCCACAGCCTCCCAACAGGGGCGCATGGTTGCCCCAGGTCGGATCGCTCAAGTGCACTGCGGCGCTCGGTGCCGCGACTTTGATCAGTTCTGCGCCCACGCGCAGTGCCCCGCACCCTCCCGGGGTCTGCAGGGTCCGGGCGCGCCGATCGCGGCGCGTGGCGTGCCCCGAGCCCAGCACCAACTCCTCCACCGCACCGTTGAATTCCTCGCGCCCGGCGGCGCCGATGTAGGACTTGGTGGTTTGGGCCGCCAAAACCTCTTTCTCCGCTCGGCGGACGCAGTCCAGAATGGGCGTGTTGCCCGACAGATCGCGGTAAACCCCTACACCCAGGTCGACTTTCCGGTCAAAAGGGTCGGCTCGGTATTTCGCCATCAATCCGAGAATGGAATCGGGAATCAATCGCTCGAGTTGTTGAAACAAAAGTTAACGCCCCTGTCTTACTGTAGGGCGCATTATATCGTCGACGGCAGCGCGGCTGGCCGGAGAACTCACCGTCTCCATTAAAAGACAGTAGGCCGATGACATGCGCCGGCGTTAGCGTGTACGCTTTATCCACTCATCAGCGGGAGAGTTACCTTATGGCCCTTTGGAATGAAAAACCCACGTCCGCCCCTGCGGGTGCCTCCGTTCCTCCATCGGCTTTGACCCCGGAGCGAAGTCCGCCTGAGCGCGTTGCCAACGATCCGGGATTGGCCGTTTCGCCGCGCCGTCCCACCCCTAAGACCGCCGTGGAGGGCGGAGAGTCGGTGATTGCCGCGAATTTGTCGATCGAAGGCAAGATCGAAGGATCTGGAAATGTCCGCATGGCGGGCCGCTTCAAGGGCGATGTGCGCATTGATGGCAACTTCACCATGGACAGCGGTGCTCATTTGACCGGCCAGGTGCTGGCCGGCATCGTGGTGGTGGGCGGCGAACTGCAAGGCAATATCGAATCGGCCAAACGTGTCGATGTGCTCGAAGGCGGCGTCATCGTCGGCGATGTGAAGGCAGGATCGATTACGGTCGCGGCCGGATCGCGCATGCGCGGGCATGTCGAATTCGGCTGGGATGACGAGAAAGGGAAAGTCAAAGGCCTGGTAAACGGCAGCTAGCAATGGCCGTCGCTCGCCAGAGCACCCTCGGCGCGACCCGGGTATGTCCGCATTGCAAGGCGACGGTCTTGCAAAGTGCGAATATTTGCCCGGGGTGCCAACATCACCTGCGCTTCAACACCAGCAACGCGGAGCCGGAGGTTCAGGCGGTTTCGGCGATGCGCATCGAGGGGACCATTCATCATCCCGCGCGCGGCGAGCAGTGCGAGTATTGCGTGGTGATCGCAATCACCAACGAGCGGGGTGAAAAGGTCGCGCGTCAGGTGGTCGGTGTCGGCGCGCTGCAGCCCGGCGAGCGGCACCGATACAGCTTCTCGGTCGAGTTGATGCCGGTGCGCGGTTCGAAGCCGCGCAATTGACGGCAGGAGCCTGCCTCCGGCCGCTGCCTGCTAGCGCTGATTGCTGCCCTCGATGCCGATGAAGCGCAGAAATTCGGCGCGCGTGCTGGCATCGGCGCGAAACGTACCGAGCATTTTACTGGTGACCATGGATACGCCGCGCTTGTGTACGCCGCGGGTCGTCATGCATTGGTGAACGGCATCGATGACCACGCCGACGCCGCGCGGCTTGAGGATTTCATTGATGCATCCGGCGATTTGCGCGGTGAGCTTTTCCTGCACCTGGAAGCGGCGCGCGTAGCCGTCGACCACGCGTGCCAGTTTGCTGATGCCGACCACCCGATCGGTGGGCAGGTAGCCGACGTGAGCACGGCCGATGATGGGCGCCATGTGGTGTTCGCAAAAGGATTCGAAGGAGATGTCGCGCAGCACCACCATTTCATCGTAGCCTTCGACTTCTTCGAAGGTGCGGCGCAGATACGCTCCCGGATCGATGCCATAGCCTGAGAACCAGTCCTGATAGGCGTTTACGACCCGTCTCGGCGTATCTCGCAAGCCCTCTCGATCCGGATCATCGCCCGCCCAGCGCAGCAGGGTTTGCACCGCCGCTTCCGCCGCCTTTCGGCTAACGGCGCGGGTTCTTTTTGTTGGCATGCGATCTCCGAAGCGCCGCGCGCTGTTGAGCTTACGATAGCATTCTCGAGGGACGAGGGGCGCTCAATGACGCGCTGCGGGCGATCCGCCGGCGTTGCGAGGGCTCGCCTGTGCAGCTACGCCGCCGCGGGTGAAGTCGAACTCGAGGAGCGACTGCCGAGGCTCCGCAGCGTCCGACGGCGCGAACTGCCATTTTTTCGCGGCATCGGCCGCCAATCGCGCAAAGTACTTGCTCGATCCGCGGTTCTCCACCGCCTCGCCGACGACATTTCCCGAGCGATCAATGGTCACGACCACCGTCACCTTGACGTGGCCGTGAATGGAGCTGCGCGTGCCGTGGGAGAGGACGGGAATCTCTTGATGGAGCACGGCAGTCGCTGCTGACGGGGAGGGCGCCGGATTCTGCGGCGCCGGCACCCGTGGGCCGGGTGACTGAGACGCGGATTGGGGTCCGACCGAGACGGGCTCGGGGCTGGGGTGCGCCCGATGCGGACGCATGGCTGCCCATATCGCCACCACGAGGATGATGCTCACGGCGATCGCGGGGCCCAGCAGGGTCGCCCTCGAGGCATTCCGTCGTGCCCGGGGCGAATTCTGCGCAGGCGGCGTATGGATCGCGGCCTTGAAGATGGCGGGCTGCTTGACCGAGACGGGCTCTTCGACGGAGGCAGGCTCCTCGACAAAGACCGGCTCCGCGAGGCCGGCAGCCTCCTCGGCCAAGACCGGCTCCGCGACGAAAGCAGGCTCCTGAAGGACCGCAGGCTGCGCAACCAGGGGTGCGGGCGCCTGCGGTGCACGGCTGTATTGGGCTTCCAGGTCGAAGATGGTTGGACGGTCAGCCGGACTGCGGCTCAAACAGCGCCGTACGGTGCTCAAAAATTCAGGCGGAAGTGTTGCGGGCAACACGGCGGATTTATCGTCGAGCGCGGGAGGAGTCTGTGTGAGTGCCTCAACCATGCTGATGCCGAGACCCCAGACATCGCCGGCGCCGTCGGTGGCACCGTTTCTGGCTTCCGGTGGGTCGTACACGGAAGGCTTGGGTGTGGACGGCGCGGGATCTCCGAAGGCCCGGATGGTGTCGCTCGCCAGCTTGAGCTGATCGTTGACGACCAGAAAGTTGGGCGGCTTCAGCTGACCCTGCACCAACCGATTGCGATGCAGATAGGCCAGGGCGCCGACGGTGGGAACCAGCATTTCCTGCAGTTCAGCGGAGGTGAGCGCGCGGTGAGGAAGAATTTGAGCCAGTGTTTGGTCGGCATACTCCATCACGACGAAGAGGAATGGATGCCCTCCCAGCTTGCAACGGCCTGAGTCAAGCGTGCGGATGAGGTGGGGATGAGAGAGGGCGGCGATTCTCTTCCAGTTCGAGAGTTGTAACTCCGCCAGCGCCGGCTCTGCGGGCAAGAGTTTGATCGCGGCCTTGGCGAGATTTTGAGCCTTGCACTCGGTAAGGAATACGACGCTGTGGTTCGACCTTCCCAGGAAACGGCGCAGAGGATAGAGTCCGTTGACAATCTGGCTCTCCCACTTGGTCCAGATCTCGATCTCCGTCATCGATCGCCCACCTCAGTACGACACCCTCCGAGCATGGTGAGGAAGATATCACCAAGCACCGAGGGGGATGCGGCCTGTCAGCGTTTGACGACATCACCCGAAGGAGGTACCCGTGGGTGTAAACCTGCGTACGGTGCCATAATGTGGGCAGGAATCGTTCGAGCGCAAAATGGCAATACAACGTGTGAGCGCGCGCGAGCGCGACCTGGGCGGCTTCGTCGTGCGCCGTGTCCTTCCCGCGGCAGGACACACGATGGTGGGTCCTTTCATTTTTTTCGATCACATGGGACCGACGCAATTCGAGCCGGGACATGGAATCGATGTGCGGCCGCATCCGCACATCGCACTCGCGACGGTCACGTACCTGTTTGCAGGCTCGATCGAGCATCGCGACAGCCTCGGCAATGTGCGCGAGATCCGCCCCGGAGACGTGAACTGGATGACGGCGGGCCGGGGCATCGCGCATTCGGAGCGGACGCCGCAGGCGGCGCGCGCGGCCGGCGAGAAAATACACGGCATCCAGAGTTGGGTCGCGTTGCCCGACGGCCACGAGGACATGGAGCCGGATTTCGCGCACTACCCGGCCGCAACGTTGCCGCGGCGCACCGTCAACGGGGTCATCCTGACGGTGATTGCGGGTGAAGGATTCGGGCTGCGCTCGCCGGTCCACAGCTTGTGGCCGACGTTGTATGTCCATGCCGTTTTCGGGCCGGGCGCAACCCTGGAGTTCCCCGCCGAGCACGACGAGCGAGCTGTCTATGTAGTGAGCGGCGAACTGGCCGTGGGCGAAAGCACCCTCCTCGAGGGTCAACTCGCGGTGCTGGAGCCTGGAATGAAGCACACGCTGCGCGCCGTGGCTGAAACGCGCGCCATGCTCTTGGGCGGCAAGCGCTTTCCCACGCCTCGGTACATCTGGTGGAATTTCGTGGCCTCATCCCGTGAGCGGATCGAACTCGCCAAAGCCCGGTGGGCCAACGGCCAATTCGCGAAGGTGACGGGAGAGACCGAATTCATTCCGCTACCGTCCGATTGAGAATCAACTTTCGAAGGAGCCTCATATGAGCGATAAAACCGCAACGGTGCATTGGGAAGGCCGAGGCAAGCAGGGCATCGGCAAGATCAGCACCGAGACCCAAGCCCTGAAGTCCTATCCCTACGGCTTCGCCAGCCGCTTCGAGGATGACAGGCGGGGCACGAATCCCGAGGAATTGCTGGCCGCGGCGCATGCCGCCTGTTTCACCATGGCCTTCTCGTTTGCCTGCGATGCCGCGGGCTTTGCGACCGCAGCGGTGGACACCCAGGCGGCGGTGCGCCTGGTGTTGAAAGGCGGGGGCTTCTCCATAGAACACATCGGCCTGCGGCTCGAGGCCAGCGTTCCGGGCATGGACGAGGCGACGTTCCAGAAACTGGCGGCGAAGGCGAAACAGGATTGCCCGCTGTCCAAGGCGTTGGCGAGCGTTCCGGAGATTTCGCTGACGGCGATCTTGCGCTAGGCTCCTGGGACGCCGACGATCTCGATTCGCCGGAGGTGCGTGCTGGTGACGAAGAGCTGGGGCCAATCCAGGAAGGCGAACTGCGACGCGACGATCGCTTCGTCCGGCGCTACTACTATCGGCTTGGTTGTGGTTGTTTGGGAGTCCCAGCAAAGTCGCTGGAGCTTCCGCATCCTCCGCTGCAGATAGCGTGCCCGTGCCCTAGCACTTCCGACCAACGATTTCGGGACGGCCTAGGACCGCTCGCACTGAACCGCCCGCGTCCTCGATATCCCAACCCTTCCCTCGTCGTTCTCCGATTGGTCGCGCGGTTCGTACCCACTGACGCTTCGCTTTCCGGTTCGCTGCGGACAGGCCCGGAGTCTTGTCCGGGCGTTCGCCGACAATGACAGGACTGGGCGCGTTGTTCCCTCCACACACGAAGCAGGTAATCCCGTAGGCCTTGGCTCTAGCGCTCCGACCCAATGTCATCTATTGTTTCCACCAAAGTGGTTCTTAATTGGTACTATTAAAAACCGCTAAATAAGCTAATTCTAGTCGAGGTGGTATTAAAGCGAATCAAATTGGTATTAAAAGGAGCGGGTGATGAAAATAAACTTAGGCTCACGTGGATTCACGCTGTCCCCATTGGTTGCAGTGGGGATTCTTTGCGCGATGGGGTCCGTGCAAGCAGCAGGTGCTGCCGCTTGCTCCCCGGCATGGAGCGCATCCACCGTATATACCGGCGGCGGCGCCGCCAGTGAGAATGGCGTGAACTACACGGCGAACTGGTGGACACAGGGCAATGACCCCGCAACCAACAATGGACCCGCCGGAAGCGGCGAGCCCTGGACTGCAACAGGCAGTTGCTCAGGCAGCACCGGTACCGGCGGCGGCACGGGCGGCGGCACGGGCGGTGGTGGCACCGGTGGTACCCCAACCCCGCCCCCGGGACCCTTCGTGCTAAGTCCCTACAAGGACGTTACGATCAGCATGAATTGGAATACCAACGTGATCAGTTCGGCGGTGACCGGCACGATGACAGACGTGCTGACCGTCATGCCGACAAACCTGAAAACTTTGACTTGGGCTTTCGCCACCGGCGAATGCGGTAGTGAGAGCTGGGCCGGTATTCAGCCTGCGGCGCTTGTCTCGGCGAACGTGCAGAACTTCATCAGCATGGGAAAATTCTATGTGATCTCGACGGGCGGTGCGAGCGGCGTGTTCACGTGCGGCTCGGACAGCGGGTTCACGACGTTCATCAACCGATACCAGTCCGCCAATTTGCTCGGAATCGATTTCGACATCGAGGGGGGCCAGAGCCAGGATGTCATCACCAACCTCGTCCAGCGGGTGATAACCGCACAGAAGACCTTTCCCAATCTGCGCTTCAGTTTCACGCTCGCAACGCTTGGCGGCAACTCTCCACAGAGCCTCTCATCGTTGGGTCAGATGGTGCTGAACACGATCAAAACCCTGGGCTTGACCAAGTACACCATCAACCTGATGGCGATGGATTACGGCAGCACCACGGCGAGTAACTGCACGATCGTCAATGGCGTTTGCGAAATGGGTCAGTCCGCGATTGCAGCAGCCGAAAACCTTCACAGCTTCTACGGAACTCCTTACAACCAGATCGAGCTTACGCCGATGATTGGCGGCAACGATACACAGGCCGACGTCTTCACCGTCGCGGACGTGCCGACAATCTCTGCGTACGCTGCCCAGAAAGGCCTCGCGGGCATCCACTTCTGGTCCTTCGACCGGGATCACGACTGCGCGCCCGGAGCCTCATCCCCGACCTGTAACAGCTACGGGCAGGCAGGAACGCTCGGCTTCACGACGCGTTTCTTGTCCAGCCTAGGTATGTAGTCGCGACTGATTGAGCCAGCACCGACCGTGACAGCCGGAAGCTGTTGTCACGGTCGATGCATCCTGAGACTTTCGCAACGATCCGCGCGTTTAGAATAGTCAAGTGCACGGCACCCCATCGATCCCGACGAATCGAAACCATTCTTGCGAGAACTCATGCTTGGCACCCTCGGCCACCCTGGTGCGTCAAAAATGATCCAGGGGATTTTTTCAAGCAGGTGCCGGCTGTGAGCGCAATCCACGCACTATTTCCTCCAGCAGATCCGCTCCCCGGTACGCAAAGCCCGTGTAGATCTGCAGCAGGTTGGCGCCCGCACGCAGGGTTTCACGGGCGGCGTCCGCGCTGACGATGCCGCCGACCCCGATGATGGGAAAGCCGGTCGGAAGCTCGGCGCGCAGTTGGGCGATGACCTTGATCGACCGCGGGTGCAGCGGCGCGCCGCTCAAGCCCCCGCGCTGATCCGCCTGCATCGGCATGCCCGGCACCTTCAAGTCGCTGGAGGTATTGGTCGCGATCACCCCGTCCGGTTGCAGCGAACGCATTTCCTGCGCCAGCGCAGCGACCTGCACCTCGCTCAAATCCGGCGCCACCTTGACCAGCAAGGGCACACGCCGGCCCTCGCGCGCCTGCAATACGGCACGCTCCTCGAGCAGCGCGCCGACTATCCGCTGCAGGCCGTCGCGATCCTGCAGTTCGCGCAAGCGCGCCGTGTTGGGCGAAGAAACATTGACCGCCACATAATCGGCATGCGCGTAGACCTTGCGCAGGCAGGCCACATAGTCGTCCTGGGCATTCTCGATGGGCGTATCGAAGTTCTTGCCGATGCTGATTCCGCGAACTCCCCGGTAGCGGCTGCCGGACAGCTGCGCAATCAAGTGGTCGACGCCTTTGTTGTTGAAGCCCATGCGATTGATCAGGGCGAGACTTCCGGGAATCCGGAACATGCGCGGCTTCGGATTGCCCGGCTGCGGACGCGGCGTCACGGTGCCCAACTCGACATGGCTGAACCCCAGGGCACCCAAGGCGTCGAGGTAATCGCCGTTCTTGTCGAAGCCCGCCGCGAGTCCCACGGGATGGGCAAATCGCAAACCAAAGCAAAGCACGGAGGATTCGGCAGGGATTGGGCGTGCCGGCCACAGGGGCCGGATCCATTTCAATCCCGCCAGTCCCACATCATGAGCCAATTCAGGATCCAGGCGGGTGAGGAGGGGCAGCGCAGCCCGCGTGATGACCCTCGCGGCGCGTCTCAAACGTATCTCCAGGTTGCCAGCGCACCCAAATAGAAACAGGCTTCGGTGAGCCACTGCGTCAGAGTCAATGCATCGTGCGAACTCCGAGCACGCTTGAACCGGAGAAATGCCAGGATTCCCAGGGTCGCCAAAATAGCGGCGGCGAGCCCGATGAGCCCTGGAATGCCCAACAGGGCGGCCGGCGCGAATCCGATCAACAGCGCAAGGGCCAAGGCTCCGTTGCCGAACGCAGGCGCGGATTTGGCGGGCCGCAGCAACGTGACGCACACCAGCAGCGCGAAACTGGCCGCATATCCGCAAATCATGATGAAGCCCAGCGGCACGTTGGCCGGCACGGCAAACGGCAGCTTCGCCGCCGACAGCGCCATCAGCGCGTTGTACTTGATGAGCAGGCACAGCATCCAGCTCGAGGCCGGAAGGGGCGCGGCCGGCGTCCCACCCTGCATCCGGGCGGTGAGCAGGGCAGTCGATGCCATGGACAGGATCAGCGCCACGCTCGAGGGCCAGACCTGCATGCCCAACCAATAAACGGCTCCACCCAAGGCTCCGATCAGCGCCCCCATGAGCGGCGCAAATTGGCCGGTCACACGCAGCGCGGTCATGCCCGTTTGCGTTCGAGTCCACGCGCTGCTGCCAGCGAGGCACGCAGATAATGTCCCGTGTACGAAGCTTTGTTCGCCGCAATCTGTTCCGGTGTACCGACCGCGATGATGCGGCCGCCGTTGTCTCCGCCTTCAGGTCCCAGATCCACGACCCAGTCGGCTGTCTTGATGACGTCCAAATTGTGTTCGATCACGATGACCGTGTTGCCCTCATCGCGCAGCCGCTGCAATACCACCAGCAGCTGTGCGATGTCGGCGAAGTGCAGACCGGTGGTCGGCTCATCGAGAATGTAGAGCGTGCGTCCGGTGGCGCGCTTCGAAAGTTCCTTCGCCAGTTTCACCCGCTGCGCTTCGCCGCCGGAGAGCGTGGTCGCGCTCTGACCCAACCGCACGTACGAGAGACCCACATCGAGCAAGGTCTGCAATTTCGGCTGCACGGTCGGCACCGCTGAAAAGAACGGCAGCGCATCCTCGACCGTCATGTCGAGGATTTCTTGAATGTTCCTTCCTTTGAAGCGGATCTCCAGGGTCTCGCGATTGTAGCGTTTGCCCTTGCATACGTCGCACGGCACATAGACGTCGGCGAGAAAATGCATTTCAACCTTGATGACGCCGTCGCCCTGGCATGCCTCGCAGCGTCCGCCCTTCACATTGAAGCTGAAGCGGCCCGCCTCGTAGCCGCGTGCGCGGGCCTCGGGCACGGCGGCAAAGATTTCGCGAATCGGCGCGAACAGTCCGGTATACGTGGCGGGGTTCGACCGCGGTGTGCGCCCGATCGGGCTCTGATCGATTTCGATCACCCGATCGATGAAGTCCAGGCCCTCGATCCGATCGAAGTGCGCGCTGCCCGCCGATGCATGGTTGAGCGAGGTGGCCACGGCACGAAACAGCGTGTCGTTGATGAGCGTCGACTTGCCGGAACCGGACACGCCCGTGACGCAGGTCATCAACCCCAGGGGGAATTCCGCCGTGACCTTCTTGAGGTTGTTGGCGGTGGCGCCGATCACGCGCAGCATGCGCTTCGGATCCGGAACATGCCGCAGGCCCGGAATTTCGATGCGGCGCCGGCCGCTCAGGTACTGCCCGGTGATCGACTCCGGATTCGCGGCGACTTCGGCCGCCGTGCCCTGCGCGACGATGCTTCCGCCGTGCACGCCCGCGCCCGGCCCCAAATCAACCACGTGGTCGGCTTGCCGGATGGCGTCTTCATCATGTTCGACCACGATCACGGTGTTGCCCAAATCGCGCAGATTGACCAAGGTGTCGAGCAGCCGTTGGTTGTCGCGCTGGTGCAGCCCGATCGAGGGCTCATCCAAAATGTACATGACGCCGACCAGGCCCGAGCCGATCTGGCTGGCCAGGCGGATGCGCTGTGCCTCCCCGCCCGACAGCGTATCGGCGCTGCGATTCAACGTCAGATACCCAAGCCCCACGTTGCTCAGGAACCCCAGGCGGTCATTGATTTCCTTGACGATCTTCACCGCTATTTCGCCGCGCCAACCGGGGAGTATCAGCCGGCCGAAGAACTCCAGCGCCCGTTCCACCGACAACGCCGAGATTTCCGGAACGCTCTTGCCGTCGACGAATACATTTCGCGCGGCGCGATTCAAGCGCGTCCCTTCGCAATCGGGACAGGGTCGGGAGGAGCGGTACTTGGCAAGCTCTTCGCGCACCGCCACCGATTCGGTCTCGGTGTAGCGGCGCTCCAGATTTCTGACGATGCCCTCGAAGGTATGCTTGCGCGAGACGGTGCCGCCCTTGCCGTCCAAGTATTTGAACTCGATCTGCTGGTCCGCGCTGCCGAACAGCACCAGATCTTTGATCTTCTGCGGCAGCGTCTCGAAGGGCGCCTCGATGTCGAACTTCGCGTAGCGCGCCAGGGACTGGATCAATTGAAAATAATAGGCGTTGCGCCGATCCCAGCCGCGCACCGCGCCGCCCGCCAATGACAGGTGCGGATTGGCGACGATTTTGGCCGGATCGAAAAAATCCTGGGTGCCGAGGCCGTCGCAGGTGGGGCAGGCGCCGATGGGACTGTTGAACGAGAACAGCCGAGGCTCGAGCTCGCTCAGGGAATAATTGCAGATCGGACAGGCAAATTTGTCCGAGAACACCAGTTCGGCGCGCTCCGGATCGTCCATGTAGGCGATGCGTGCGACCCCCTGGCCCAAACGCAGCGCGGTTTCAAAAGATTCCGCCAGGCGTTGACCCAAGTCCGGGCGCACCTTGAAGCGATCCACGATGGCTTCGACGGTGTGCTTGCGGCGCACGTCGAGTTTCGGGGCCTGGTCCAGTTCGACCACCTGGCCGTCGATGCGGGCGCGCACAAAACCGCCCGCCTGCAATTCCTCGATGAGTTCGGCGTGCTCGCCCTTGCGCTCGGCAATGGCCGGCGCCAGCAGCAGCATGGCGGTTCCTTCCGGATGCTGCAGCACCGTGTCCACCATCTGGCTCACCGTCTGGGCGGCGAGGTCGATGTGGTGATCGGGGCAGCGCGGCGTACCGGCGCGGGCGAACAGCAGCCGCAGATAATCGTGGATCTCCGTCACCGTGCCCACGGTGGATCGCGGATTGTGCGAAGTCGACTTTTGCTCGATGGAAATGGCCGGCGACAACCCCTCGATGGTGTCGACATCGGGCTTCTCCATCATCGACAAGAACTGCCGGGCGTAGGTCGACAGCGATTCCACATAGCGCCGCTGGCCTTCGGCGTAGATGGTGTCGAAGGCCAGGGAGGACTTGCCGGACCCCGACAGTCCGGTGAACACGATCAACCGCTCGCGCGGCAGGTCGAGGTCGATATTCTTCAGGTTGTGGGTCCGGGCACCCCGGATTCGGATATTTTGCATCTAACCGATTACTATACGCGCCGCGTCAAGTGAGGGTAAACGTCCGGCAGGGCGCCTCGAGGGTGCGCGAATTTCTGCACGATTGCGGCTTCAACGGCAATAGTGGGGCCAAGCTCGCCGTGTACAATATGCGGCATTGAATCGAGGCGGGGGAACGACATGGCGCGTGGCGTGAACAAAGTGATTCTGGTGGGAAATCTGGGCGCTGATCCGGAGACCCGATCGATGCCGAGCGGCATGACGGTGACCAATATCCGGATCGCCACCAGCGAATCCTGGAAGGACAAGGCCTCCGGCGCTCAGCAGGAGCGCACCGAATGGCACAGCATCGCGCTGTTCGGGCGTTTGGGCGAAATTGCCGCCGAGTATCTGCGCAAGGGTTCGCAGGTGTTTGTCGAAGGCAAGCTGCGCACCCGCAAATGGCAGGACAAGCAGGGCAACGACCGATTTACCACCGAAATCATCGCCGACAATATGCAAATGCTCGGCGGCCGCGCGGGCGGTGGCGGCGGAGCCGGCGGTGCGGGTGGAGCGGATCGCGGTTCGGGCACCGGCGCGCCGCCGCGCGATGACTACGATCAATCCCCGGCGCCGGCCGGCGGAAAAGAGGAATTCGACGACGACATCCCGTTCTGAGGAATACTTTTTTTAATCTACAGATTCCAAGCCCGGACGCTTCTTCGGGGCGCACAGCCCGTCCATCAACAGCTGCCACACATCGTTGTACGCCTCATCGATGGTCGGATCGACCCATTCGGCGGCATTCGCCGGGTGGTGAAACCGGGACGTGGCAAAGAGCAAGGCCCGGCCGGCGGACTTGGGGTCAGCGGTCCGGAACGTGCCTTCCTCAACACCGCGGCGGATGACCCGCGCGGCCAGCCCGGCCAACTCCTCGACGTGCGCGGCGACCACCGACCGGGCGTCCACCGCGAGCGTCCGATAAGCGGCGAACACCTCGGGGTCGTCAGCCGCCCGGCGGCGTTTGATGGCGACCAGCGCGTCGAACAGTCCGCGAAGCCGTTCCCGGGCCGGGCCCGGTCGGGCGGCGATTTCCCGTAGCGGCGCCATGGTCGCTTCCACCCACCGGCCGACGACCAGGCCCCGCAGTTCGGCCTTGGTCGACACGTGCCGATAGACAGCCGCGTGACTGACCCCCAGCGCGCGGGCCACGTCCACCACGGTCGCCTTGTCCGGGCCGAACCGGCGCACGACATCCTCCGCGGCGGCGAGGATCCGATCACGCGTGAGTGGGACGTCAGTGGGGCTCATGGGGCGCCGTTGCAGCGATCCCGTTCAAGCTCGCCAAGGTCTGCGAAGACAGGGTCAATTGTCCTGCGGCCAGGTTCTCGCGCAGGTGGGCGACCGATGAGGTGCCGGGGATCAAGAGGATGTTGGGCGAGCGGTGCAGCAGCCACGCCTGCGCGACCTGCATAGGCGTCGTCTTCAGTTGATCCGCGACCGCCGACAGCACGGAAGACTGCAGCGGCGTGAAGCCGCCCAACGGGAAAAACGGCACATAAGCGATGTGCCGCCTTGCCAGCTCGTCGATCAGGGCGTCGTCAACGCGATGCGCCAGGTTGTAGTTGTTCTGCACGCACACGATGTCGGTAATGCCTTGGGCTTCGGCCACTTGGGCGGCCGTTGCATTGCTCAGGCCGATGTGGCGGATCAGTCCCCGGCGCTTGAGATCCGCCAGCGCCGTCACCTGCTCGGCAATGGATCCTTCCTTCGGACCGAGGTGTGACCCCATGAGCCGGTAGTTGACGATGTCGAGCGCGTCCAACCCTAAATTGCGCAGGTTGTCGTGCACACCCTCGGCCAGTTCTTGGGGTGAGTTGGCCCGCTGCCACGACTTGTCGGCGGGTCTGCGGGCCCCGAGCTTGGTGACGATCACCAACCCTGGTGGGTACGGGTGCAGCGCCTGCCGAATGATCTGATTGGTGATGTGCGGGCCGTAGTAATCGGACGTGTCGATGTGGTTCACGCCGGCCGCGACCGCCTCGCGAAGGACGGCGACGGCGGCGCTGATATCCTTGGGCGGTCCCCACACACCGGGACCCGCCAGCTGCATCGCCCCGTAACCGATCCGATGCACCGTGAACGACGTTCCGGTGAACGTAAACCGGCCGCCGAGTTTGACTTCATCCAGTTTGACTTCACTCATTTCGCTCACCTTTACTGCTGTTAGGGGGATTTTATTCAGTAAGTTACAAAAGTCAAATATTGAAACTAGTAACTTCTGAGGCATTGCTATGACCGAACCGTGGTTGCGAGCCCTGCGGGTTTTCCTTAGCCGATGCCCAAGCCCGGCGGTATGATCACGCCGTGCTGATTCAAAGGAGACGAATTGGGCGCAAAAGCAACGCGGAGACTGGATTCGGGGAGCGGTAAAACCACGCTTTGCTCCTGGGTCAAAGCGATCTGTCGGGCGCTGGATGCCGCCGGATGCGACAGCGCGGCGCTGCTCGCCGACGCGGGCTTCGATGCAAAGTCCCTGGAGGGTCCGACCGCTCGCTGCCCGGTGACCTATAGCATGCGGTTGTGGAAAATCGCGCTGGATGCGACCCGCGATCCGGCATTCGGGCTCAAAGTGGCGAGCTACATCCGGCCGACCAGCTTTCATGCCATGAGCTACGGCATGTCCGCGAGTTCCACGCTCAAAGAGGCTTTCCAGCGTGCGCAGCGCTACTGCCACATCGTGAGCGACGCGGTCGACTATCAGTTTTTTCTACGCGGTTCTGAGTATCACTTCATCATCTCGCCGACGGTCGAGTTGGGCGATGCACCCATCGATGCGGTGGTCGGCCTCTATCTGCGGATGTGCCGCTCTCTGATCGGCCGGGAATACTCGCCGCTGCGCATCGAGTTTCGCCGCTCGCAGCCGCCGAAGCTCGACGATTTTCTGAACTTGCTGCGTGCGCCGCTGGTGTTCGACGCCGAACAGACTCGCCTGGTGTTCGACCGCGAAAGCGTCGAGCGTCCGTTGGACGGGGGCAATCCGGAGCTGGCGCGGCACAATGATGCGATCGCGCTTCAGTACTTATCGCAGCTCGAGCGCGACAACATCGAGGTGCGGGTGCGTGAGGTGCTGACGCAGCGCCTGGCGCACGGCGAACCCTCCCAGGAAGACATCGCGGAACTTCTCAACATGAGCGCGCGCACGTTGCAGAGAAAATTGGGCGAAAGCGGCACGACGTACAAGGAGATACTCGACGACACGCGCTACGCCCTGGCCCTGGCTTACCTGAGCGCGCCGAGGCATAGCGTCAGCGATGTGACGTATCTGCTCGGATTCTCCGCCGGAAGCTGTTTCACCCGGGCCTTTCGGCGCTGGACCGGACAATCGCCCTCCGACTGGCGCGCGGGTGCGCGGGTGTTGTCGTCGGCCGAGACGATCGCTTAGTCTCTACGCGCATCAGGACAAGGTGCCCAGCGAGGTTTCCAGTTCGTTGGCCAATGCAATGAGCTTGGGGCGCACTTTCTCCAGCAAGAACTCCTTCGACACCATGTAGGCCGGCGCGCCGCAGTTGATGGGCATCGGCGGCAGACCGCCGCCGGGGCGGACCGGTACGGCAATGCCGTTGACGTCCTTCTGCCATTCGCCGAATGAGCAGCACACGCCCAGTTCCCGGATGTCGTGCATGGCTCGATCGATGCCCGCGTTGATCTCCTGCCAGCGATCCTCGGGCACCAACTCGCGCACGCGCTCCAGGATTTCGTTTCTTTCGCTTTCCGACACCGCGGTGATGTAGGCGCGGCCCATGGCGGAGGTGGCGATTTGAATTCGTGCTCCCATATCCAGGCTCAAGGTGACGGCTCCCGAGCCGCGCACCACGTCGATGTAGAGCATCGAGAGCCGATCGCGTGTTCCCAGGCTCACCATGCATTGCCCGAATTCAGCCAGTTCCTGCATGCGCGGATGCGCGAGTTTGCGGATGTCCAGACGCGCCAGCATGGCACTGCCCAAGCTCAAGGTGGCTATCCCCAAGCTGTACTTCGCACTCTCTTCCACGTACACCAGGTAGCCCAATTTGGTGAGCGTATTGGTGAGCCGCGAGACAGTCGATTTCGGCAAGCCGCAGGCGCGCGCAAGGTCTTGATTGCCGAGCACACGATCGCCGTGACGGAAACAGGCCAGGACCTCCAGCCCGCGCCCGAGGGCATTCACGAAGTGGCGGTCGGCTTTGGCGGCGGCCGTCACCGCTGAGATGTTCGGTTTTCTCATCGTCGTCATTGACAACCCCTGATTGGCATCCGCATAATTTTGTACAATTTCAGAACTTAGTTCTGTTCTGCGGAACAGAATGTAAACGGAAACCCCCCGATGCGTCTAGAATTTACTGAAGAAGAGCAGGCCTTTCGCCAAGAGGTCCGCTCCTTCGTACGCGAAAAGCTGCCGCCGGCCATTCGCGACAAGGTGCTCAATGGGTTTGAACTCCAGCGGGCCGATCACGTGCTCTGGCAGCGCACCTTGCATGAGCGCGGCTGGGGAGGCGTGGGGTGGCCCAAGGCATTCGGCGGCCCCGGATGGAATTCGGTCCAGCAATATATTTTTGAGGAAGAGACGGCCTTGGCGGGCGCCCCGCGATTGATCCCCTTCGGCACGAAGATGGTGGCGCCGGTGATCATGGCCTTCGGCAACGCGGCACAACAACAGCGATTCTTGCCGCCGATCAGCGCCGGGTCCGAATGGTGGTGTCAGGGCTACTCCGAGCCGGGCGCCGGTTCCGACTTGGCGTCGCTGAAAACGCGGGCGACGCTCGACGGCGAGCACTACATCGTCAACGGCCAGAAGACCTGGAACACCTTGGGTCAATACGCCGATTGGATTTTTTGCCTGGTGCGCACCGACAGCCAAGCCAAGCCGCAATCCGGCATCAGCTTTTTGTTGATCGACATGAAGAGCCCCGGGATCAGCGTCAGGCCCATCACGCTGTTGGACGGCGGCCATGAGGTCAATGAAATCTGGTTCGAGGATGTGCGGGTGCCGGTCCAGAACCGCATCGGCGATGAAAATAAAGGATGGACCTACGCGAAGTTTCTGCTGGGTCATGAGCGCACCAACATCGCCGGTATCGGCGGTGCCAAGCGGGAGCTGGCGCGGCTGAAGCGCATCGCCGGCAGCGAGATGAAAAATCGCCGGCCGCTGATCGAAGATCCCTTGTTCGCGGCCGACATTGCCCAGGTTGAAATCGACCTGTGGGCTTTGGAGATCACCAACCTGCGCGTGCTCTCCGGCGAGCGTGGTTCGCGCGCCCCCGGTCCCGAAGCCTCCATCCTCAAGATCCGCGGCACTGAAATTGCGCAGCGCCTATCGGAACTTTTGATGCGCGCGGTCGGACCCTACGCGCTGCCCTTTCGCCGCGAGGCGATGGAGGCCGGGTGGCAGTCGGACCCGGCTCGCGAGGCGCCCGGACCGCGCTATGCCGCCACCCTGGCCGCGGCCTACATGAATCAGCGGAAGCTGTCGATTTTCGGCGGCACCAACGAGATTCAGAAGAACATCATTTCCAAAATGATCGTGGGTCTCTAGAGAATCCAAATGAACTTCGAATTCAGCGACGAGCAGCAACAGCTGCACGATACGGTCAACCGCTATCTGACCGAGCAATACACCTTTGAGAGATTTCGCTCGATCAATGCCTCGGCGTTGGGATGGGACAAGGCGACGTGGGCAGGACTCGCGGAACTCGGCGTGCTGGCGCTCAATGTGCCGGTGGCGCAGGGCGGACTGGGGTTCGGGCCGCTGGAAACCTTGAGCGTCATGGGTGCCTGCGGCCGCAGCCTGCTGCTGGAGCCGTTCTCGAGCAGCGCCGTGATCGCCACCGCGGCGTTGCGCGCTTTCGATGACGCCGCGGCCGCGCAGCTGCTCACGCACATGGCGAGCGGCGAGGCCATTGCGGTGCTTGCGCATTACGAACCCGATTCTCGTTTCGAGACCCAGTGGGTGAGCACGCGGGCGCAAGCATCAGGTGATCACTACCTGCTCGATGGCCACAAAGCCGTCGTTCTGCATGCCGGCGCCGCCGACACCCTGCTCATCTCGGCGCGCACCGCCGGGCAGCCGGGCGATGCGAACGGTGTTTCGCTGTTTCGAGTGCCGCGGGATGCTCGAGGATTGACCTTGGATGCCTATCCCACCATCGACGGCCGGCGTGCCGCGGAGGTGTATTTGAAAGCGGTTCAGGTACCGGCGGACTCGAGGCTCGGCGCGGAGGGCACGGCACTTCCCGCCATCGATGCGGCCCTGGATACCGGGCTCGCGGCACTGTGCGCCGAGGCGGTCGGTGTCATGCAGGCCCTGGTCGATGCCACCGTGGCGTATGTTCAGTCGCGCCAGCAATTCGGTATGCCGATCGGCCGCTTCCAGGCCCTGCAGCATCGTATCGCCGATATGCTGATTCACCTGGAACAGGCCCGCTCCATGAGTTATCTGGCCGCGCTGCGCTGCGCCGATCCGAATGTCACCGAGCGCCGGCGCGCCCTGTCGGCAGCCAAGGCACTCATCGGCCAGTCATCGCGCTTCATTGGTCAACAAGCGGTGCAGCTGCACGGCGGCATGGGCATGACCGATGAACTGATCGTCAGCCATTGGTTCAAGCGGCTGACTGCCGCGGAACTCACGTTCGGCGACAGCGATACCCATTTGCAGCGCTATGCTGCCCTCACGCGTTCTTGAAATAACGGGGAATTTTCAGCATGGCTCAATTGGCGAAGGCTGTCTTGGCGCGCGAACTCGGCAAACCCGTCGTGGTGGAACAGATCGAAGTGGCGGATCCGCGGCACGGCGAGGTTACCGTTCGGATGGCGGCCTGCGGGGTCTGTCACAGCGATCTGTCGGCCACCAACGGCACCATTCCATACCCGATGCCCTTGGTGCTGGGTCACGAGGGCGCCGGGGTGGTGGTTGCCATCGGCGACGGGGTCGATAACTTTGCCGTCGGCGATCATGTGGTGAGCTCCTTCGTGTGCATGTGCGGCCACTGCCACTATTGTCAGACAGGCCGGCCGCAGCTGTGCGTGCAGTCGCTCAAGTCGCTGTATACCCTGCCCGACGGCACCGTGCGCACGCGCGATTCGGCGGGAAAGGACCTGAACGTTTTCTGCGGATGCGGCGTCATGGCCGAATTGGCGACCGTTCATATGGGTAACGTCGTGAAGATCGACCAGAAAATGCCGCTGGACCGCGCGGCGCTGATCGCCTGCGGCGTCATGACGGGGGTGGGCGCCGCCGTCAATACCGCCAAGGTGCAGGCCGGTTCCATTGCCGTGGTCTTCGGTTGCGGCGGCGTCGGGTTGAATGCGATTCAGGGCTGCGCCATTGCCGGCGCGGGCATGATCGTGGCGGTCGACACCGCGGATGAAAAACTGGAATTGGCCAGACAATTCGGCGCCACGCACGGCTACAACGTGACCGGCCAGGCAAACGCCGCCAAGGACTTGTACAAGCTGACGGGCGGCGGCGCCGACTATTCATTTGATTGTGTTGGCGTGGGCAAGATCTCCGAAATGGCGTGGGGAGTTTTGCGCCGCGGCGGTACGGCCGTGATCGTCGGGCTTTCGGGACCCAAGGATCAGATCTCGCTGAACGCGCAGCAGGTGGCGACTTCCGAGAAGACCTTGACCGGAAGCTACTACGGATCCGCGCGTCCACAGCTGGATTTTCCGCGCTTGATCGGCCTATACCGCTCAGGACGGCTCAAGCTCGACGAATTGATCACGCGCACCTATTCCATCGATGAGGCGCCGCGCGCCTTCGCCGATCTGAATGAGGGCAAACAAGGACGCGGCGTCATTATTTTCGACACGATGTAACCGCGCACCGAAGCCGGGCGAACGGAGCATCGCCGGCGCGGAACAGATGGCCGAAATCGTGCGAGGGTTGTCATTTGCCGGAGGTGCCGGATAGGCGAAAATCCCCTCGCTCGATCATCTGTCGAGTGAACTCAGGTGTGACTCCAACAGCGCATGCGGCGACACCCTCTTGACTGCAGGCAGCAGAATTTATTGACCAGCTTCCTGCTGGCGATGCTTCTGTTTCGAGCTTATGTGCCCGTTGGCTTCATGCCGGCGAGCGGCACGCCGTTTGAGCTGGAAATATGTCCGGTAGGTCTCCCGGCGCAGATGGCGCATCATCTGCACCATCACTCGGGCATACATGATCATTTCGAACATTGCCCGTTTGGCAGCGCTCCGGCTGCGGGGCCCGTCTCGCATCTCATCGGCTATGAGCCTGCCGGTCAAATCGTTTCCCAGTCCGTGGTCGCATTCGAGCCCCTGCGCCTGGGCGTACCACTGCGACGTGCTCACCAGTCTCGCGGGCCTCCGTCTTTCGCCTGAATCGATGTTCATCTGCTGATCGCGGCGAGGGGCCTTTGAGCCTAAGCGCGCTCAGTCATTTCAATTCCAGGTAAAGCGCCCGCGGGCGCTGGAGACTTTCGTGACTCATTCAATGAATCCCAAGGGCATTACGGCCCTCTTCCTTTCTTACATTCCTGCCTTCCTGGGAATGTTCTACATGTCCATTTGCACGAATCTGCGCATAGGCTTGATATCCGCGGCGGCAGCCGCCGTCCTTTTCGGCGCTTCAGCCCCGGTGTCTGCCGGGCAGATCGCTGCCGCTGCACCCGTGCCGAAAAAGGTCGCCATCCTGATCTTTGACGGCGTTCAGACCATCGACTATTCAGGCCCGTACGAGGTTTTTGCCGACGCCGGCTACGAGGTGTACACCGTGGCCGCGACGAAAAATCCCGTCACCACGGCTGCCGGCGACGGAATAAAACTCACGCCCAAATACATCTTCTCCGACGCGCCGCAAGCCGACATCGTGGTCATCCCCGGCGGCGGCTACGAGGCGCCAAGCGACAGCGCGGCGGTGGAGTGGATCAAGCGTCAGCATGTGCACGATCAGCACACCATGTCGGTTTGCAACGGTGCGTTCACCTTGGCCAACACAGGCCTGCTGAACGGTCTGCGCGCAACCACCACGGCCGGGAACATGCTGCGCATGCGCCAGACATACCCGAACATCAAGGTGGTCAACGATGAGCGCGTCATCGATGACGGCAAGATCATCACCACAGCCGGCCTGTCGGCAGGCATCGATGGAGCACTCCACGTGATTGCCGTCATGGATGGCGAGGATGCTGCAAAGAGCGTCGCTCTTGGAATCGAATACGACTGGCAGCCCAATCACCCCTACGTGCGGGGCGCCCTGGCTGATCGTCTGGTCCCCAGCATCGGCCTCAGCGCGGTCGGCGAGTCGATCGCGGCGCGGCGCAAGGGCGACAAGGACCACTGGGAGAGAGCCACTTGGTTCAAGAGCAAACTGTCGGCGCCCGAGCTGTTCAGCGTCGTGCAGACGGCCTACGAGAAGGCTTATGCCGCCGACGGACTGTGGCGTCCCGGAAGTTTTCACCTGGCCTCGTCCGGACCGCTCGAGGCAGGCCTGAGCTTCGATGACCAGGATGGCCACCATTGGCAGGGCACCTTGACGGTCGAGCCGACCGCGGACGCTCACCAATTTCTGGTGCGCTTGGCGACGGCGCGCGCCAACTAGCCGGCGCTTGGACGTCAGCAAGCTATCACTCGCAGAAATTTATCCCGAATTTGAAGAGAGGACAGAAAGATGGATAGAAGAGATCTACTACGAAATACGGCGGCCTTCGGAATCGCGGCCGCAATTCCGTTCGCCGCGGCCGGCAAGCTTTCCGCGGGCCCGGCACCGATCAAAGAGCCTGCCGGTGCGGACGGCAACAAAACACCCGATGCACTGCGGCCGCTGCGGCCGCCCGTCCGGGGCAAAATCCCGGTGGCCTTCCTCATATCCGATGGGGCGGTCATCATCGACTTCTGTGGGCCGTGGGAAATCTTCGAGCACGTCACCAATCCGGCAACGTCTGAAGGCGCTTTCAGTCTTTACACCGTTGCAGAGACCAACAAGCCGGTGCGCGCCAGCGGCGGCATGAAGATCGTACCTGAATATACGCTGGCGACGGCGCCTGCCCCCAAGGTCATCGTCATTCCGGCGCAGAACGACCCCAGCGAAGCGGTGCTCGAATGGATTCGCAAGTCGACGCGAAGCACCGATGTAACCATGTCGGTTTGCACCGGTGCTTTTGTGCTGGCACAAACCGGCTTGTTGTCGGGCAAGGCGGCGACGACGCATCACGGCGCGTACGGGGACCTCGCCGCAGCCTTTCCGGATATCCGCGTCAAGCGGGGAGCCCGGTTCGTGGAAGAGGGCAATCTGGCCAGCTCGGGAGGACTTTCCTCTGGGATCGATCTGTCGCTGCGTGTCGTGGAACGCTACTTCGGTCGCGATGTCGCTCAATCGACGGCCTTCGAGATGGAATATCAAGGGCAAGGCTGGAAGAACCCGGACTCGAACGGGGAATACGCCTATGTGCGCTCGACCGCCGAGCATCCGGTATGTTCCGTATGCGCCATGGATGTTGATCCCAAGGTCGCTCCCAAATCCGCATACGCAGGCAAGACCTACTTCTTCTGCAGCACGGAGCACAAGAACCTGTTCGATTCGGCGCCCGAAGACATCGTGCGTTGGGTGATCTGAAGTTCCGTGGGAACCGCAGCGCCGATAGCATCTTGAAGATGGCTACGGGCTGCGGAATTCCCTAAGATCCGCGGAATGAAGCGATCGTTCAGCCCGAAACCGCCCGCCGCCCAGGCGCGCCGCATTCTGTTGGTCGCGGCACCCGGCAGCGAGATTCTCGACGTCGCGGGACCATTCCAAGTTTTCATTCGCGCCAGTGAATTGTTTCTCAAACAACATCCCGGCTCGAAGGCCATATATTCCGTCGAGATCATCACCAGCTCCCCGAAGCCGTTGCTCGTGACGAATTGCGGCTTGCAGATCGTGGCGCACGAAACCTTTCGGCGCGTTCGGGGCGATATCGACACGTTGTTGATCGCCGGCGGAGACGCGGTGGAAAATGACGAGACTGGGATTCAAATCGTCCACTGGTTGACAAGCGTGGCCGGGCGGATCCGGCGAATCGGGTCGGTTTGCACCGGATCGATGTTGCTTGCACGGGCGGGCCTGTTGAACGGCCGCAAAGCGACGACTCATTGGAGATGGTGCGAATTTCTCGCCAGGAAGTATCCGAACATCGAGGTTTGCCCGGACCGCATCTACGTCCGTGACGGAAAGGTCTATACCTCGGCCGGGGTGACGGCCGGGATGGACTTGGCTTTGGCCCTCGTCGAGGAAGACCACGGCTCCCAGCTGGCGCTGGAGGTCGCGCGAAACCTGGTGCTCTATCTGCGCCGCCCCGGAGGGCAATCCCAATTCAGCGTTGCCCTATCGACGCAACTGAGCGATCGGAAACCACTGCGCGACCTGGCAGCATGGATGCTCGAAAACTTGAGCAGGCCGCTGACGGTGCAAGTGCTCGCGAAACAGGTGGCCATGAGTCCGCGTAATTTCGCCCGTACCTTTACCGAGGAGATGCATGTCACGCCCGCGAAGTACGTCGAGCGTTTGCGCGTCGAGGTCGTGCGCAGGCGGCTGGAAGAGACCCGGCACAGCTTGAAGCGGATTGCCGGCGACTGCGGATTTGGAAGCGTCAAATCGATGCGCGAAGTATTTCAGCGGACGTTGAGGATTGCGCCGGTGGAATATCGACAGCGTTTTCAAGGCGTGAGCGGTCTGGCGCCCATCTCAAAACGCAATGCTGCGCGGCCGCAAGCAGGCGTCGTGCGACCTAATCCTCGGTCAGGTTTTCCCCCGGAAACAGGGCCTCATTGAAGCCGAATTGGGTGAGATCGCGAATCCGGCGCGGATAAAGGATGCCATCCAAGTGGTCGACCTCGTGCTGAACCACCCGGGCGTGAAAATCCTTCACGGTGCGATCGATGGGGTTTCCCGCGGCATCGAAGCCGGTATAACGCAATTCGCGATAGCGGGGTACCAATCCGCGCATGCCGGGAACCGACAGACATCCCTCCCAGCCTTCGTCCAAGGTGTCGCCCAAGGGGGTAAGCTGCGGATTGACGAGTACCGTATAGGGGACCGCCTCCGCTTCCGGATAGCGCGGGTTTTCATCGAAACCGAATATCACGACGCGCAGCCCGACCCCTATTTGGGGTGCGGCGAGCCCGGCCCCATTGAGATGGCGCATGGTGTCCCGCATATCGGTGAGCAGATCTTCGAGCTCGGGCGTGCCGAATTCGCCTACCGGCTCCGATAGCGCCAGGAGGCGGGGGTCGCCCATTTTGAGAACTTCGCGTATTGGCATGGTTCCTAGTATCTTAACGGCCTTTTCCTCGTGAGCCTATGTGGTAAATGCCCGGTCTTTTATACATAAAAACTTTCGGCTGTCAGATGAACGAATACGATTCCGGCAAGATGCGGGATGTACTCGAGGCGGCCCATGGCATGAGGCGCACGGATAACCCGGCCGAAGCGGACGTCCTGCTGGTCAATACCTGTTCGGTGCGGGAAAAGGCGCAGGAGAAAGTATTCTCCCTGTTGGGGGAATGGCGGCTGTTCAAACAGGCTCGCCCGCACGTGGTCATCGGTGTCGGCGGCTGTGTGGCCAGCCAGGAAGGGGAGGGCATCACGGCGCGAGCCCCGTTTGTCGATCTGGTGTTCGGGCCGCAAACCCTGCACCGCCTGCCGGCCATGCTCGATGGCTTGAAACAATCCGGCCGCTCGCAAGTCGACATCAGCTTTCCGGAGATCGAGAAATTCGATCGCCTGCCGGCTGCCCGCACCACGGCTTGCACGGCATTCGTTTCCATCATGGAGGGCTGCAGCAAGTACTGCACCTTCTGCGTCGTGCCGTACACGCGCGGCGAGGAGATCAGCCGTCCGTTCGATCAGGTGCTGAGTGAGGTGGAGGGATTGGCGGCGCAGGGCGTGCGCGAAATCACGCTGCTCGGGCAGAACGTCAATGCCTATGCCGGCCCCATGGCCGACGGCACGCTCGCCGACCTGTCGACCTTGATTCACTTCGTGGCCGCCACCCCGGGCGTGGAGCGCATTCGATTTACCACCTCGCATCCGCTGGATTTCAACGACAGCCTGATCGAGGCGTATGCCAACGTACCGCAGCTCAACAACTACCTGCATCTGCCGGTGCAGAGCGGGTCGGACCGGATTCTCGCCGCCATGAAGCGCGGCCATACAGTACTCGAATACAAGCAGAAGCTGCGCAAGCTTCGCGCCGTGAGGCCGGACATCTGCATTTCAACCGACTTGATCGTCGGATTCCCCGGGGAAACGGAACAGGACTTCATCGCCACCATGAACCTGGTGGCCGATGTCGGATTCGACCAATCGTTCAGCTTTCTCTACAGCCGCCGGCCCGGCACTCCGGCCGCCGCGCTGGCCGATGAGGTGCCCCATGAACTCAAGCAGCAGCGCCTCGAGCTGCTGCAGCAGCGTTTGAACGGACAGGCGCGCGCGATTTCCGAGCGCATGGTGGGCAGCCGCCAACGGGTGCTGGTGGAGCGCCCCGCCAGGCGCAATCCCGCGCAATGGGCCGGCCGGACCGACAATAACCGCTGGGTCAATTTCGACGGCCCTGCCGATGATCCCGGGAAGCTCCTGAATACCTTTACGGACGTGGTCATTACCGAGGCGATGCCGAATTCGCTTCGCGGCCGCCTCGCCGCCGCCGGATCTCCGTGAGTTCGGCACCGATGACCCGGGACGTGCTGCTCGCGCCTGCGGACAATGTCCGCCTGGTCGAACTGTGCGGACCTCTGGATGAGCATCTGCGGTTGATTGAATCAAGATTGGGCGTGGAAGTGCGGCGGCGCGGCAATCGATTTCAATTGGTGGGGTTGGCGCCGGCGGTCAAGCGCGCCGAATCGGTATTGCAGGATCTTTACGCGCGCGCGCAGCGCGAGCCGGTGGATTCCGAGCGGGTACACATCGCCTTGCAAGAGCTGGACATGGGCAGCAACGACACCGAGGCCCCCGCGGAGTCGGATGAGTTGAAAGTGCGCACCGCGCGCGGCGCGGTGCGGGCGCGCGGCGCCAATCAAACCGAGTACCTGAACAATGTCCGCACGCATGATCTGACCTTCGGCATCGGTCCTGCGGGTACGGGGAAAACCTACCTTGCCGTGGCCTGCGCGGTGGAGGCGCTGCAATCGGAAAAAGTCCGGCGCATCATTCTGGTCCGCCCGGCGGTCGAGGCGGGCGAACGCTTAGGATTCTTGCCGGGCGATCTGTCGCAAAAGGTCGATCCATATCTTCGGCCGATGTATGACGCGCTGTACGAAATGCTGGGCTTCGAGCGGGTGGCCAAGCTGATCGAGCGCAACGTGATCGAGGTCGCGCCGCTGGCGTTCATGCGCGGACGTTCGTTGAACGACTCCTTCGTGATCCTGGATGAGGCGCAGAACACGACCAATGAGCAGATGAAAATGTTCCTGACGCGCATCGGCTTCGGTTCCAAGGCGGTGGTCACCGGCGACATCACGCAGGTCGACCTGCCGAACTCCAAGCAGTCCGGCTTGCGCACCGTCATCGATATTTTGCGCGGCGTGCGCGGCATTGCCTTCACACTGTTCACCTCGCGCGACGTGGTGCGCCACCCGCTCGTGCAGAGAATCGTCCAAGCCTATGAGGCGAGCGGCGACGGCGACGGCAAGGCTCACACAGGCCCCTAGGTTGGCGCGGCGACTCGAACTCGACGTGAGTTACGCGTCGCGCAGCCCCTGGGCGCCGGGTGCGCGGCTGCTCTACACGTGGGCGGCGGCGGCGCTCCCGTCCTCGAAGCAGCCGATGGTGCTGTCGGTGCGCATTGTCGGCAAAGCGCGCAGCCGCCGTTTGAACGCGCATTATCGGCATAAGGACAAGCCCACCAATGTGCTGTCGTTTGCGGGCGCCGGAACTCTTCCCGACGGCCGGTATTTCCTGGGAGAACTGGTGATCTGTGCGCCGGTGGTTGCCATGGAGGCACACGCCCAGGATAAGTCCCTTCGGGCACATTGGGCGCACATGACCGTTCACGGGGTGCTGCATCTTCTGGGATTCGATCACGAGCGCGCCCGCGAAGCGGCAAAAATGGCCGCCCGTGAGGTTCAAATCCTTGATCGGCTTGGGTTTTCAAACCCCTATCAGGAGCCTGCCTGAGCATTCCGCGTGAGCCGCGCCGGCTCTGCAGGGGACCGGACGCAAGGCGCCTTAGATCCGGTATGCTCTGTGTCCCATGCCCGAACAGCCTCATGGCGGCACCACCGGCCGCTGGTTAAAGCGTATTACCCAGTCGATGACCGGCGAGCCGCGCGATCTGGCGGAGCTCGTCGAGCATCTGCGCGAGGCGAGTGAGCGAGGCCTGTTCGATGGCGATGCGCTGGTCATGCTCGAAGGGGTGCTGGCCGTGGCGGACATGCAGGTGCGCGACATCATGGTGCCGCGCTCGCAAATGGTGTTCGTCGAACGCGATGAGCCGCCGGACAAGCTCGTCCAATTGGTGGTCGAATCGGGGCATTCGCGCTTTCCGGTGATCGGCGAAGATCGCGATCAAATCCTGGGTATCCTCCTGGCCAAGGATTTGCTCCGGCTGCAGGCCGCGGCCGACGAGGATTTCGAAATTCGTGAATTCATGCGCCCGGTGGTCTTCGTGCCCGAGAGCAAGCGGCTCAATGTCCTGCTGAAGGAATTTCGCCGCAGCCATAATCATATTGCCATGGTGGTCGACGAATATGGCGGGGTGTGCGGTTTGGTCACCATCGAAGATGTCATCGAGCAAATCGTCGGCGAAATCGACGATGAGCACGACGTGGAGGATGATCAGACCATCCGCAAGGAGCGGCCGCGCGAATTCACCGTACGGGCTTTGACGCCGATCGCAGATTTCAACCAGTATTTTTCCACCCAATTTTCCGATGAAGACTACGACACCATCGGCGGTTTGCTGATGCAGGAATTTGGCCGGCTGCCGCGCCGCGGCGAGACCATCCAAGTTGGAGACATGGAGTTTCGCATCTTGCGCGCCGATCGGCGCCGCATCGATCTTCTGCGCGTGATCATTCCCTACGATATCGAGCCGCCGACCGCCGAGTCGAGTCTTTGAACGTCGACCCGCGCGCCCCTGACGGCGCGCAACGCTCTCATGTTCCGGCGCGCCTGACGGCCGCCTTCCTCGCGGGTGCGAGCCTGAATGCCGGATTCGCGCCCTTCGGCTGGTGGCCGATCGCGTTGCTGGCGCCTGCCGCGCTATTCGCGCTCATTCGCGGTCTGCCGCCGCGCCGTGCCTGTGCGGCGGGCGGGGCTTTCGGCGCCGGGCTGTTCTCCATCGGCACGTATTGGCTGTACACCTGCTTGCACGTGTTCGGCCTGGTGCCCCTGTGGCTGACCATCGTGCTGCAGATGCTGCTCATTGCGGTCATGTCCGCGTACCCGGCCGCGCTGTGCTATCTGGCCAATCGCTTCTGGCTCAAGCCGGGCGCGACACGGCATTGGCTGGTCTTGCCGGCGTTGTGGGTGCTCCTGGAGTGGCTGCGCGGCTGGCTGTTGAGCGGATTTCCCTGGCTGTCGACCGGCTATGCGATGGTCGATTCGCCCCTGCGCGGTTGGGCGCCGATTTTCGGCGTGTATGGCGTGAGCTGGGGGGCGGCCGCGGTCTCGGTCGCGCTCAGTGTCATGATTCTGCCGAGGCTGCCTCTCTCGCGCCGATGTCTCGCGCTGGGCGCGGCCGCGATCCTATTCGTCGAGCCGGCGCTGCTGGCGCGCCACCAATGGACGCAAGCGGCCGGGCCGCCCATCGCGATCGCCGCGGTGCAAGGCGCGGTGCCTCAGGATCAGAAGTGGCAGCTGAAGAATCGCGAGCTCACCATGCAGCGCTATTGGCGGCTGACCGGCGAAGCCTGGGGCTCGCGCCTGATCATCTGGCCGGAATCGGCGCTGCCGGTACTGGCGCCCGCTATCCCCAATTATCTGGCGGCGTTGAAGGAGCAGGGGCGAGCTCACGATGCGGATATTGCCATCGGACTGGTGAATTACCTGCCGGCAGCCAAGGAGTACTTCAATGGCATCCTGGTGCTCAGCGGGTCCGGCGACGGCTGGTATTACAAGAGGCATTTGGTGCCCTTTGGCGAATACTTCCCGGTGCCTGCCTTTGTGCGCTCCTGGTTGCGGCTGATGAGCTTGCCGTACGACGATTTCACCGCGGGCGCCCCGCATCAAACGATGTTGAGCGCCGCCGGACAACCCTTGGGGCTGACGATCTGCTTCGAGGACGCGTTCGGCAGTCAGCAGCTCGAGGTTCTGCGTCGGGCGACCTTGCTCATCAACGTGACCAACAACGCGTGGTACGGGGATTCCACGGCACCGCATCAGCATCTGCAAATTGCGCGCATGCGGGCGCTGGAGGCCGGCCGTTTCCTGGTCCGCGCCGCGAACGACGGCATCACCGCGGTGATCGACAGCCAAGGGAAAATCGCCGCGCGTTTGCCGCAATTTCAAGAGGGCGTGCTGCGCGCCGACGTGCAGCCCAAGACCGGCCTCACGCCTTACGCCCGGCTCGGCAACTATCCTGTGATCCTCGGTGCCTTAGGCTGTTTGGCGATCGCCGTTTGGCGGCGCCGTCGCGCCTAGTCCTCGAGCCTGGTCCCGCGACGAATTCTGAGACCAATCGTGATGAGCCTAACCCTCTAATCCTGATGGGCCTAATCCCGAGCCTGATCCTTCACGCAGCCTCGAACAGCGGCTTCACGCCCGGATCTCGCGCGATGCCGCCGTACAAATTAAAGCCGCGGTCGAGCCAGTCGCGCAGGGCATCGTCGTGCTCGAGCATCGGCATGGTTCCGGCAGCGGCGGCCCAATAAAACGAACCGAGCGCGATGTAGTCGGCGAAATTCGGCGTGCTGCCGCCGAGGAAAGGATATTTTTGAAGCTGGATGCGCAGCGGCTGCAGCGAGGCGCGCAGCGCCGGCAGGTACGAAGCCCGGTCTGCCGTAAAGCTTTCCAGTGTCTTGCCCTTCATGTTTTTCTCGCGGCTCTCGCGAAAGTAGGGTCGATCCTGCGGGCGCGCGGCATCATGGACGTCCTTGACGTACAGACGGAACATTTTTCTCAAGACCTCGTTCATGAACCACGCCTCGGTGAGCCGGATCACCGCCAGTTCGCCCGGGCTCGAGAACAGCGGCGGGCGGTCGGGAAAGGCGCGGTCCAGGTATTCGGCAATGTCCCAGCTTTCCGCCAGCACCGTGTCTCCGTGCTCCAGGATCGGAACCGTCTTGAACCTGCCGCCAAATATGCCGGGTATTTCGGTAAAGCCCAGTTTCACCGTCTCGAAGGCGATGCCCTTGTGCGCGAGGGCATAGCGGATGCGCCAGACGAAGGGACTCGCGGAGCGGCCATCGGCCAGGGCGAGTTCATACAGGCGGAGTTTGTTTTCGATTGATGGGCTCATGATTTTTCCCGGAATGCCAAGACCGGCGATTCTATCAGCAGCCGAGAAACGCTTCGTCCACGCTTCGAGCGCGGCATAGCGCTTAGGAGAACGCGGGCAGCTCGGTGCCGCTCGAGCCAATCTTGGCTTCGACGAATCGGCGCGGCAACGTCATGAGCATCTTCGAACGCAGCGTGTCGCGGCCCGCGCCGTCCGTTGCCTTGAATCGCAGCTCCAGCGTGATGGCCGCGGCATCCACTTTGGTCAGGAAGGCGCCGACCACCGCCTGCTCCCCCGCAATCTCGGCGGCCACGCTGAGCGCCAGGCGCCGCGCCGCGTCGACGTCGGCGTCACGGCTCAATCGAATGGTGATGGTGATCGGCCAGGGTGCGTAGGTCATGTTGAGATTGATGGTGACCTGGCTGGCGGCGATGGCATTGGGCAGAACGATCATATGGCCGTCCGGCGCGCGCAGCGTCGTATATCCGAGGGATATCAACTCCACCACACCGATATCGGTGCCCGTGGGCGCGGTCACTTGAAGCGTGTCGCCGAGGCGAAACGGCCGATAAATCGCGATCGAAATGCCCGCAACCAGATTGCCCAAGGTGCTCTGCGCCGCGAGGCCGATGACGACGGACACCACGCCCGCGCCGGCCAGCAGCGCGGTGCCCATGGCTCTCAGGGCCGGAATGAGGTGCGCATACAGAATGATGACGACCGCCCAGATCAGCACCGAGCCGAACTGCTGCAGGAAATTGATCGTGGTGCGGTCGATATGTCCCTTGCGCGTCATCGACGCGTGCACCGCGGCCCGAAATCCGCGCGAGACCAGCAACGCCGCGAACAGGAAAATCAGCAGGTAGATGAGCGCGCCCCAGAGGGTGTCCGGCTTGAGGAAGGACAACAGGTCGTGCTCGCCGATCTTGATTTCGTTCATTGAATAATCTGGCTCCTGATTTGAACTCCACTGTAGCCCGGACGCTTCGATTGCCGCAATGCAAAGAGGACCTTGGCACGAAACCTGCTTCGTTCAAGGCGAGCAAACGAATTTTTCAGTTTGGTAACACAGGCGATTCGCATTTGCAGGATTCAAGCGACATTCAGGCCGGCTGCCGGCCGAGCGGGCGGCAAGTTCCCGCCGCTGCCAACCGCATGCGGCAATCGGTTGCCGCCCCACAGTGATTCATACCTCAAAAGGATAGCTTCATGTCATCACTCGCAATTCCCTCTTCCGTCTCCGCGGCGCTCCCCGCGGTGAATGTCAAACCCCACGGGCACGGTCATAAAAAGGGTTCGGAAGTGGATCCTACGTCTGATTCCACCACCAGCAGCACCGCCGCCCAAGTTCCGGTCGGATCGGCGCAAGGCCTGTTCGGCAATGCCTTCAATGCGCTGGAGCAACTCATCGGAGTGCAACCACCGAACCCCGCCAGCCTTCCCGTGGCTCCCGGCACCCCGGCCGCGCCAACGAACGCGAACTCCACGGCGGCTTCCGTCGCGGCGGCGGGCTCGAAGATCAATCTCTTTGCATAGCAGGGCCGCGGGTTGAGCCGAAGGGCTTACTCGCGGCGACTCCGCCGGCCGCGCAGCGCGATGGCGAGCATGATCAACGTCCCTGCCAGGCACAGGTAGGCAAATAAATTGCCGACCGCGGTGTACAACGTGTGTCCGCCGGGCACGATGGGTGCCGACACCAGGATGCCGTCGGCGGCTCGTGGATTGCGGTAAGGATCGTCGGCATAGGATTTTTTGAGCACGCGGCCATTCGGGTCGATGAGTGCGGAAACCCCGGAATTCACCGCGCGTACCATGCTCACGCGCAACTCCACGCTGGCGAAGACGGCAAGCGCCAGGTGCTCCCAGGGTTCGGTGTCCGCGCCGAACCAGGAATCGCTGGTCAAATTGACCAACAGGTTCGGGTGCAATTGCCCGACGCCGTGCAGGAATCCTTGCAATATATCCTCGTAGCAGATCACCGGACCCAAGCGCAAGGCCATATCGCCGGGTCCCGGCAGGGAGATCACGCCGGGGCCGGCGCCGGCGGTGAATCGGCCCGCGCCCTCGGGCAGGAATTTGCGCAGCCAGGGAAAAGCTTCGATGCCGGGGATGTATTCTCCGAAGGCCAGCAGGCGCACTTTGTCATAGCGGCCCGCGACCCTGCCGTGACGGTCCAGCAGCAGCGCCGAGTTGTACGCATCCTCGCGCGCGGCGTCGTACATCTCGGCGCCGATGAGGGCGGGCACCGCAAAACCGCGGCGGATCATGACCAGAGAGTCCGGCGAGAAATCGGCGCTGAAGTCCCGCGGTACGGCGATGGGGTAGCTACCCTCGCTCCAGACCAGCAATTGCGCCCCCTCGCGCTCCAGGCGGCGCGATTGCTCCTGCAAGGCAGTCAGCTGCCGCAGCGCCTCGTCGCGCGAGAATTCCCCGGAGACGGAGTAGGCGAAGTTCGGCTGAACCAGGCCCACTTCCAGGCGCGGTGCTGCGCTGAGAACCGCATCGATCTGACGCATGCGCACGGCGCCGAAGATGAGCGCCGCCGCGAGCAGCACCGCGGCAGCCATCGCCGGGTAGCGGCCGGCGCGCGGATTCAAAGTCAGGTCATACAGCGCGCCATTGACCATCATCAGCAATGCGGTGACGCCGAGAGGCCCGGTCAGTTCGCTGATCTGGATGACCAGGGGGTTCCACGCTTGGCTGATCCACTGGCCGCAGGGAAACAGCTGGGGGACCAGGAGCTCGCAGCTGACCATCGCCACGGGGCCGAGCAACGCCATGGGGACAGGTGCGCGCCGGCGAATCGCGCACACGGCGGCCGTGAACAACAAAAATATAATGGCGCGGGCCGCGCAGAAGAGCAGGAACACCAGTGCCGCCCCCACCCAGGGAAAGTCCGCGAATCGGCGCATCACGTCGATCAGCCAGTAAAATCCGCCTGCGGTTTCGATGAGACCTGCCCACCAGCCGAGAAACAGCGCGGTGCGAAAGCTGCCGGCGCGTTCAATGGCCAGGAACATGGGAACGGCGGCAATCCAGGCGAGGGCGGAATAGTCAAACGGCGTAACGGATACGAACCACAGGCAGCCGCTCAAGGTACTGAGGGCGAGCGCCCCGTAAAAATTCAAGTTTCGCATGCGATCCTTTGTCAAGAGCAGTTCGCGGCCGTAGGTCTTCTCGGGTATTCTGGCGGCCAATCATGCAAGAAAGATACGAACCCGCCGCCGTCGAAGCGGAGGCACAGCACTATTGGAACGAACACCATAGCTTCGAGGCCAAGGAAGACGACAGCCGCGAGAAGTATTATTGCTTGTGCATGTTCCCCTATCCAAGCGGTCGCTTGCACATGGGCCATGTCCGCAATTACACCATAGGCGATGTGCTGGCGCGATTCATGCGCATGAACGGCCGTAATGTGCTGCAGCCGATGGGCTGGGACGCCTTCGGACTGCCGGCTGAAAATGCCGCCATGGCGAACGGTGTGCCGCCGGCGAAATGGACGCTGGACAACATTGCTCATATGAAGGCGGGGCTGAAGTCGCTCGGCTTCGGCTTGGATTGGCAGCGCGAGCTCACGACCTGTCTTCCCCAATACTATCGCTGGAACCAATGGTTGTTCCTGCGCATGCTGGAAAAAGGCATCGCGTATCAGAAGACCGGCGTGGTGAATTGGGACCCCGTCGACAAAACCGTGCTGGCCAACGAGCAGGTCATTGACGGCTGCGGCTGGCGTACCGGCGCGCCGGTCGAAAAGCGCGAAATCCCCATGTACTACCTGAAGATCACGGCGTACGCCGAAGATCTGCTCGATTCCCTGAAGGACATGACGGACTGGCCCGAGCGCGTGCGCATCATGCAGGCGAATTGGATTGGCCGCAGCGAGGGGCTGCGGTTGGGATTTCCCCACGACATCGGTGGGGGCGGCGTGTTGCATGCCTTCACGACGCGCGCCGATACCATCATGGGCGTGACCTTTTGCGCGGTGGCGGCGGAGCATCCGCTGGCCGCCCATGCGGCGCGTGACGATGCGAAGCTGGCTGCATTCATCGCAGAGTGCAGAAGGGGCCCAGCGCTGGAGGCTGAGCTGGCCACGCAGGAAAAGAAGGGCATGCCCACCGGGCTGTATGTACGCCACCCCATCAGCGATGAGGCCATTCCGGTATGGGTGGGAAACTACGTGCTGATGAGCTACGGCGACGGCGCGGTCATGGGGGTCCCGGCGCATGATGAGCGGGATTTCGAATTCGCCAAGAAATACGGCCTGCCCATCAAGCCGGTCATCGAAGTTTCCGGGCGTCCGTATTCGCTCGAGGCCTGGCAGCCCTGGTATTCCGAGCATGGACGCTGCGTGAATTCCGGCCGTTATGACGGACTGGAGTACGAGGCCGCGGTGGCCGCGGTGGCCGCCGACTTGGGCATCAAAGGCTTGGGTGAGAAGCGGGTCACCTGGCGGTTGCGCGATTGGGGCATTTCGCGCCAGCGCTACTGGGGTTGCCCGATTCCGATCATTCACTGCAAGCGCTGTGGTGCGGTGCCGGTTCCCGATGAACAGTTGCCGGTGGTACTGCCGGTCGGCCTGGTACCGGACGGCAGCGGCAATCCGCTGTTGAAAGATGCCGCATTCTTGAACGTCAAGTGCCCGCGATGCGGCGCGGATGCGCGGCGCGAAACCGACACGATGGACACTTTCGTGGATTCGTCCTGGTATTTTCTGCGCTTTGCCTGCGCCGACAACGACCAGGCGATGCTCGACTATCGGGTTCAATACTGGCTGCCGGTGGACCAATATATCGGCGGCATCGAACACGCCATTCTTCATCTGCTGTACGCGCGCTTCTGGACCCGCTTCATGAACGAGATGGGCGCGGTCCCGTTCAAGGAGCCTTTCGCGCGCATGTTCACCCAGGGCATGGTGTTGAACGAAGTCTTCTATCGCAAGCCCGAATCGGGCCGGGTGCAGTACTTCAATCCCGCCGATGTGACGGTGACCACCGACAAAATCACCCAGCAACGCGTCGCGGTGCTGCGCGCCGACGGGAAGGAGGTCGAATCGGGCGGCATCGTGACCATGTCGAAGTCCAAGAACAACGGCGTCGACCCGCAAGTCTTGGTGGACGAATTCGGCGCCGACACCGCGCGCCTGTTCGTGATGTTTGCGGCGCCGCCCGAGCAAACGCTGGAGTGGTCGGATGAAGGCGTGCAGGGCGCGTATCGGTTCATCAAGCGCCTGTGGAAGGCCGTGTATGACCACGTATCCCGGGGGCCGGCAGCGCCGCTCGACAAGGCGGCCTTGAGCGAATCGCAGCGGAGCATGCGCAGGCAAGCTCATCAGACCCTGGCAAAAGTCACGGACGACATCGGCCGCCGCCGCACGATCAACACGGCGATTGCCGCGGTCATGGAACTGTTGAATGCGCTGGCCAAGTTCCCGCAAGTTTCCCCGCCGGATCGAAGCGTCGCCCAGGAGGCGCTGGAGATTGCGGTGCAGGGGCTCTCGCCCATCATCCCGCACGTGACCCATGCGCTGTGGCGGCATTTGGGCCACCGCACCGCGCTCATCGATGAGTCCTGGCTGCAAGTCGATGCCGACGCACTGCAGACATCGACTCGGCAATTGGTCGTGCAGGTCAACGGCAAGCTGCGCGCCCATATTTCCGTCGCCGCCGATGCCGACGAAGCCGCGGTCCGCGCCGCTGCGCTGGCCGATGCCAATGTCCGGAAATTCATGGGCGGCGCGCCGGCGCGCAAGGTGATCATCGTGCCCGGCAAACTCGTGAACATCGTGGTGTAACGCTTGGTGGCCATCGCGAAATATACGGTCGTGCTCGGCGTGGCGGCGCTCTGCGGGTGCGGTTTTCGGCTGGCGGGCAGCGACTCGCTGCCGGCGATCATGGCGCGCCCCTATCTGTCGCTCAAGGACCCGTACACGGATTTCTCGCGCGAATTCGAGCACGAGCTCAAGAGCGCCGGCGCCGCGCCGCAGCTGGCGCGGGAGGGTGCAACGGCATTCGTCGAGGTCACCAAGGATTTGGTCGAGCAGCGCACGCTTGCCGTGTCGGCGAAGAACATCCCGACCGAATATGAACTCACCTATACCGTCACGTTCAGCGTGAAAGTCGCCGACAAGGAACTGCTGGTGCCGCAGACCATCAGCCTGTCGAGGGACTTCAGCTTCAATGAAGCGCTGCAGCTCGCCAAATCCAATGAGGCGGACATCCTGCGCCAACAGATGGCGCGGGATCTGGTGTCCATTGCGATGCACCGGCTGACGAGCTTGAAGTAGGCCGTGTGAGATTCCAAAGTGCTGCTGGTCAACGCCATTGATCGCCTCGCTCTGCAAGTGCTCTTGGACCGTTATGGCTTGGGAATGGAGCTCGTGGCCGTCGGCGAGGCCATACCCGGCTCCTATTGGGGCGAACGCGAGGCGGGCTTGATGGGATCCACGATTTTCGCGCGCCTCGACACGCCGGTACATTCCGTGCTGCACGAGGGGGCCCATTTCATTTGCATGACGCCGGAGCGGCGCGCCGGACTGGATACCGATGCGGGCGGTGATCACGCCGAGGAGAACGCCGTTTGCTATCTGCAAATCGTCCTGGCGCAGTACCTGCCGAACGTGGGCCGGGAACGGATGTGCCGCGACATGGATGAGTGGGGCTATACGTTCAGGCTGGGAAGCGCCGCGCTATGGTTCGATCAGGATGCCGAGGATGCGCGTGCCTGGCTGATTGGGCACGGGGTGCTCGATTCGCAAACCTGCCCGACCTATGCCTGCCGGTAGCGAAAAACCCATGTCACGCCGGATCGCGCTCGCCGGCGTGTCCGCCTTCCTGGCGGGCTGCTCTCGCGTGGGATTTCTGGCCGCCAATGTACCCGCCGCCTTCGGCCCGTATGTCAGGCACGCGAACATCGCCTACGGCGCGGATCCGCAGCAGCGTCTCGATGTGTACGTGCCGGAGCAGCCGTCCGGCGCGCCCCGGCCCATCGGGCCCCGCCCCGTCGTGGTCTTCTGGCATGGCGGCCGCTGGCGCTTCGGAGACAAGGCGGACTATCGCTTTGTCGGCGCCGCACTGGCGCAGTCGGGCTATGTTGCCGTGGTGGCGAACTACCGGCACTATCCCCAGGTGAAGATGCCCGGATTCATGGACGATGCCGCACGTGCCGCGCTATGGACGGTCGCGCACGCCGGCGAGTTCGGCGGTGACCATCAGCGCCTGTACTTGATGGGACATTCGGCAGGCGCGCACCTGGCCGCGCTGGTCGCGCTCGACACGCGCTATTTTGCCGCCACCGGTCAGCCCGTGCCGCGCATCGCGGGTGTCATCGGGCTGTCGGGACCGTACGATTTTTTGCCGCTGCTCGAGCCGGACGTCCAAGACATGTTTGGACCGCCGCCGCTCTACGCGCAATCCCAGCCGATCAATTTCGTGCGTGCCGATGCCCCGCCGATGCTGCTGGTGCATGGATTGAACGACGACACCGTGCGGCCGAAGAACTCGGTCAATCTCGCGGCCGCTTTGAGTGCGCTCGGGGCGCCGGTGACCTTGAAGCTCTACCCCAAGCTCTCGCACGCCGATACGGTGGCGGCGCTGACGACGCTGCTGCGCGGCAGGGCACCCACGCTGGACGATATCAGGGCATTCGTCGGCAGGGTGTAGAACGTCCCCGCGGTTTCCTCTTGGCAAAATGCAACGCGAGTCGAAGCGAGTCGAATGTACTTCGATTGGTGGCTTGTGTTACATTTGTAGCTCGTCCAAAGGCATAGAGGTCTACATATGGCCGCCACGACAACGATCCGTCTTCCCCCCAAACTGCGTGCCCGTCTGGGCGCGCTCGCCAAGCAAACGGGACGTTCCGCTCACAGCCTGATCGTCGAGGCCGTCGAACGGCATGCCGCGTATGAGGAACAGATCCGCAGCCTCGTCAAAGAAGCGCTAGCCGCGGATGCGGAAATCGACGAGACGGGAGAAGTCTATCGCGCCGAGGACGTCCACGCTTGGATGCAACGACTTGCCGTCGATGTGCGTGCTCAACGGCCGAAGCCGTGGCAACGGTAGTCTATTCGACGCGGGCTCTCGATCACATCGAACGCGCATTTCAATTTCTGCGCGACAAAAATCCAGACGCAGCGCTCCACGCGGTCATCGCAATCAAATCCGCGGTTGAAAATCTTGCCGCTCATCCGCTGGTAGGCCGCCGCCTCGAAGGCGACTTACGTGAACTGATCATTTCGTACGGGCACTCCGGATACGTTGCCCTCTATCGCTTTGTGATCGCGCGCGACGAAGTTCGCATGCTCGCGATCCGGCACCAGCGGGAAGTGGGATTTCAACCCTAGTCCATCCCACCAACAACTCAAATACAGAGGAAAACATCATGTCCGACTCGGTACCTCAAAGGTGCCTGGTTTCCTCGGGTACCTTGCCCCAGTCGTTGTTACGTCCATCGCCGTATCGAATCGGCGCCGCCATCAGCTCCTCGGGATCAACATCGTCGAGAGCGGCGATTTGCACCGCAACGTGCTCGCCACCCAGTGGTTCGATATGAATTCGTTGAAATGACCTTACTCCACAATGGCGGCAAAACAAATGATGCTCAGTTTTCGCGCCGAATTGATAGTCGCTCAAATGTTCATCTCCGTGAAGCAATCGAAAGGCGCTCGGCTTGATGATGGCCACCCAGTGCCGGGTCTTGGTGCAGATTGAACAGTTGCACTTGTATGTCCCTGCGCCCAAATCAATGTCGGCTTCGAATCGGACTGCCTTGCAGTGACAACTTCCTTTATAGGCCTTCATAGATGCCTCTTGGGACTCGACAACGCTCGAAGTATGGGCACGTTCTTATCGAGGCCCCGTGGCGAATTGTTGCAATCGTCTACGGCATAACAATGATGAGCCTTTAGCAGATCCAGCATGTCCGGCGCCCACACGAGTGTTTCCGCACACCGCAAAACATAAACAGCCCCGCAAGCAAGGCGCACCGGGTGCTGCTGTGGAGCAGTGGCGACTTGCTCCCTTTTAGCATCACGCCCCACCACCCAAGCACCCCGGATCAGCCGCGTTATTGAGGGTCTGTCCCGGCACCTTCACGGACCACATCCCAGAGTAGCCTTGATTTGCGCGCCGTACGCGCTCCAGAACTGCTCTGCCTGCTCCCGAGCTGCTGCAGTGATGCTAGGTGCACTCAGAGTGCTCATGATGTTTTGCATTGCCCGCACAGTAAAAATGCCTCCCCCGCACCCTTGCTGTTGGACTGATGCATCGACGAGACGCCAAGCCGTCACCTCGTTAGGATACATCTGCCCTGGCGGCAAATGCGGCCCAATCTTTAAGATCGCGCTGAAGGCCCCATCTTGCGCCGCTTCTCGTGCGTGAGCGATGGCTGCATCGATATCCACGGGGATCCCTTCGCACTCACCGAAATACTCGCAATCGGCCAACTCAGCCTTCGATGCCGGGACAGCACTCGCCGACTGATTCAGCAGTTCCACGGAGTCGAGTTTATTGACGTCCGAGCCCGCGGCGCCTTCGCGGCCGGCGTCTATCCACAAAGCGAGAGTGTATTGTGCCAGCGCGAATCCCGCGTCAGATGCTTCGCGAAGCCGTTGCTGCATGTCCTTTACCGGCAATCCCGATTGCGAAAGAACCCACAGACTCCCACCATCTCCTTGGATTCCCAGAGCCGTCACCGACGAGAGAGCCTCTTTCGAGTCGATTTGATCGCAAGCTGAATCCATTTGCCTGTCGAACGCGATGTCATCGTTCACCGTGGTTGTGAACCAATCCCTATCGGCCGCAGATAACGCCTGCGCCTCAGTTATCTGGCGACTCTTAAACGCAGTGAGGTGGCCACGGCTCGGCCGACAGTTAATCACCGCCAATTGCCCCAACACTCTGATCGACGCAAGGTCACCGGCCTTCGCTTTCTGCTTAAGTTCCGCCATTACGCCGTTGAGATCCCCGCCCGCCAGACGATCCAACTGCTGTTCCGTTGCCCCCAGCGCTCTCAACACCCAGGCAAACCCGGATTTGCGACGGTTGCGACTCGCCACGTCCGCCGATGGCCGCATCCACAGATCCGACACCGCAACTGATTTTGCAAGAGTGCTTGACGGCTGAACTGGCGTCTCGCGTTCGGGAATTGTAGTGACAGGTATACTGGCCGCAGATCCTGACGAATCGCTGCGCTTAGGCAAAGTGGTCCAAACTACGATTCCCAGCGCAAGAATGACGAGACCTGCGACACTCAGCCGCTGTTTTTTCATTCTCAAATGCAGCCAATATTTGCCAGCATTTGAGCGCCATACTCTTGCCAATACCGCTCCGCTAGAACGCGCGCCTGAGCCGATATGTTATTCGCATTGAGCGTGCCCGTAATGCTCTTCATGGTTCTGACGCTAAATCCGTTGCCCCCACATCCCTGTTGCTGCAGGGACGCCTGAACCAATCCCCAAGCCGTGACTTCGTCAGGACTGATCTGGCCCGCGGGCAAATTAGGCCCAATGGCAAGCACGGCATCGATCGCGCCGCGTTGCGCCGCTTCGCGCGCATGCGTGATGGCGGCAGCGACATCCACCGCAACGCCGTCACAGCCCGAGTACTCGCAGAAGGCCAATTGCTGCTCCGAGGTTGCCAATTGTGTTTGAGACGCCTGCAGCAACTCACCCGCATTGTTTTTCTCGGTCCCGGTCCCAGCGGCGCCCTGTTGCCCCGCAATGATGGCCCCAGCAAGCTCGAACTGCGCCTGCGGAAAGCCCGCCGCGGCCGCTTCACGCAGCCGTGGCTGCATCTCCGCCATGCTGCCCGCGTCTCGGAACATCAACCACAAGCTCGCTCCATCCCCTTGATCCGCGCGCGCCTTTACCCAGGACATAACCTGATCCCGATCCACCTCACTGCACGCCGCATGGACCTTCTTGTAAAACGCCAGATCGTCCTGCATGACCGCAGAAAACCACGAGGCATCAATGGCAGGAACCGCCTGAACATCCCTGATCTGTGAGTCGACGAAGCCCTGCACGACTGGATCGTCACGACCCAGATAGCAATTCTGATACGCGATTTCTCCCAAGATATTGATCGAGGCCGGGTCCCCGTCCTGTGCCTTCCGCTTCAGTTCCCTGATCACACCCGCGATATCCAGATCCGCCAACCGATTGAGTTGATCTTCGGTAGCCCCAAGCTGCCCCAATATCCACGCAAACCCAGAACGACGACTATTGCGCGACGCCACCTCCGCAGACGGCCGCGTCCACAAATCCGACGTCTTGACCAACTTTGCCGCGGCGATCACCGGCGGAGCCTGCGATTCGTGCGCGGTATTCTTGGTTACAGGCAGATCGGCCGGAACTGCAGACGCACCGGACTTCGGCAAAACTGCCCAAAGGCCAATGCCAATCATCAAGACAATGATCCCGGCAATCCCGGTCTGCCGTTTACTCAGACGCATCTATCGCACGCCGAAGCGAGTTGACCAACACCATCGGGCGCTTCCAGAACAGCGTCATCGTGGTTGCGCCTCGGGCGCGTGTGCGAAAGAAGGGTCCACAGATTGAGCGACCGCGCTCAGCGAGAATGCGCCCAAGGCCACGACTTGCCCAATCCTTTGGAGAGTGTGCCGAATCATGGCCTTAGTCTAATTCGAATGGCTTGCGGCACCAAGACCCCCGACAGTACGATGAGAATCTCTACTGCCGGTTCAAGATGATCTCGATCGGATTGGGCCTTCCGGCCGCCAGATCCGAAGGCCGAAACCAACGATTCGTGAACTGTCGAATGACGCAGGTGCTCTCGTAGTGAATCTCGAGCGTGTAGTCATTCGTCCAATCGAAGGTCAAACGGTCACAGCCGACGGCACCGAAGATCGGGTCATGGAGATTCAGCGGGATGCCTTGATCGCTGACATAGATATCTTCGTAAACGGAACCCGCGGCGCCGCCCGTCATGGACTCCATCAACACCGCGACCAACTTTTGATTGGGCGAGACGTGCCGACCCAGCTCATTCTGTTCCGCCGAACAGCCTGCCAACCCGGTTAGTAGCAAAATCAAAGCCCCAACGGCGAGAAGTCTCTCCATGAATAGAGACAGCATACCGCCATCTCCCATCATTCACCGGCCGGCTTTCCGCCAGAAGACTAAGATTATGCGATGACGCTCATTCTCACGCGGCGTTGGCCGCGGCCGGCGCCGCCATCGCGTAAACCTTGCCGAAGCGATTTGCGAGGAAAGGCTTCAGCCCGATCTCTTCCTGGCGGATGAGGCCGGCCTGGGGCAGCTCGCCGGCGCTCAGCATGTCGAGCACCGCGCAGATGCCGCCCGCCGTGGTGATCTGAATGGCGCTGCGTACCCGGCCGCCGATCGGGGCGGCGTAGATCTTGTTGGCGTAGGTCTCTTGCATCAGCTGCCCGCCGCGCATGCCGCTCACGGTGACGAAAACGATGACCACGTCCTGCAGCGTGATCGGCACGGCGTTCTCGAGAATGTCCTTGAGCAGTTCGCGCCGGTCGCGCAGCCTCAGATCATTCAACAGCGCCTTCATGATGGCGGCATGTCCGGGATAACGAATGGTGCGGTAGTTGAGGTTGCGTACCTTGCCGGCCAAGGTTTCGCACAGGGTGCCGAGACCGCCGGAGGTGTTGAACGCTTCGTACAGGATGCCGTCGAGCGAGAACTCCTCGAGCTCCTCGAGCGGCTGGGTCTCTTTGAGCTGACCGTTGACGATGGCCTCGCACGGTTCACAATATTCGTTGATGACGCCGTCGGTGCTCCAGGTCAGGTTGTAGTTGAGCGCGTTCGACGGGAATTTCGGCAACGCGCCGACCCGCATGCGAACATCGTGAAGCTCGTCGAATCGGGAGGCCAGGTCGCTGGCAACGATGGTGATGAAACCCGGCGCCAGCCCGCATTGCGGGATGAATGCCGTGCGCGCGCCTTGGCTCAACTGCTTGACCGTACGGGTGCTGGCTACATCCTCGGTCAAGTCCAGGTAGTGGGCCCCGGCGGCCTTGGCCGCCTCGGCAATGAGGCGCGTGGCGTAGTAGGGTGCGGCGGAGAGTACGGCGAACTTGCCGCTCAGCAGTCCGCGCAGCGTATCGCCCTGCATAATGTCGGCCGCCACCTTCTTGACGGCCTTCGTGGTCTCCAGCCGGTCCAATTGGGATTGCGAGCGATCCACCACGGTGACCGCGTAGTCGCCCGAACCGCCCAGAAACTCCGCAATCATCGAGCCGATTTTGCCCGCGCCTACGATAACGATGTCTTTCATGCCGCACTCCTGGTAAGGCTGCATTTTTGCCCAGGCTACCCTGCGGTTGGTAGGGTCATTTTAGACGTTATTAAGCTATAGTCCTACGTTTTGAAGGGTAATATAGGCAAAACGTCATGGATGCCATCGACGAGAAACTCATCTCGGCACTGCGCGAAAACGGCCGCGCCTCCACCGCCATGCTGGCCCGCCTGGTCGGGCGTTCGCGCACCAGTGTGCAAAGCCGTATCGAGCGGCTCGAGAAGCAAGGGATCATTACCGGTTATGCCGTTCGCCTGGCGCCCGAACATGGACTGGGTGCGGTTCGTGCGCATGTCATGATCAAGGTGGGTCCGAAGGAGACACGCGCCGTGACCGCCGCGTTGCGCGGCATCTCCCAGGTGCGGCTGCTGCACTCGGTCAGCGGCGAGGTCGATCTTATCGCGATCGCGGCCGCAGCGTCGGTGGCCGAAATGGATCAGGTCATCGACCGCATCGGTGCACTGGATGGCGTGGAGCGCACCACCTCGTCCATCATTTTGTCGACCAAGTTTGAACGTTGAGTGGCCCTGTGAACGCGCCTGCAATGGCTAAACCGCTTCACGTTTTGTTGCCCACCATGGGAAGCGCGGGCGACGTGCATCCGTTCATCGCGCTCGGGGTGGCGCTCGAGGCCCGCGGTCACCGGGCCACGATTCTCACCAATCCCATTTTTCAAGCGCTCATCGAGGCGCAGGGGATTGGATTTCTGCCCGTCGGCACCGCGGCGGAAGCGAATGCCGCCATCGCCAATCCGGAGGTATGGCACTTACGCAAGGGCTTCAAGGTGATTGCGCAGGTGATCGTGCCGGCGATCGCCGAGATTTATCGATTGATCGAGAAACATGCGGATGCCAATACCGTCGTGGCTTTCTCCAGCCTGGCCTTCGGCGCCCGCGTGGCGCAGGAAAAACTCGGTATTCCCAGCGCTTCCGTGCATCTGCAGCCCAGCGTCATCCGCACCTTGGCCGATCAAGGGATGATGGGCAACGTCAGGCTGTCGGCTGCGCGTCCGAAGTGGTTCAAACAAAGCCTGTTCCGCCTCATTGATGCCTTGATCGTGGACCGCAGGATCAAGGAGCCGCTCAACACGTTGAGGGCCACGTTGGGCCTGCCGCCCGTGGATCGCGTCATGCATCGCTGGCTGCATTCACCGCAACTGGTCATAGCGTTCTTTCCGGAGTGGTTTGCCGCGCCCCAGCCGGATTGGCCGCCCAACACCCATGCCGTGGGATTCCCCCTATGGGATGAGGGCGGTGAAACGGTGCCGCTGGCCGAAGCCGAGGAGTTTCTGAATGCGGGCGCGCCGCCACTCATCTTCACGCCGGGATCGGCGGGATCGACGATGCAGCGATTTTTCAAGGAGTCGGTCAACGCCGCCCATGAACTGGGCTTGCGAGCCATGCTGGTCACCAACTATCCGGACCAGGTGCCGAAGCAATTGCCGCCCGGTGTGAAGGTGTTCGGTTATCTGCCGTTCAGCCGGGTGCTGCCGCGCGCCGCGCTGCTCGTCTACCACGGCGGCGTGGGCACGTTGGCCCAAGGCATCAAAGCGGGCGTTCCGCATCTCGTGGTGCCCCATGGCTACGATCAGTTCGACAGCGGCTGGCGCATCGAGCAGCTCAGGTTGGGCCGCAGCATTCCGCAGAGCCGCTATCGCGCAAGGCGCGTCGCGACGACCATTCAAAGCATCTTGGGTGACGGCGGCTCAGCGCAGCGGCGCTCAAGGTTCGCATCGCGCATCGATTCCGCCGAGGCGATTGCGCGAGCCTGCGCACTGATAGAAGGATTGGCGCCTGTCAGCCTAAAGCCTGTCTGACCGGCTCTTAGGGCGGCGCGTCGCGCAGGTGTTCGAACAAGTCGCCGCGCGCCTGAATTTTCCCGATACCGCAGCCCACGAAGGGCAAAGGAAACAACACCAAGACGCAGTGTTCGTTCATGTGGATGAGTATGCCGCCACCCTCGAGCGACTCGACTCGATGCGTGTGCGAATGATCCCAGCCAAATTCCGGTTTCCTCGGGCGATCGGGACCCAAGCCCCCGTTCAGGTCCGCGCCGGCGCCATGGCGGTCGAGGGCGCGAGGTGGGGCCGCCATGGCCAATTCGGCATGCTGCTTGATCGCCCAGTCGGCCTCGGCGCTCCAATCGATCAGCGCGGGCGGGAGGGGCGCCGGCGCGATGGGCGCAGGCGGTTCATTGACGCTGGCCTGCCGGCCCGGGGTCGGAACCCTGATCAGTTGGGTATTGGGTGGCGCCGCCGGATTCTTGCGCGGCCGATCCGAGGGACCCGAGGAAGGTGTTCCGCCGGGCGGCCGATCGTGCTGAGGCGCCGGCAGCACCAAAAGAGCGAGGGATTCTTCGTGGCGAAGATCCACCCGCGTGACCGAGCGCATCGCGATGAGCAACAGGGCGGCATGGATAGCCGCCACCATCAACAGAATGGCAGGGCGCTGTAGCCGCGATGGAACTCCCTATACCCCGACCTGCGAGGTACTCATGGGAAACCTGCGGGCGCGATTAGTTCCTGGCCGGCGTTCGGGGATGGGGCGGAGAGCTGAGCTCGAGAGAAAAAACGGCGTGGATTTTGAGGCCCACGCCGCCGGGATATCGCACCAGCGGGGGAGTTGGCTGGCTTGCCGGCGCGAGATTTCACCTAAACTGTTCCGCTCATCCTGCCAAAAATGTGCGTGGACAAAAGGTACTCTTTGTACGGTACAGTTGCATTTTTATCGTTTGTGAAGAACCAGTGTTTATGATAAAGGCGATCAAACGGTTGAAATGACTGGGTAAATTTCCATGAATTCACCCAGGTGCGCGGGCGCAGCAGGCCGATCACCGCGAATCAGCAGCTTAGTCGGATAAGTTCTAAGACTGCGGGCTAAGGTGAGGCGGTCGAGGCGGCGGTGCGCGGCTGGCGCACGCGGCGCACGATCAGATAGGCGAGGACCGCGACCACGAGGGTAATGCAGCTGAATTTGAAATCCTGTTGCTGCCCCGGGGTGAATGCCATGGCGATCAACACGGTGGCCATGCAGCCGATCGCGGCAAAGCTCAGGTAAGGGAACAGCCACATGTTCACCGCGGGCTGCGCTTCGCCACGGCGTTCGCGTTGCCGGCGCAGGGCGATCTGTGCGGCCGCCGTGGTCATGTAAACGAACACGATGAGTGCGCCCGAGGAACTCACCAAGAAGTCGAATACCTTTTGCGCTCCTTCGGTGGCCGCGACGATCCCCAGAAATCCGGCCGCCGCGCCGATCAGCACGGAGACCACGGGGACGCGGCGTTTATTCAACTGGATGAACGACTGCGGCGCATCGCCGTGCGCGGCCAGGATGAACAGCACCCGCGAGCTGACGTAGAAAGCCGAATTCAGGCAGGACAGCACGGCGGTGAGAATGATGAAGCTCATGATCGTGCCTGCCCACGGCACGTGGATGGTGTTCAGCGCCAACGTGAACGGCGACTCGCCGGAGCGAACCGTATTCCAGGGGATGACCGACACGATCAAGAAAACCGACACCACGTAAAAAATCAAAATGCGCCAAATCACCGTGCTGGTCATCTTGGCGATCGCACGCCCAGGCTGCGCGGATTCCGCCGCCGCCACGGTGGTGATTTCCGCCCCCGTCATGGCAAAGAACACCGTGGGGGCCGCGGCCAGCACGGCAATCCAACCGCGCGGTGTGAAGCCGCCGTGGTTCACGAGATTCGCAAAGGTCGCGCCCCCGGGTGCCGTCCAGCCGAACGCGAAGGAGGCGGCGATCACGATGAAAACCAATATCGCCGCGACTTTGATGGACGCGAACCAGAATTCGAACTCCGCGTACGATCGCGCGGACATCAGGTTGACGCCCGTCATCACGGTCATCAAGCCAAGACCGATTTGCAGCTGCGAGAAGGGCATCCAGTGCTGCAGGATCTTCGCGCCCGCGATGGCTTCCACCGGCACGACGATGACCCAGAAATACCAATACAGCCACCCCACGACGAAGCCCGCGCCATCCCCCAGGCCACAGCGTGCGAACTCCGTGAACGAACGCACATTGGGCAGCGCGGTGGCCATCTCGCCCAACATGCGCATCACCAGGAGGATGAGCAGGCCCGTGATGGCATAGCTGATGAAGACGGCGGGGCCGGCAGCGATGATGGACGTGCTGCTGCCGACAAACAGACCCGCGCCGATGATGCCGCCGATGGAAATCATGGCCAAATGACGGCCTTTCAACGAACGGCTGAGCTGATGCCTGCCCTCCGGGTGTTCCGCAATGCTCGGCTGGGTCATGAAATAGGCCTCGGGTTACAGGCTGCGCAGGAACTCGATCATGGCTTTATTGACTTCAGCCGGCCGTTCCTGCTGGGTCCAGTGGCCGCAACCCGGCAACATGATGGTTGAGCGCAGTTGGGGTACGAAGCGTGCGAGGTCCGCGATGACTTCCTTCATGCGCGGGAAGGCAACGACCAGATCGAGCTCTCCGGCCATGTACAGCGCCGGCACGGTGACCGAAGCGCCGACGTAAGGCGCCGTCAATTCCCAATTGCGGTCGATGTTGCGGTACCAATTGAGTCCGCCGCGAAATCCCGAGTGCTGGAACTGCTGCACATAGAAGTCGATGTCCGGCTCTTGGAGCCAGGGAGGCAGCGTTTCCGGATCCGGCATTCGAGTCAAGAATCCACCGGCTCGGGGCACCATGCCGACGCCCGAGGAAGAGCCCCCGGTGCTGCGTCTGGGGACATCGCCCGACCCTGAAAACAAAATCTTGCGAAGCGAGAGCCGCGTGTCGGCCTCGAGTTCCGCTTCGGCCACACCGGGCGCTTGAAAGTACAGCTGATAAAAGCTGGCATCGGCGTTTTGGGGCATCACGGTGGTGGGCGCGACGCTGCCGCGGGGCCGATAAGGGACGCTCAGTCCGATGACCGCGCGGAAGCGATCGGGGCGCATCAGCGCCGCGTGCCACGCCACGGGGGCGCCCCAGTCATGCCCGGCGATGACGGCTTGTTTTTCTCCCAGCGCATCGAGCACGCCGACCATATCGCCGACGAGGTGCAGCAGCGTATAGCGCTCGATGTCGGCCGGGCGGTCTGTCTTGCCGTAGCCGCGCATGTCCGGAGCGACGGCATGAAATCCGGCCTGCGACAGCGCCTGCAATTGATGCCGCCACGAGTACCAGGACTCCGGAAATCCATGGCAGAGCAGCACCAAGGGTCCGCTTCCCTGCTCGGCGATGTGAATGCGAATGCCGTTGGCGTCGAGAGTCCGGTGAGTAGGCTCGTTCATACCCCTAGCCTATCAGTGCCGTCCGCGAGCTGTAAGGGCCACGCAGGCTCTTGGCCCGTCCAATCCGGCCTTCGTGGACTATACGGATCGTTAATGAAATTGTTCGGCTAAGGTGCTCGTGCGTCCATCGAGGCGAGTTTTGCCTCCAGCTCCGTGCCGAAATAGGCCTGGGGCTTTGACGGATCGACGTGTTCCCGCCGTTCACGCGCCGCGATCGCAGACTTGGCTTTGTCGAATGCCTCCCGCAAGGACCTGGCCTCGGGCAGGGCGTCACGATAGAAAGCCTCGCCGAAGTACGTCAGATCGCGGTCGTTGGAACAGCCGAACGACGTGCGATCGGCGGCCGCCGCTGCAATGATGATGGTCCGCGGATCCTTCAATGAATCGATGAAGGCTCCCGCGTAGCACGCCGAAATGATGATCACCCGCCACTTGATGCCCGATTCGCTCAAGGCTTGAGCCAGATCCTCGTCGGTCAAGTCATCGAGCGGAAGCTGTGCATTCGACACGGCAATGTCCGCATCCTGGCCGCCATGCGAGGAGATGGACAGGAACAGCACATCGCGATCGATATTCATCCGCGCCGCCAGCCCACGAAGCGCATACCTCAGTCCGGAAACCGAAGCCAGCGGCGCGCGTTCCAAGTCGCGCTCATCGTTGATCAGCGAAAAACCCCTGCCATCCATCCCGTAGCGCTCGGACAGCACGCGCGACGCCAGGCCGATTTCCTGGGCGAACACCCGCTGTTCGCCGACGCCGGCGAATCCGAGAAAGAAGGCCTGGGGACCGGCCGATGAAGCACTGTGAACTGCCGCGAGGGCGCGATCGATGCGCGCGGGCTGCTCGAACAATAACGCTTCCGCGTCAGCCTGAGCGTCATGATTGTCCGCTGCCGCCTCGACCTCGGCGGGTGCCCAGACATCGGGAATCACGTCCAGCGCATCGGTGAGCCAAATGAATCCCGCGACGAAAACAATGCCGGCAATCGCCGCCGTACGCTGCCGCTCACCCGTGAGCGCAGTCAAGCCGCGAGAGAAGTAAAGGAAGCCGTAAATCCCCGCCGCAACGGTCATCAAAATCAGCCACGTGGGCGGCAAGTAGTCCGCCGCGAGGGCCTCGAGGAAGAGAGGGACCGGCACCAGGCCGAGGGACAAGAGCAGCGTCATCCCAAAAGCGGGCCGCGGCGTCGATCGCCAACGCAGCAACGCGGCCAATGCCAGGATGGCCAGCGCATACCACGCGAACAAAGGGACGCCGGCGATCAGAATCTGCGGATCCGGAAGCGCATTCCACCAGTCGATCGCCATCCACAGCAGGAGCCAGATCGCGCTTAGGCCAAAGAGCAGGGGCACCGAAAGACGCCATTGAAGCGGTGCGCCGACCTTCAAGGCCCAGGCGCGCAGCAGAAAGCCTGAGCTGGAGGGTGGCGGCTCAGCCGGTATTGCCGGCGCCTCGATCGGCGGATGCGATGTTTCATTTTCTTCCATGGCCGCGGATGATAGCTTGCCGCGCCCGGACAGGCTGCTACTGTTGATGGGCCGCTATCGCTGATGGGCCGCTATCGTTGATGGGCTGCAACTGTTGACGGGATGTTACTGTTGCGCACGACCCGCGCTCGGCGGGATGATGCCGAAATTTTCAAGTGGGAGCGCGCATGGCTGTGTATCGATTGGGCGAGGATTCACCGCTGATCGCCCCCAGTGCCTACATCGCGCCGACCGCGACGCTGGTCGGCAAGGTCATCCTCGATGAGAATGCGACGGTGTGGTTCGGCGCCACCCTCCGAGGGGACAACGAGGTCATCCACGTCGGTGCGAACAGCAACGTGCAGGATTCCGCGGTGTTGCATACCGATCCGGGTTTTCCTTTGTCGATCGGCGAGCAGGTTTCGATCGGCCATCAGGCCATGCTGCATGGCTGCACGGTGGGCGACGGGTCGCTCATCGGAATACAGTCCGTGGTGCTCAATGGCGCCGTCATCGGCAAAGGCTGTCTGGTCGGCGCCGGTGCGCTCATCACCGAGCGCAAAACCTTTCCCGACGGCTGTCTCATCATCGGCGCGCCGGCCAAAGCGGTCCGCGAACTCACGGCAGAGGAGCGCGAGAACCTGCTCAAAGTGGCGGCCAATTATGCCGGGCGCGGCGCGCATTACCGCGCTCATTTGCACCCCCACTAACGCTGGATTGTCCCGGCGATGCTAGTATCGGTTACTCCAAGTTCCTAATCGCTCACATGGGAGAGAAGCGAATGGCAAATGATCAAGACCTTGGGCTCAGCAGACGGGATTTCGTACAAAGCGCCGTGTCCGGCGCGGCGCTGGCGGCGGTTCCCATGGGGGTGTTTGCCGCAAGTTCGGCCAAGGAGGCGGACAAAGCGGCCGTCATGGCGCAAATCCCCAAGATGCACGCCGCGAACATCAAGCGCTTGCAGGACTGGATCGCGCTGCCTTCGATCGCTGCCGAAAACCGCAATTTTCCGCAGGGTCCGGAGTACATGGCCAAGCTGGCCCAGGATGCGGGATTCGGCAATGTGAAACTCATCCCGACGTCGGGCAAGTCGGGCGTGTTCGGCAAAATCGATGCCGGCGCGCGCACCACCATGGCGATCTACTTCATGTACGACGTGAAGCAGTTCGTGCCGGAGGAATGGAGTTCGCCGCCTCTGGAGGCGCGCCTGGTGCAGAAGGAAGGCTTGGGCACCGTGTGCATGGGGCGCGGCGCGGTCAATCAGAAGGGTCCGGAAAACTCATTCTTGAGTGCGCTGATGGCGTTCAAGGCGGCCGGGAAAAAGCTGCCCGTCAATCTCGTGCTCGTTTGCGAGGGCGAAGAGGAAATTGCCTCGCCGCATTTCCAGGAAGTGATCAAGAATCCCGAAGTCATGGCGGAACTGAAGAAGTGCGTGGGCGTCTTCATGCCGGAAGCCGGCCAGGATCGCGACGGCGGCGTGCAGGTGTCCCTGGGCGCCAAGGGCGTGGTCGAACTGGAATTGATCTCGAGCGGCGAGACGTGGGGACGCGGGCCTGCGCACGATGTGCACTCGAGCCTCGAGGCGCAAGTGGACTCCCCGACCTGGCATCTGGTGCAGGCGTTGAATACGCTGGTCGAAAAAGACGGGCACACGCCCGCGGTGGAGGGCTTCTTCGACAAGGCCAAACCGCTGAGCGCGGCGCAGGAACAAATGATCAAAGATCACGCCGCCAAAACGGCGGAAAGCACCGTGAAGAAGGCGCTGGGTGTGCAGCACTGGGTGCACGACAAGAATTGGGTGGATTCCCTGATGCTGCTCGAGTCCCGGCCGACGATCAACATCGAAGGACTGGTGGCCGGGTACACCGGTCCGGGCGGAAAGACGGTGCTGCCGCACAAGGCGGTGGCAAAAATCGACATGCGCCTGGTGCCCGACATGACCGCGGCCGATACGCTCCAGAAGTTGAAAGCGCATCTGGCGAAACACGGGTTTGCCGACATCGAAGTGAACATGAGCGGTGGGTATGACCCGACCACGACGGATGGAAGCAGCAAGTTGATTCAAACGCAGCTGGCCACGTATCGAAAACTCGGCCTGGATCCGCAGCTGTGGCCTCGTTCCGCGGGATCATGGCCCGGCTATGTGTTCACCGATGCACCCTTGAACCTGCCGGCCGGCCACTTTGGCCTGGGTCACGGTACGGGCGCGCATGCTCCGGACGAATATTATTTGATTGAATCGACCAACCCGAAAGTGCAGGGGTTGGACGGCGCAGTCGCCTCCTTCGTCGAGTATTTGTACGCTCTGGGCTAGGCCTTGAGTTTGGGCGCGGCGCCGCCAACCGGCGGCGCTCGCCAGGGAAATTCTTACGGGGCGGGTGTCTTTCCCGGGCCGGTGCTTGGTTTCTCGGCCGGCTTTGCGGGCGCGGCCGGAGCGGTGGGCGCCCTGTCTCCCTTCACCGCGGCCTTGGCTCTTTCGGCGCCCTCTTTTGCCGTCGCTGCGACTTCGTGCGCGCCTTGCTTGCTGGCGGCGGCCACTTCGTGCGCCACCTTTTTGGCGGTCTCCGCGGCTTGCTTCGCACCCTTCTTGGCAGCCTCGGCGACCGCCTTCGCGTCGTGTTTGACGGTCTCGGCCACGGCCTTCGCTTGATCGTGTGCCAGTGTCGGATCGGACTTCGGATCGGCGGGCGGGTCGTCCGCGGCCCGCAGGGCCACCAGGGGTGAGAGGACCAGGCTCAGCGCGGCGGCTGCAAGTAAACGGCGATTCATGGTGAGCGGCCCTCGATCATTGGTTGAAAACGCCGCCGTACTTCTCGCGAAGAACGGTCTTTTGCACCTTGCCCGTGCCTCCCACGGGAAGCGACTCGAGGAATATGACTTCCTCGGGCACCCACCACTTGGCGACGCGGTCCGCGAGAAACCCGAGAATCTCTTGCGGCTGCAGGCAGTGGCCCGGTTTGCAGACCACGAACAGCAGCGGCCGCTCCTGCCATTTCGGATGTTTGACACCGATGACGGCCGCGGCCGCCACGGCAGGGTGGCCTATGGCGGCATTTTCCAAGTCGATCGAACTGATCCATTCGCCGCCGGTCTTGATCAGATCCTTGGCGCGATCCCGTATGTGCATCACCCCGTGCGGATCGATGGTCGCGATATCGCCGGTGGGAAACCACCCGTCCTTCAACGGCGAGATGCCGCTCTTGTAGTAGCCGCTTACGATCCATTGCCCACGCACCATGAGCTCACCCTGCGATTCGCCGTCCCGGGGCAATGTCATGCCGTCCTCGTCCACGACTTTGATATCCACGCCGAACACCGATTTGCCGCAATTGGCGGCGGCCGCGTGCCGTCGCGCCGGCTCCCATTGCAGTTCGGCATCGGTCGCACAGCTCAAAGTTGCCACCGCCGTGGTTTCCGTCATTCCCCAGCCCTGACGCACTTCGATGCCAAAGCGTTCGTCGAATTTGGCAATCATGGTGAGCGGCACGGCGGAACCGCCGGACAAGACCCGCCCCAGGGTTGAAAACTTCAGATTGTGCTGTTCGACGTGCTGCAGCAGCTGCAGCCACACGGTCGGAACGCCCGCACTCACCGTGACTTTCTCGTTCTCCATCAATTCGTACAGCGAGGCGCCGTCCAGGCGCGGTCCGGGAAGGACCAGTTTGGTGCCGCCGATCAAACATCCGTACGGGGCGCACCACCCGTTGATGTGAAACATCGGCACCACGGTCAGCATCGTATCCCGGGGGGAGAGGCACAGCATGCCGGGCATGCAGATGGTCATGGCATTCAAAACGATCGCCCGATGCGAATACAACGCGCCCTTGGGGTTGCCTGTGGTGCCCGAGGTGTAGCAAATGGCGGCGCCGGCGCGCTCGTCGAACTCCGGCCACTGGAATTCTTCACTCTGCGATTCAATCAGGGTCTCGTAGCAATAGACGTTGGCCACCCCGTCGAGCGCCGGCATGTTTTCCACATCGGACATGCAAATCCACGCGCGCACATTGGGGCAGCGTTCGGCCATGACGGCGACCAAGGGAGCAAAGGTGGTGTCGAAGAACAGCACCTCGTCCTCTGCATGATTCACGATGTAAATCAGCTGCTCGAGATGCAGGCGCGGGTTGCAGGTATGAACGATCAGGCCGCTGCCCGACACGGCATAATAAATTTCGACGTGGCGGTGGTTGTTCCAGGCCAGGGTGCCCGCCACCGACCCCGAGGTCAAACCAAAGTCGGCGAGCGCATTGGCGAGCTTCTTGGCGCGTGCCGCGCATTGCGCATAGGTGTAGCGAAACACAGGGCCGTGCGTTTCGCGCGAAACGATTTCCGTACCGCCATTTTGCGCCGCCGCGTGTTCGATGATCGCGGAGATCAGCAGCGGCCGGTCCATCATCAGTCCTGGCTGAAGCATGTGCTTAGTCCCCCATGGACATTCTCATTTGTGTGCGGCAGCCTCTTGCTGGGCGCGGTATGCAATCCAACCCTGCTCGATCAAATAGGCGTGGACGTTTTCGGCGTCCTGATCGCTCAATATGTCGCTAAAGCGCTCCATCCCGGCCGGCGCCAGAATACCCCGCAGCAAAATATCTTTGAATTGGGCGTGCAACCCGGCGTCGAGCTTTCGAAGGTCCGGCGTGGTGCTGGGACCGAGTTGGTGGCAGCGCGTGCATTGCTCGATGAAGGTGACTTCCCCGGCCTGGATCTGCGCCGGCGTCGCCTTCTGCTCGGGCGGCTTCGGGAAGGCAGGTTCGACCCGAGCCGGCGGGGTCGGCACGGCGCCTCCGCCCAGTTTGAAGGCGATGATGCGATTGGTGTTTTGATACTTGAGTGCTGCGCTGCTCGGGGGGATGGGTCCCACCGTGATCGGGGTGCCGCCGTAACCGACCTGAACCGCGACGTATTGCACGCCGCCGACCGCATAGGTCATGGGCGCCGCCATGATGTGGCTGCCGGTTTTCAAAACTTTCAAAACCTTGCCGGTGTCGGCTGCATATACCCATAGCCCGCCGCTTCCCCGTCCTTGGAATACCAGGTTTCCGGCGGTCGACATCACGCCGCCGTCGTAGCCGCGTATGCCGGAGGAAGTTTCATGTTCCCACACCACTTTTTGGCGCACGGGGTCCCAGGCACGGATCAGTTCCCGCACCGGTTTGACGTGGCGCATGGCCTTGATGGCCTGTTCATCCGGCACCGGGCCGAACAGTCGCGCCGCATCCTTTGAATCGTACGTGTCATCGGGGATGATGCCCTGGGCGGTAAAAAATCCTTCGATGTATTTCACCTGGCTGCCGTTATGCAGCAGGTCGACCCAGATTGTCGGCACGTCGATGACCGGAATATAGGCCAGCTGAGTTTGCGGGCTGTAGGACATCGGATTCCACGTGTGGGCACCGAACCAAGAGGGGTAGATATTCTTGGCGGTCCCATGCCAATCCGCCTCCGGAGTGATCACCGGTCTGCCGGTTTTCAGATCGACATGTGTCGCCCAATTCATGAAGGCGTAGTTCTGGGCTGAGAGCAGTTGACCGGTCTTGCGGTCCAATACATAAAAGAAGGCGTTCTTCGATGCCTGCATGATCACCGGGCGGGGAGCTCCGTCGATCATGATGTCCGCCAGCACCATCTTCTGAACCGCGTCGTAGTCCCAGCTGTCGTGCGGTGTTTCCTGGTAGTACCAGGCCATGCGCCCGGTGGCCGCATCGACTGCGATGATGCAGGTGGCGTAGAGACTATCGAGCTGTGTTGGGCCCAGCTGGCGAAGATCGTAGGGCGCCGCGTTGGCGGTGCCGAAATACAGCAGATTCAATTTGGCATCGTAGGCGAACCCGTCCCATGCCGTCGCGCCGCCTTTGAACTCCGGCTTGCGGTGCGGATCCCAGGTCTTGTCGGCGGCCGCCAACTCCGGATTTTCATAGGGCTGGCCCACGGCCGGAGGCACCGTGAAGAACCGCCATTTGAGCGCGCCGGTCTCCAAATCGTATGCGGATACGTATCCGCGCACGGCACCGTGTCCCATGTCGGCGCCGCTGTTGCCGATGACCACTACGTTGCCGGCAATCAGCGGTGCTCCGGTGCTGGAGTACGGCAGTTTGCGGTCGATGATGGTGTCGGCTTCCCAGACTTTCGTGCCGCTCGCCGCGTCGAGTGCATGCAAACGACCATCCACGGAGGCCACGAATACCTTGCCCTTCCACACCGCCACGCCGCGATTCACCAGGTCGCAGCAGGGATTTCGCCCCATGAAGTAGTCGGCCTTCGGGTCATAGCGCCACAGTTCCTTGCCGGTGGCGGCGTCGACCGCGTAGACGTAGCCCCACGTACCCGAGGTGTACATCACGCCATCGATGACGAGCGGCGTGGCTTCCTGGCCGCGCTGCGGCTCGCCCAAGTCGTAGCTCCAGGCAAAGCCCAACTGTTTGACATTGCCGGCATCGATCGTCTTCAACGGAGAAAAATACGTGCCATCCTTGTCGCGGCCGCCCGTGAACCAGTTCTGCGGCTCGCGATCCGCCGCTTCCAACCGCGCCGCGTCCACATTCCCCGCGGCGCCACCCGTGGCCGCGAGCGCCGGACCCGCCATGAGTCCAAGGGCCGCGCAGACCCATGCTTTATGTTTTTGCAAAGAGGCTCTCCTGAAGGCCCTTGAAGCTTAGCACCCGCTGTAGGCTAACACCGACATGAGCCGGCAGCGCACGGGATTGCCGACTGCCCGCGGCACCTCTAGAATGGGTTTCACTTTTCGCCCTTGGAGGATAGCCATGCGCCAGCACTTTCTGAAGCCGACACTGCTTGCCCTCTCTGCGCTCGCCATGAGCGGGCTGGTCCCGGCCCTCGCGGGCGCGCAGGATCGCCCGGATGATCATGCGGCGCGTACCGATGAGCATCGGGATGACCAGCACAAGCAGGCAGATGACCCGTCTGTGCGTTACCGTCACGATCATCCGAACTCCTCAGCCCGCTGTCACGATGGATTTTTCACCGCGACGCGCGATCGAAACAAGGCCTGCACCAAGCACGGCGGCATTGACGTGTGGCTGCGGACCTGATTTGGCTCCGGAGCTGATCTGAAAGACGCCGGTCCGGCGTAAAGCTGCAAAGAACTACGGCCCGGTGCCCGCGCGCCGGGCCGTATCGCATTCGCGGTCGCAGCCGTCGCGAATATAGTATCGTGTGACATGCCAATGATTCTCAACATCGAGGATCTGCGCCGGCTCGCGAGGCGCAGGATTCCGCGGGCAATATTCGATTACGCCGACGGCGGCTCCTACGATGAGCGCACGATCCGGCGCAATGCCGCGGATCTGGACGCCATGACCTTCCGGCAGCGGGTGATGGTGGATGTGTCGAAAATATCGTTGGCCACGACCTTTCTCGGCGCGCCGGTCTCGATGCCACTGGCCATCGGCCCGACCGGTCTCGCCGGACTCTTTCACGCCGACGGCGAGATTCTCGGCGCAAGAGCCGCCGCCGCCTGCGGCATCCCGTTTTGCCTCAGCACCATGTCGATCTGCTCCATCGAGGATGTCCGCGCGGCCACGCGGCAGCCGTTCTGGTTTCAGCAATACCTGATGAAGGATCGCGGATTCAATCAAGAACTCATCGACCGCGCCGCAGCCGCACAATGTTCCGCGCTCATGCTCACGCTCGATCTGCAGGTGATCGGCGAGCGGCGCCGCGATCCGCGCAATGGCCTGACCATTCCGCCGAAGGTGACGCTCAAGAATGCCTGGGACGTCGCGACGAAACCCGGCTGGGCTCTGAAGGTACTGTTCGGCAAACGGCGCACGTTCGGCAATCTGATCGGCCGCATCGGCGGCTCCAGCGGAATCAATACGCTGGCTGAGTGGACGGCGACCCAATTCGATCCGTCGGCGAACTGGCGCGATGTGGAGTGGGTGCGAAGCCGCTGGCCGGGAAAATTGATCCTCAAAGGCGTACTCGATGCCGAGGACGCGCGGCTGGCCGTTGCGGCCGGCGCGGACGCGATCGTCGTATCGAATCACGGAGGGCGTCAGCTGGACGGCGCTCCCTCGTCGATCTCGGTGCTGAGCGAAATCGTCGAGGCGGTCGGCGGACGTTGCGAGGTGATGTTCGACGGCGGTGTGCGCTCCGGTCAAGACATCGCAAAAGCCTTGGCGCTTGGCGCGCGCGGGGCGCTGATCGGAAAGGCATTTCTGTACGCGCTGTCGGCGGACGGGGAAGCCGGCGTCACGCGGGCGATCGAAATCATGCGCAATGAGCTGCGTGTGACCTTGGCGTTGACCGGAACGGTGGGCCTCGACGGCGTCGGGAGGCACATATTGCGGACGTGACGCGGCGTCGGAGCGCAATGCCCGGAGGCCATGGGTGTTTTGGAGTATTGCAAAGAACAGGCGCACAATCACCTCGTCACAAGGAGGCTTGAGCGTGCCGACGCCGAACGCGCCAGTGAACCGACAACCCGGGCTCGAATGGGACTTCACGAGCCGCGGCTTTGCCAAAGGTGCCATCGATCTGAGCTTCTTCGCGGCGCTCTATTCGATGCTCGTGGCGCTGGGGTTGTTCCTGCACGAGAACGTCGAGGAGCTCACCATCATGTGGCCCGCGGCGGGCCTCTTGTTCATGGCGCTATGGCTCGCGCCGCGCCGCCAGTGGATTTGGATCTTGAGCATCCAGGTGACCATCGAATTGCTGGCCGGGGTGATCAAGTCCGATCATTTCATTTTCCGGGACTACCTGCCGTTTGCTCTGGCCAACTCGCTCGACGCCATGGTCGGCGCATGGATCGCCTCGCGGCTCATCCCCGCCCCACGGACTCCGCGCCTGCGCAACGTACTGTTGTTCATCGCCTCGGTGGCCATCGGCGCGGCGGCCAGCGCCGTGGTGGGGGCATACGCCTCGGCGCACACATTGAGCGGACCTGCGTATCTGCGCGAATGGCAGATCTGGTGGGCCGGAAATTGGCTGGGGTCACTGTGCATCGCGCCGATCGTGATGGGGTGGGCGGTCCGGCTGCACGCCCGGGAGCATTCAGCCCCGCCGGCTCCGGCCGTCGAAATGATGTTCATCGCCTTCGCGATGCTGGCCATGACGAGTTGGGTGTTTTCGGCGCCTCCCGGCGGCGTCACCACCATCCTGGATATGCCCTTCGTGATATTGGCGTTTGCGGTGGTCGCGGCATTTCGCATGCCGCCGCGCTGGTCCACGCTGCTCACGGCGGTGACGGCCGTTTTGGTGGCGTATTTCGCGAGCCGCGGCTTGGGGCCTTTCGCCGGCGATGCCAGTCCCTTCGTACGGGTGGGCGCCGTGCAGCTGTACCTCGCAACCCTGGTCGTGATCAATTTCCTGCTCACCGTCGTGTTGCACGAGAAGCGCAATGCGTTTCAGTTATTGCACACCAGCGATGAGCGATACCGCAACTTCATCGAGAACAGTTCCGAGGCCGTGTGGCGCGTCGAGCTGGCGGAGCCGATGGATCCGAATCTGCCGCTCATCGATCAGATCGACTGGTTGGAAAAAAATGCCCGCGTCGCCGAGAGCAACCAGGCCTATGTGCGCTTGATCCGGCAAATGGGCCTGGCGGAGGGAGATGCGCCGCAGTGGCGCAGCGACGTGCCGTGGGCGCGAGCTTTCATCGAGCATCTGGACTCGGCGTTGCACCGCGGTTATTCGATAGACGGCGTGCGGTTCAGCACCGGGGCCGCTTCCCAGCGGCGCAGCTACATCGCAGGCTTTCGGGGCTGTATCGAGCAGGGAAAATTGGTGCGCCTCTGGGGAGTTGCGCGCGATGTGACCGACCTTACGGAGCTGAACGGGCGTCTGCGCCAGCAGCAGGAGCGATTGAAGCAGTATGCGCGCGAGCTGGTGGGCGCGGAGGAACGCGCGCGCCGGGCAACGGCCGTCGATCTGCACGACGGCATCGGCCAGCAGCTGGTCGGACTGTCCATGACGCTGGATGCATTGGCGGCGCGTTCGCCGCCCGAAATACGCCTGCTTCTGGGCGAGGCAACCAATACGGTGCGCGAGGTGCAGGCCATTGCGCAACGGGTCATTGCCGACTTGAGCCCGCCGGGTCTTTACGAGCTGGGCTTGGAACCGGCGCTGAAGTGGCTCAGCGTCTATATGCGCAGCAAGGATCTTCTGCAGGTCGATCTGCACGTCGCTGCGGATGAAACCGGCATCGACATCGATTTGCGTGTGCTCGTCTTCAAGGTCATCAGAGAGCTGCTGCGCAACGTCATCAAGCACTCGGGCGTGCAGGCGGCGACGGTCACGGTCACCCGCTCCGAGGACGAATTACGTGTGGTCGTGGAGGATCGCGGCGTCGGCTTCGAGTGGCAATTGAGTTTGTTCGAACCGCGGGCGCATGGATTCGGCCTGTGGAGCGTGGCCGATCGGGTGCGCGAAGCCGCCGGCGAAATGACCGTCGACACCGGGCCCGGCCGGGGCTGCCGCGTCACGGTGGTGTTTCCGCTGGGTGCCGCCGCCGTTCCTGCACAGCCCGGCGACCTTGGCCATGCGGACAGGGATGCCGGGACGGTCCGATCCGCCCGGATGTGATGTCAGGTCTGCGCCAACCGGCGCGACATTCGCAGCGCCGCCTCCCGGCCCTGGTAGTAGCCCTGGACGATACCCAATTGTTCGAAGCCCATGCGCGAGTAAAAGGTCCGCGCCGCTTCGTTGTTGGTGCGCAATTCGAGATTGATGCGAAACACACCGGCTTCGAGGGCGGTCTTCGTCAGCCAGTCCATCAGCTGGGATCCGAGACCCTGGCGCCGATGTTCCGGCGCGACCGCGAGCAGATTCAAATGCGCCACGTCATCGCCGAAGTGCATGATCGCAAATGCGGCGAGCCGCTGTTCGCGGCGTGCGACCACCACGGAGGATTCGGGACCCGAAATGAAATGCTGAACGCGCGCCGGCGTCCACGACCAGGTCAATCCCTGTTCGATGAGGTCGCGGGACATTTCCGCGATGTCGCGGGCATCGCTCGCGCGCGCCAGGCCGATGGAGGCGAGTTCTGACAAATTACATCTCCGAGGTCACGCGGCCTTTAGCGGCTGCGGTATCGATCGGTGGCAACGACGAGTTCGTGGGTATTGCCGGGTTCGAAAGCCGAGTGCCCGGCGTCCGGGACCAGCCGAAAATCCGCCTCCGGCCACGCGCGATGCAAATCCCAGGCGCTGGTCGCGGGACATACGACATCGTAGCGGCCCTGCACGATGGTCGTCGGTACATGCCGGATGCGCGCCACATCGTCGATCAGCTGGCTCTCGCTGCGCAGAAAACCGCGATTCACGAAGTAATGGCACTCGATGCGCGCGACTGACAAAGCGAACTGATCCTCACCCCACTTCTTGATGTTGTCCAGGTTGCTGTGCAGAAAGCTGCACGCAGCCTCCCACATCGACCAGGCGCGCGCCGCGGCCAACGCCGCCCGTTGATCGACGCCGGTCAAACGCTTGTGATAGGCGCTCAAATAATCGTCGCGTTCATCGAGCGGAATGGCGTCGCGATAGGATTCCCAGGCGTCCGGAAAAATGTCGGAGGCGCCATGCTGATAGAACCAGCGGATCTCCGCGTAGCGCAACAGAAAAATTCCGCGCAGCACGATTTCAGTCACGCGTTCGGGGTGCGCCTCGGCGTAAGCCAGCGACAGGGTGCTGCCCCAGGATCCGCCGAACACCAGCCAGCGCTCGATACCCAAGTGCTTGCGCAATCGCTCGATGTCCGCCACCAGGTGCCAGGTCGTATTCTCCACGAGGCTCGCGCTCGGCCGGCTGCGCCCGCAGCCGCGCTGGTCGAACACCACGATGCGATAATGCCGCGGGTCGAAGAATTGGCGCGCGCGCTTGTCGGAGCCCGCGCCGGGTCCGCCATGCAAGAACACGGCCGGCTTGCCGGCCGGGTTGCCGCTTTCCTCGTAATAGATCTCATGGACATCGGAGACGCGCAAGAAGCCCTGTCGATACGGTTCGAGCGCAGGATACAGCTCGCGCCGCGGCAGGCTGCGCGGCGTCGGTCGGGAAATTTCCCGCGCCTTGACCGCGCGCGTCGACCTGGCGGCGCTGACGGAGGGCGCCTTGACCGAGCGTGTCTTGACCGAGTGCTTCTTGACCGGGCGCCGCGGCGCGGGGCGTTTGGCCTTTACGGCCATTTTCTTCTTCATTACATAACCTCTTTATCTCGTCGCATTAAGCTCGCGCCACCATCGGCCCGAGGGGCCGCCCTCCCAAAAGATGCACATGCAAGTGATACACCTCTTGCCCGCCATGCGCATTGCAATTGATGATCAGCCGGTAACCGCTTTCGGCGATCCCTTGCTGTCGCGCGAGATCGCGCGCCACGATGAACATGTGGCCGATGAGCGATTCATCCTCATCGGCAATGTCGTTGGCCGTGGGAATGGGTTTGTTGGGGACGATTAAAATGTGCACCGGAGCCGCAGGGCGGATGTCGAGGAAGGCGATGACTCGCGGGTCCCGGTAGAGTACGGTCGCCGGCAGGTCGCCGGCGATGATTTTCTCAAAAAGCGTAGGCATTTCATACGCCTCCGATGATTCTGGAAATCCTAAGACTACAGGAACTTCCCGCCGCTTTGGGCTTTGGAAGCGCTCGGTGGGCCGGCTTCGGAATGTGACCCCGTAATAGTAATGGGAACGATTCTCATGTAGAATCGCGTTCATGTTACCTGATCGCCCGAACCCGATTCTGCCTGTCATCAGCGCCGATATTCCGCTCGCGGAGCTCGCCCCTGGGGCCTCGGCGCGGGTGGTTTCCGTGTCGGCGGCGGATGGTAAGGCTCCCGCCGACTTGGGCAGGCGCCTGGCGGAGCTGGGATTTCTCCCGGGTGAGGCGGTGCGCATCGTCGCCCGAGGGCTGTTGGCGCGCGCGCCGATCGCCGTACGCATCGGAACCGGCACTTTTGCGCTGCGGCTTTTCGAGGCCGCCTGTATCCGCGTGTGTCCGGAGCAGCCTCTGGCCCCCTGAAGGTTTCATGGACGCCATTGTCAGCGCTCCCAGCCCGCTCATTGCGCTGGTTGGCAATCCCAACTGCGGCAAGACCGCGCTTTTCAATATTCTCACCGGCAGCCGCCAGAAGGTCGCCAATTACGCCGGCGTAACCGTCGAACGCAAAGAAGGTTCGCTGCTCACCCCCTCGGGGTTGCGGATTCGCATCCTGGATTTGCCCGGTGCGTACAGCTTGGACCCGATTACACCCGACGAGCAGGTGACGGCCGACGTATTGCTCGGGCGGCGCACCACCGAGAGCCCGCCTGACCTGGTCGTCTGCGTCACCGACGCGACGAATCTTCGTCAGAATCTAAGGTTGGTCTTGAGCCTGAAGCGCCTGCACTTGCCCATGGTCGTGGCGCTCAACATGAGCGACATTGCGCGGCGCAAGGGCATCGTCATCGATGCCGAGCGCCTGGGCGTTGAACTGGGCGTGCCGGTGGTTGCGACGGTGGGTGTCAAGGCGGCCGGCGTGCGCTCGTTGATCAAAGTGCTCGACACCACGGCGATCCCGGAACGCGGATCGCAGTTGGCGCCGTGGCAGCCATTGACCCGGGCGGAAATCGAGCACGACCAGGCCGAAGTACGCCGGATTCTGGGGGTGGTGGGCGGTGATCGGCTCGACGGCGTCACCTTCAGCGATCGCCTCGATGCCTTGGTGCTGCACCCGCTGCTCGGGCCCGTGATCCTGGCGGTGATCCTGTTCCTGGTCTTTCAAGCCGTGTTCGCCTGGGCGCAGGCGCCGATGGACGAAATCAAGTTGGGGGTCGCGGCCTTCGGCAATTGGCTGGGCGCGGCTCTGCCCCCGAGCTTGCTGAAAGACCTGTTGATCAACGGCATACTCGCCGGCGTCGGCAGCGTGCTGGTGTTCCTGCCGCAGATCATCATTTTGTTCTTTTTCATCCTGGTTCTCGAAGACTCAGGATATCTGCCGCGCGCCGCATTCTTGCTCGATCGCATCATGGGCAGCGTGGGGCTGTCGGGGCGGGCCTTCATCCCTCTGTTGTCGAGCTTTGCCTGCGCGATCCCCGGCATCATGGCGACGCGCACGATTCAAAATCCGCGCGATCGCCTGGCGACGATCATGATCGCGCCGCTGATGACATGCTCGGCGCGATTGCCGGTCTATGCGCTGATCATCGGGGCCTTCATTCCGCGGCGCACCGTGTGGGGCGGACTGGAACTGCAGGGCGTGGTGTTGTTCGCCCTGTATCTGGTCGGCGTTGCCAGTGCGATGGCGGTGGCCTTTGTCCTGAAACGCACCGGCAGGGGCAGCAAGTTTCAGGCCCTCATGCTGGAGCTGCCGGCATATCACTGGCCGAACCTTCGCAATTTAGGCATCGGCCTGTGGCAGCGTGTCGAGATTTTCATGAGCCGCGTCGGTACCATCATTCTGGCTCTGATGGTGATTCTCTGGGCCTTGAGCTCGTTTCCGGCCCCGCCGCCGGGCGCCACGGGGCCGGCCATTCAATACAGCATCGCCGGCCATTTGGGCGCGTGGCTCGCCGTGCTGTTCAAGCCCATCGGCTTCAATTGGCAGATCTCGATCGCACTGGTGCCGGGACTCGCGGCGCGGGAAGTTGCGGTCGGCGCTCTGGGTACCGTGTATGCGCTATCGGCAACCGGCAACGATGTGAGCGGCGCTTTGACGCCGCTGATCACGCAGTCCTGGAGTTTGCCGACGGCGCTGTCGCTGCTCGCGTGGTACGTATTCGCTCCGCAGTGCCTCTCGACGCTGGCAACGGTCAAGCGCGAGACGAATTCCTGGCGCTACCCGATCATCATGGCGGCGTACTTGTTCGCGATGGCCTACGTGGGATCCTGGATCACGTTTCGCATCGCCACGGCATTGAGTTGAAAAGTCCATGAACGCCGTACTCGACAATTTTCTGGTGGGCGTGCTGCTGCTCCTCAGCGTAGGGTACGCCGCGTATAAGCTCGGACCCCGGCCCTTGCGGACGCGCATTCTGAAGACGGCCGGCCGCGCGATGACTGCCGCCCCGGCCTTTCTAGGGCTGGGCCGGGCGGCGCAACGGCTCGCCGCCGCCGCCGGCGGGCCGGCGGGCGCATGCGGCGGCTGCGACAACTGCGGAGCCGAACCTGCATCGCCGAAGGCATCCTCCGGCGAAATCAACATTCCCGCCGCGAGTATCCGCAGGCGCGCGTAAGGGCTCCTGGAAGCCTGGGCTTACGTCCCCGCGCCGGGCGCCAGCGCACCCTTGAGGCTCACCACGCCGCTCACGGTCTTAGGATCGACCGTAATTTCCTTGAGCTTGGCGGCCACATCTGCGGGCACCTCTTTCTGGCTGCGCCCGCCCAGGTACCGGGCGAAGAAATCCTCGGAGGCGGTGATGTATGCCAGCGTGTTGATGGGCCGTGCAAAGCCGTGACCTTCGTCCGGCGCCACGATGTATTGGACCGGCTTGCCGTTGTCGCGCACCGCGGCCACGATCTGATCGCTCTCGCGGACATTGACGCGCGGATCATTCTTGCCCTGAACCACCAACAGTGGCGTGACGATGGCCTTCGCCATGCTCAGAGGCGACTCGGCGACGAGGAGAGTCTTGCCCTGCGCGGTGGTCGGATCGCCCATGCGGGTGTACATCTGCTTGCGGCCCGCTTCCCAGTAGGGCGGTATCGCGTCGAGCAGGGTGATCAGGTTGGACGGCGCCACGTAGGCGACGGCCGCCGCGTAAACCGTGGGCGTGAATGCCACCCCGGCCAGCGTGGCATACCCGCCGTAGGAGCCGCCGGTGATGCCGACGCGTTTCGCATCGACGATGCCGGCCGCGACCAGTGATTTGACGCCCCAGGTGATGTCGTCCTGCATTTTCCGTCCCCACTCGCCGTTGCCGGCGTTGAGGAACTTCTTGCCGTAACCGGTGGACGCCCGGAAGTTCGGCTGCAGCACGGCGTAGCCGCGATTGGCCAGAAACTGCGCGTTGGTGTCGTAGCCGAAGGAATCGCGGGCCCAGGGTCCGCCGTGCGGAAACACGATGAGGGGCAGATTCTTGGCCGGCAGTCCTTTCGGCAGCGTGAGATAGGCCGGAATATCCAGTCCGTCGGAGGACTTGTAGTGGTAGGGTTTGCGCTGCGCCAGCGCCTCGCGGGGAATCTCCTCGCGCACCCGGTACTGCATCGCCACCGTCTTGGCCCGGCGATTCCAAACATACACCACACCCGGCTCGGTATCGCTGTGCGCGGTGACGATCCAGATGTTCTCGTCGCTCGAGCTGGCGCCGAAACTGAGGTCGAGGCCGGAAAGTTTCGACTGCAGCCAATGGTAATCGCTCTCGAAGGCGCGATCCTTGAAGTAGCGGCGCAGCGTGTCGTCTTCGTATTCGGTGAATAAAATGTGATGATCGATTTTCGAGATCTCGATGTTGTGCAGATCGACGCGCTTCTCCGGATCGCTTTCGACCTTGGTGGTGGCGCCGCTGCCCACGTCCATCATTTCCAGCTCCGTCAGGTCCAACGCACCTTTGTTGGTGGCGAGGTAGACGTTCTTGCCGCCGGCATCGAAGTCGACGGCGCCGCAGTTTTCCAGCACGCTGCAGCTGTAGATCGGCTTGAAGCCATCGGCGTCGACGCGCAAGGTCTCCGTGTCGCCGGCCTTGGTGGTTCGTACGGCGAGACGCAGCGTGCCGGTGTCATCGAATTGCCACGCGGCGATCTCCTCGGTGTTCTTGCGCAGCAGCTTCTTCTCGCCGCTGGAGATGCTGAGTTCGTACAGATCGTGCCATTTCGGATCACGGTCGTTCAGTCCGATGTACAGGATGTCCGGCTTCGACTTGGGCACCGAAAAAATCTCGGTTCGCACACCCTTGAGGCTGGTGAGCGCACGCGTCGGCGGGACGCCGGTTTTTGCATCCGCCGGCAGCTTCGGATCGATGGCATAGACGTTGAAATTCTCATCGCCGCCCGAATCCTGGGCGTACAAGATGTACTTCGAATCGCGGCTCCAGAAATAGGTGCGTATCGGCCGGGCGGCTTCGGCGCTCATGGGCCGGGCGGCGCTGAAAGGCTCGTCGGCGCCCTTGACCCAAATGTTGCGAGTGCCCTTGTACGGCTTCAAAAATGAAAGAAAGCGGCCATCGGGCGAGATTTGCGCGCCGGCGATGGCGACCTCGCCGTAGAACAGATTGCGATCGATGAGGGGCGGCTGATCGGCGTGTGCCGCCAACGATGATGCGGCTGCGGCCAGTACGGTCAACGCCAATGCGAGGTGTTTCATTTATTATCCTGCTGCGGTGTAGGTGGTTGTTGCCGGAGTGCGCCATAATGCCAGACTGTCCGCCTGAATCCGAGTTACCGAAATCCCATGCCTATCCCTGACCTATTGCGCGGTCGGCTTCGATTGCCCGTCATCGGCGCGCCCATGTTCATCGTCTCGACGCCGCGCCTGGTCCTCGCCCAGTGCAAGGCCGGCATCGTCGGTTCCTTTCCCGCGCTGAATGCACGGCCCGCCTCACAGCTCGACGAGTGGCTTGCGCAGATCACCGAGGAACTGGCGGCCCATCAGCGGGCCAATCCCCTCGCCAAGGTCGCGCCCTTCGCGGTCAACCAGATCGTGCATGGCAGCAACAACCGCCTGGAAGAAGACGTCGCGCTCTGCGTCAAACACAAGGTTCCCATCATCATCACGAGTCTGCGGCCGCCCGCGGAAGTGGTGGCCGCGGTGCACGGCTACGGCGGCCTCGTGTTTCATGACGTCATCAATCTGCGCCACGCCGAAAAGGCGGCCGCCCAGGGCGTCGATGGCATCATCGCGGTGTGCGCGGGTGCCGGCGGCCACGCCGGCATGCTCAGTCCATTTGCGCTGGTCAAACAGATCCGCGAGGTGTATCCCGGCACCATCATTCTCTCGGGCGCCATGAGTACGGGTGCGGATGTGTTGGCCGCGCGCGCCCTGGGTGCGGATCTGGCGTATCTGGGAACCCGTTTCATCGCGTCGGAGGAAGGCAATGCGCCGGACGATTACAAGCAGATGCTCATCGACAGCGCGGCCGAGGATATCGTGTACACCTCGCTGTTCAGCGGCGTGAACGGCAATTATCTGCGCGGCAGCGTCGTGCGCGCGGGTCTTGATCCCGATCATCTTCCGGAGGCGGACAAGACCAAGATGAACTTCGGCACCGGCGGCAACACGGCTGCGAAAGCGTGGCGGGACATTTGGAGCGCCGGCCAGAGCGTCAGCGGCATTCACAGCATCGAGGCGGTGGACGCACTCGTCGCCCGCATGGAGCGCGAATATGCGGACGCGCGTGAGCGCTTCAACCACTAGCATGTGCCAGCGCTAGCATGTACCACACCGTGCGAGCGCCGGCTTAATTGCGTCTGCGTGCCGAACAATTGCCGGCGGCGCTGGCACGGGGTTTGACCGGCATCTACCTGGTTTCCGGCGACGAGCCTCTGCTCGTCGGCGAGGCCGCGGATGCCATTCGCGCCGCCGCGCGCGCGGCAGGGTACGCCGATCGGCGGGTGTTTTTCATCGACCGCAGCTTCAGCTGGGACGAGCTGCGTATGGCCACGCAGTCCCTGTCGCTGTTCGCGGAGCGGCGGCTGTTCGAATTGCGGATGCCCAGCGGCAAACCGGACAAGGGTGCGGCGCTGCTGGCGCAGCTGGCGGCCCAACCGGCCTCCGACCTGTGCTACCTGGTGCTCACCGACAAACTCGATAGAAAAATCAGCGACGCCGCCTGGGTGCAGGCGATCGAGAAGCACGGCGCCTGGGTGCCGATCCAGCCGGTGGATGCCGCGGCGCTGCCGGCATGGCTGCGCGCCAGGGCGAAAATGCTGCACGTCGATATCGACCCGGACGCTTCGCAGCTGATCGTCGATCGGGTCGAGGGCAATCTCCTGGCCGCGCAGCAGGAATTGGAGAAGCTGAAACTCCTGGCGAACGGTGCTGCCATCAATGTCGAGCTGGTCTTGAAGTCCGTCGGCGACAGCGCGCGCTACGATGTGTTCCAGCTGGCGGAAGCGGCCGCGGCCGGCGATGCCGCGCGCGCGCTGCGCGTGCTGCTGGGCTTGAAGAGCGAGGGCGTGGAACCGACACTGATCTTGTGGGCACTGCTGCGCGAGCTGCGCGGCCTGTGGCAGGCGCGCGAGCGACTCCGTCTGCGCAGCACCGCTCGGGGCAGCGGCTGGAACCTGGCCGCGAACCCATCGGAGCGCGCCGTGTCCCGCCTCAAGAAGCTGCCCCTGGCGCCCCTGATGATTCAGGCCGGCCATACCGACCGGGTCATCAAAGGCTTGGCGCCGGGGGATGCATGGAGCGCGCTCACCGGCCTCACCGGCGCTTTTGCCGGCGCTTTGCAAGCCGGAGCGGATTCAGGCAGGGTAACCCAATGAACCCGATGGGCATTTTTGGCGGAACTTTCGATCCCATTCACTATGCGCACCTGCGCACCGCCTTTGAACTGCAGCAGGCATTGCGCCTGAAAGAGATTCGATTTCTCCCGGCCGGCAATCCTCCGCACCGCGACCAGCCGCTGGCGGACGCACAATTGCGGCTGCAAATGGTGCAATTGGCGACGGCGGGCCAGCCGGGATTCCTGGTGGATGATCGTGAGGTGCGCAAGGAAGGTCCTTCGTATTCGGTGGAGACCCTGTCTGAGCTCAGACACGAGTATCCGGACCGGAGCCTGTGTCTCATTGTGGGTATGGATGCCTTCCTGAGCCTGCCGAAGTGGCATCAGTGGCAGGAATTGCTGCAATTGGCCCATCTGGTGGTGGCGCACCGCCCAGGCTGGCGTGCCCCCGGCATGGGCCCCTTGGGGGAGCTGCTGGTGGACCGGGGTACCGGCCGCATCAACGACCTGCATGAATCGCGTTCAGGCTGCATCTTTATTCACGCCGTGACTCAATTGGAGATTTCCTCGACCGAAGTCAGGCAATTAATTGCGATGGGCCGTGATCCGCGCTTCCTCATGCCCGATCCAGTGCGTAAACTCATCCTCGATACCCAGTGTTATTCCAGGAACCGGACAACGTAGTGCCAGTAAAGCGAAAGATCCCGACCCGCAAGACAACAGACGGCAAAAAGGCCGCCGCCAAACCGAAGACATCGCGCAAGGCCAAAGCCGCCGCCCCGGGCGCCGCCAGCGGTGCCAAACCCTCCCTCAAGACCACCGTCATCAACGCCCTGGAAGACATGAAGGCGCTGGAGGTGAGGTTCCTGGACGTGCGCGGCCTGACCGATATTGCGGACTGCATGGTGATCGCGAGCGGTACCTCCGACCGCCACGTGCGCTCGGTCGCGCAGCGGGTGGTCGAAAAGGCGAAGGAGGCCGGCTTCCGGCCGCACGGCATCGAGGGCCAGCAGGACGCCGATTGGGTGCTCATCGATTTGAACGAGATGATCGTCCACGTGATGTTGCCGCGCGTCCGGGAGTTCTATGGACTGGAGAAATTGTGGGACATGACTGTCGCCAAGCGCGCAGCGCGCGGCTAAGGCCGGCATGAAATGCCGGTTGATCGCTGCCGGCACCCGTCTGCCCGACTGGGTGAACAGCGGATTCCTCGAATATCAAAAGCGATTGCGCACCCCACTGGTGCTGGAGCTGCACGAAATTTCCGTCGCCACGCGGCGCGCCGGCGAGAATCCGGAGCGGGCCGTGCAGCGCGAGGGGGCGGACATGCTGGCCGCCTTGAGCCGCGATGACTATGTGGTGGCGCTCGAGATCGCGGGCAAGTCGATGAGCACCGAGCAGCTGAGCGCGTGGCTGGCCGAGCGATTGAGAGACGCGCGGCCGCTCGCGCTGTTGATCGGCGGACCGGACGGGCTGGCGCCGTCGTGCCGGGAAAGAGCCGACCACAGTTGGTCCCTGTCGCCGTTGACGCTGCCGCATGCGCTCGTCAGGGTGGTGGTGGCCGAGCAGATTTACCGAGCGATGAGTCTGCTGGCCGGGCATCCCTATCACCGCGCCTGACGGGTTGGAGCGCTCAATCGGCGCGCCTAATGACATGGTGTTCGGTATCCTGCCGTGATGTCAGAAGACTTCGTCTATCTCGCCTCGGCCTCTCCCCGTCGGCGCGAACTGCTGCAGCAAATCGGCGTGCCGTTTCGGCTCATCGGCGCCGAACTGGACGAGACACCGCTGCCCGGCGAGGCTCCTGTGGACTATGTCTCGCGGCTGGCCGCGGCAAAAGCCGACGCGGGGTGGCAACGTACCCGCGACACTGAACCCGCACCGGTCCTGGCCGCGGACACCGCCGTGGTCCTGGACGGAAGAATTCTCGGCAAGCCGCGGGACAAGCTCGACGGCCAGAACATGCTGCTCGAGCTTTCCGGCCGCAGGCATCAGGTATTGACCGCCGTTGCGGTCCGCTCATCAGCCGGCACCGAGGTCAAGATCAGCGGCAGCTGGGTTACTTTTCGCCCCCTCGATGCCGCCGAAGCTGCCGCTTACTGGAATACGGGGGAGCCGCGCGACAAGGCGGGCGGCTATGCGATCCAGGGTTATGCGGCCATATTCATCGCGGATTTGAAGGGCAGCTATTCCGGCGTCATGGGACTGCCGCTGTTCGAAACCGCGGCACTGCTGAATGCGGCCGGGGTCGCCGTCTGGCACGCGGCGACCCTTAGCCGATGAGCGCCGGTCGATGAGCACCGAGATTCTGGTCAATGCCAGCACGCACGAGGCGCGCGCGGCCGTCGTCGAAAACGGCGTGCTGCAAGAGGTGTTTCTGGAGCGGGCCAGCCGCCGTGGACTGATCAGCAACATCTACAAAGGCCGGGTTTCCCGGGTGCTGCCGGGCATGCAAGCGGCATTCATCGACATCGGCTTGGAGCGCACCGCATTTCTGCATGCCTCCGACATCTTAGATCCGCGGCATGCCGATACCGGCATCGAGCCGCCGCACACCGACAACATTCGCTCGCTGGTTGCCGAAGGCAATGAGATTCTGGTCCAGGTCGTCAAGGATCCGCTGGGCACCAAGGGTGCGCGGCTGACCACCTACATTACTTTGCCCTCCCGGTACCTGGTGTTCATGCCCAAGGGGCGGGGAGTGGGGGTGTCGGCGCGCATCGAGAACGAAACGGAGCGCGAGCGCCTCCGTGGGCTGGTGGAAGAGGCCATCGAACCGCAGGACAACGGAGGATTCATCGTGCGCACCGCGGCGGAGGATGCCGCGCCGGAGGCCCTGCGCGCCGACATGATTTACCTGCGCAAATTGTGGGAGTTCGTCCGCCAGAAGGGTCTGCGCACCCAGCCGGGCAATCTGGTTCACGCCGACCTGTCCCTGCATTTGCGCGTGCTGCGCGATTTGCTGCGTCCGGATGTGGACAAGGTGTTGATCGATCAACCCAGCGCGCATCGGGAAATGCTGGAGTTCGCCTCGTCGTTCATGTCGGACGCGCTGACGCGCATCGATTTCTATGCCGAGCCCCGCCCGCTGTTCGAGCTGCATCATGTCGAGGAGGAAATCCAGAAAGCGCTGGATCGCAAGGTGTCATTGAAGTCCGGGGGGCACCTGATCATCGATCAAACCGAGGCCATGACGACCATCGATGTCAATACGGGCGCCTTTGTCGGTCATCGAAACCTCGAGGAAACCATATTTCGCACCAATCTCGAGGCGGCGGTGACCATCGCGCGGCAGCTGCGTTTGCGCAACCTGGGCGGCATCATCATCATCGATTTCATCGACATGGAGGAGCCGGAGCACCGCCGGCAGGTCATCCAAGCGCTGGAACGTGCGTTGAATGAGGATCACGTCAAGACCAACATCTCCTCGGTGTCGCCGTTGGGCCTGGTGGAAATGACGCGTAAGCGCACGCGCGAGAGCCTCGAACATCTGCTGTGCCATTCTTGTCCTACGTGCGAGGGCAGGGGATTCGTCAAAACGGTGGAAACGGTTTGCTATGAAATATTTCGTGAGATCGTGCGCCAATCGCGCCAGTTCGAGTGTCAGCAATTGATGGTCCTGGCCCATCAGGACGTCATTGAACGGCTGCTCGACGAGGAGTCTTCGGCCCTGGGGGAGCTGGAATTGTTGACGGGCAAACCGATACGCCTGCAGACCGAAGCGCTCTACACCGCCGATCAATACGACGTCGTGCTGATGTAAATGATCATCCGCAAGGTCTGCAAGGTCTTGGGCTTATGTTTCGCGGGCCTCTTGGGTGTGGTGCTGCTGTTGATGCTCGCGCTCAAGTTGGCGCTCGATCGGGCGCCCCGCTACGAGGCCGAGATCAAGGAGTGGTTTCACGCGCAAACCGGATATCACATCAGCTTTGCCCGGGTCTCGCCGGCATTTCGCTGGTACGGCCCGGAGCTGTATTTCGATCGGCTGGAACTGCGCTCCAAGGATGATCAGCGCGTGCTGGCGCGTGCCGCCGATGGCCGCGCCGCGGCGGATATCTGGCAGCTGATTCGCACCGGCAAATTGCTGGCCGGGCGCATCGAGATCGACTCACCCGCCATCGCCGTCGCGCGCCTGGGTCCCTATCGCTTCGCGGTGGCCTCGGAAATCGAGTTGGGCGGTGAGGAGTCCGCGATGGGGACACTCAACCTGGACGAGCTGCCCGTGGGCAGGATTGTGATTCGGCACGCCGTGCTGACGCTGCAAAATTGGAACACGGCGCTGCCGCAGCTCATTTTGCAGGACGTCGACATCGACGCGCGGCGCGATGCCCACGATCTCGCCCTGACCTTCGGCGCGCTGCTCCCATCCGTGCTCGGTGGAGCCGTAACCTTCAAGGGAAGCGTGCATGGCAGCGGCGATCTGCGCAGCCTGGCCTGGGAGGCGCTGGCGCGGGTGCGCGACATCTCCTTTCCGGGCTGGCATCAGCTGCTGCCGGATTATCTGGGCAACCTCGACGCCGGCACCGGCGCGTTCGAGGTTACTGCGGTCGGCCGCGGTGCGGTGCTGTCCCGCGCCGATGCCGATTTCGAGGCCATCAATGTGGAGACGCACCTGCCTGAGAGCCCCGTCGCCAAGTTCGACCAGATGAGCGGCGCACTGAGTTTGGCGCACGCCGCCGATCGGTGGAGCCTCACGGGCCGGCGGGTTCGCGTCGGGCGCCGCGATCCGGAGTCCGCATTCGAGGTCAATTGGCAGGAAGGCGACGGCGGCCTGTTGAACGTGCGCACCCATGCCAATTATTTGCGCATCGAAACGCTGCTGCCGCTCACCGGTTTCCTGCCGCAAAAGGATCTTCGGGACCGGCTGCGCGAGCTGGCGCCGAGCGGCGAATGGACCGACACCTCGCTCGCCTTGCAGCGCGACCGGGTCCTCGATTCCTGGCGGATGCAAGTGCAGGCGAAATTTCAGCACGCCGGTTATGCATCGGTCGGGGGGGTGCCGGGCATTCGCGGCGTCGACGGTTCCATTGCCGGCAATGAACGGGGCGGCCACATCGTCATCGATACGCGCGCCGGCGTCTTTCATTGGCCGGGACAGTTTCCCCAGCCGGTGGAACTGGAGCGGCTGAAGGCCGATGTGTATTGGAAGCGAACGCCCGAGGAATTGTTGATCGCTTCGCCGGGCTGGGAGATCGTCACGCACGATGGGGATATTCGCGGCCAGCTGGCGTGGCACCAGCCGGCGGATGCCACTTCGCCCCGCATCACGCTGGTCAGTACCATTCAAAACGGCAATGTGGCCAATGCGCGAAACTACCTGCCGCAAAGATCAATCGCGCCCTCGGCGCTGGCCTGGCTGGACAGGGCATTGGTGGCCGGCCGCATGACGCGGGCCAGCGTCATGCTTTCCGGACCGGTGCGAAGTTTTCCATTTCGGGAGGGCGGGGGCCTGTTTCTGGCGCGCTGTACGATCGAGGGGATGACCCTCGATTACAGCGAAGGGTGGCCGGCGGCGGAAAATCTCACGACGAACGTTGAATTTCGCAATGAAGGCATGAGTGCGCATCTGTCGGCCGCGCATATCGGCGATCTTGTCTTGGAATCGGGGGATGCGCATTTCCCGGACTTCAACACCGGCGAGTTGAAGATTCGGATCGGCTTGCATGGAGATGCCGCGGGCGCGCTGACTTACCTGCGAGCGACGCCGCTCGATGCGATCGCCGAACATGCGTTTTCCAGCGCCGAAGCCAAGGGCCCCCTGCTGGCGACCGTGGATCTGTTCCTGCCCTTCAAAGACTTCGACCGCCGGCAGGTCTTGATCCATGGGCATCTCGCGGGCGCCACTCTCAACCGGGTCGGCTCGACGATCATGGCCACCGACCTCGTCGGTGACTTCGATATCGATGGCGGACAGGTTGCGCGCGCCGATGTGCATGGTCAGCTTCTGGGCGGCGGTTTTCAGATGCAAGCGCGAACGGGGCGCAACCGGCCGGTCACCCGCACACAGCTGGAGTTCCGCGGCTCCGTCAGCGCCGATGCCCTGCGCACGGGATTATCGGTTCCCGCCTCCATCCCCATCAGCGGTCAAACGGACTGGCGAGCCGTTCTTAAAATAACCCCTGAGCCGGCGCGAGAGCGTTCCCTGCGTGTCAGCAGCACGTTGGTGGGCCTGGACATGAATCTGCCGGCGCCCTTGGATAAGGCCCCTTCCACACCCTTGCCCAGCTGGTTGGAGATCCAGTGGCCGACAGTGGGCGGCCCGCAGGGGACGTTCGCGCTCGGGTCCCTGGTAAGCAGTTCCTTTTTGCTGGATACCGATGCGGACGGGCTGCGGCTGGCGCATGCGTCACTGACCTTCGGCATCGGCGAGGTCAACGGCGGCGAATCGCAGATACTGAATGTGACTGGGGCGCTGCAGCGCCTGGATTTAGGCGGCTGGCTGCGCTTGAGTACGCCCGGCAAGGACGCCAAGCCCCTGTCCTACTACATGCGCACGGCCCGGCTCAACGTCGCGGAATTGGACTATCTGGGCCTGGTATTTCACGACGTCGCGTTGGACCTGGCCGTCGCCGAACGCAGCTGGCGCATCAATGTCGGCGGTCCCAATGTCATCGGCGCGATCACCGTTCCGACGGTGGCGGGCTCCACGGAGCCTTGGAATCTGCAGTTCGACCGCTTGCGTTTCGACGTGGCGAGCGGCGAGGACTCCCCAGGCTCGGGCGGAGCGAACATTCCGGACGATGCGGATCCGCGCGCGGTTCCGCCGATCAACTTCCACGCCACGGAACTGATCTGGGGCGAACGTCAATTCGGCGATGTGACCGCGACGCTCAGCCGAGAGGACTTTGGCGTCGAGCTCGAAACCTTGAGTGCGGTGGGGCCCAGCTTCACGGTCCTCGCCCAGGGCGAATGGCGCGCCAAGGATGCCGGCGTCAGCCGCATCAAGGGCACGCTGGCCAGTACCGACGTGCAGAGCACCCTGAAAGACTTAGGCTATGCGGATGTGATGCAGGCGAAGGCCGGCAAGATGGAGTTTGACCTGACGTGGGAGGGCGCGCCGACCAAGGAGGCGCTCACCCAGGTGATCGGGCATGTGCAGCTGTCGCTGGAGAAGGGGCAGGTGACCGGGATCAAACCCGGCGCCGGCAGGGTGATGGGCCTGGCCAGCATCGCCGCGCTGCCACGCAGACTGGCCTTGGATTTCAGCGATTTGACCGATAAGGGGCTGGCTTTCGACAGCGTTCACGGCGATTTCGAGCTGCACGACGGCAACGCCTACACCGACAACGTGCTGCTGAAGGGGCCGGCGGCCGAAATCGGCCTGATCGGCCGGGTCGGCTTGAAAAACAAGGATTATGACCAAACTGCAGTGGTGACGGGCAGTGTCGGCAATTCGCTGTCGATCCCCGTGGCGGGCGCCCTGGTGGGCGGGCCGGTGGTCGGCGCCGCCGTGCTGCTGTTCACCCAGGTGTTCAAACAGCCTCTGAAGGGGCTGGCGCGAGGGTATTATCGCATTACCGGCAGTTGGGATAATCCGACGGTCGAACGCATCAAGAGCGCAGACGCCGCAGCCGCGACTGCCGAGGCACCGAAATAGATGGGCAATGTAGCCGCGATACAAATGACGTCGAGCCACGTGGTGGCGGACAACCTGGCCTCGGCCGGTGCGTTGCTGCGCGAGGCGAAGGATGCCGGGGCGCTGGTCGCCTGTCTGCCGGAGAATTTTTCATTCATCGGACTGAAGGATGCCGACAAGCTGCAGGTCGCCGAAGCGGATGGCAACGGGCCCGTCCAGGCATTCTTGAGCGATACGGCGCGCCGACTCAACATGTGGATCCTGGGCGGCACCCTGGTGATTCGCACCAACGATTCGAGCCGCGTGGCCAACTCGTCACTGCTGATCGACGCGGACGGCAAACGGGTCGCGCGCTACGATAAGATTCACTTGTTCGACGTCACCGTCCCGGGACGCGACGAGCCCTATCGGGAATCCAACCACGTGCTCCCCGGGCGCAGTCCGGTCATCGCCGACACGCCGGTGGGCAAGCTTGGTTTGTCCGTGTGCTACGACATGCGGTTTCCGGAGCTCTATCGCGAGCTGGTGTCGCAGGGTGCCGAATGGCTGGCCATGCCCGCGGCATTCACGGTGCCGACCGGGCGGGCGCATTGGGAGACGCTGCTGCGGGCACGCGCCATCGAGAATCTGTGCTATGTGGTGGCGCCGGCACAGTTCGGCACGCATACCAGCGGCCGCGAGACGTACGGCGATACACTGATCGTGGATTATTGGGGTCAGGTGCTGTCGCGCCTGGCAAAGGGGACCGGAGTGATCACAGCAGACATCGATCTTGCGAGCCAAGCCGAATCGCGCGCCCGCTTTCCCGCGCTGGACAACCGCCGGCTGGGACGGCCCGCTGCCGCGGCGGTCCTGACGTGAACGCACGCGCCGCTGAGTCAAGCCTGCCCACCTTTGCGGTGGCTGAGAAGATGATCCTGGCGCCCTCGGGACTCGATGAGCGGCGCCTGAGCCAGGTGCTGGACACGCTGATGAGCCGCGGCGTCGATTATGCCGATCTTTATTTCGAACTCTCGCGCGAGGAATCCTGGTCGCTGGAGGATGGCATCGTCAAGGAGGGCTCGCACAGCATCGAGCAAGGCGTGGGCGTGCGCGCCATCAGCGGCGAGAAGACCGGCTTCGCGTACACCGACGAAGTGCTCTTGCCGGCGCTGCTCGAGGCTTCCGACGCGGCGCGTGCGATCGCCCGCAGCGGCGGCAAGAATGCGGTAAAAGCCTGGCAGCGGCCTCCGACGCACCGGCTCTACCTGCCGGTGGATCCGCTCGATGCCATCAAGGATGAGGAGAAGGTGGCCTGGCTCATGCGTATCGATGCCGATACGCGCCGTGTCGACCCCCGGGTCAAACAGGTGATGGCTTCATTGGCGGCCGTCCACGAGATCGTGCTGATCGCCTCCAGCGACGGCACCCTGGCGGCCGATGTGCGTCCTCTGGTGCGCGTCAACGTCTCGGTCATCGTCGAGCAGAACGGTCGGCGGGAGCAGGGCTACAGCGGCGGCGGAGGCCGATTCGGCCTCGATGAGCTGCTGCATGGCGAGGCGCCGCTCGAACACGGGCGCGAGGCGGTGCGCCAGGCGCTGGTCAATCTGGAGGCGGTGGCCGCGCCCGCGGGCTCCATGACCGTGGTGCTCGGTCCGGGCTGGCCCGGCATTTTACTGCATGAAGCGATTGGCCACGGATTGGAAGGCGACTTCAATCGCAAGGGAACTTCTGCGTTTTCGAATCGTATCGGCCAGAAAGTCGGCGCCGATGACGTGACGGTGGTGGACGACGGCACGCTCAATCGTCGCCGCGGTTCCTTGAACGTCGATGACGAAGGAACGCCGACCCAGTGCACGACGCTCATCGAGAACGGCATCTTGCGCGGCTACATCCAGGACAAGATGAACGCGAGACTCATGGGCATGGCGCCGACCGGCAATGGCCGGCGCGAGTCCTTTGCGCACATGACCTTGCCGCGCATGACCAATACCTACATGCGCGCCGGATCGCGCGCGCCCGAGGAGATCATCGCGTCGGTGCAGAAGGGTCTATATGCCGTCAATTTCGGCGGCGGGCAGGTCGACATCACGTCCGGCAAGTTCGTTTTCTCCGCGAGCGAGGCCTACTTGATCGAGAACGGCAAGATCGGTGCGCCCGTCAAGGGAGCGACGCTGATCGGTAACGGACCTGACGTCCTCACGCGGGTCAGCATGGTCGGCAATGACCTGAAGCTCGACGGCGGGGTCGGGACCTGCGGCAAGGAGGGACAGTCCATTCCCGTGGGCGTCGGCCAACCGACGCTGCGCATCGATGCGCTCACGGTGGGCGGGACCGTTTGAGGGACTGCTCCAGGTGAGGGAACGCTCCAGGTGAGGGAGCGCTCGAGGTGAGGGAACACTCGAGGTGAGGGAACACTCGAGGTGAGGGAACACTCGAGGTGAGGGACTGCTCGAGCTAGTTTCTGCACGTTTCCGCCGCCCTGTCCCGTTCACGAACTCGAGCCTCGCGTGGAAAAATCAGCGCGCGGCATTTCCAGGAAGGAATCCAACCTTCGGATGGCAGGACGCCCAAGGTCGCGGCGCGGGTGGGGTGTTTCGACGCCAGGCGCCTCACCCGCGCTTTTTTTGTGACATTATCGCGCTCCTACGCCGTGCCTGGCGGTGCCGGAGAATCGACACGATGAAATCGAATCGAACGGGGCTGCTGCTCCTAACCTTGTGCTGTGGGGCGTTCTTGGGTGCCGCATTCGCCGCCGATCCGGGGCCGCAGCTGGGGCTTCCCGCGGGTGTGGCGGCGTCGATGCAGAAGATCGATGCGCGGCGCATCGCCGAGCACGTGCGATTCCTGGCCGACGACCTGCTCGAGGGCCGCGGTCCCGGCACGCGCGGCGGCGACATCGCCGCGAAGTACATCGCGGCGCAGTTTGCGCTCGAGGGCCTGAAACCGGCGGGCGACAACGGCGGCTACCTCCAAAGAGTCGACTTCGTGGGCGTCAAAACCCTGCCCGGCACCTCCGCCTCGCTGCAGCCCACACACGGCAGTGGGATCGACCTGCGGCTTGCCGAGGACTACGTCACGGGCAACCAAACGCAGACCGACAGCGTCGATGTCGATGCGCCCATCGTGTTCGTCGGCTATGGCATCGAGGCCCCGGAATACCAGTGGAATGACTTCAAAGGGGTGGATGTCAGGGGCAAGGTCGTGCTGGTCATGGTCAACGAGCCTCCCTCGAAGGACCCGAAATTCTTCAATGCAGAAGCGCTGACCTATTACGGCCGCTGGACCTACAAGTTCGAAGAGGCGGCGCGCAAGGGCGCCGTCGGGGCCTTGATCATTCATCGCACCGATCTGGCCAGCTACGGGTGGGACGTGGTGCGCAATTCCTGGAGCGCGGAACAGGTGTACCTGGGCAATGACCGGGATCCGAAGCTCAAGGCCGCGTCCTGGATTCAACTGGAGGTCGCGCGAAAATTATTCAGCGCAGCGAACCAAAATCTGGACGAGATGATGGCGGCGGCCGGCACCCGGCAGTTCCAGGCGAGGGAGTTGCCGATGCGTTTCAGGGCGCACATCGAGAGCAAGGTGCGCAAGTTCGAGTCAGCCAATGTGCTGGGGCTGTTGCCGGGCAAGGAGGGTGGTGGGAGCCAGGCGGTGGTGTATTCGGCCCACTACGATCATCTCGGCATCGACCCGGCGCTGAGCGGCGACAACATTTACAATGGCGCGGTCGACAATGGCACGGGTTGCGGCATTCTGCTGGAAATGGCGCATGCGTTCGCATCCTCCGCGCCGCCGCCCTCGCCCGTGTTGTTTGCCGCGGTGACCGCCGAAGAGAAGGGATTGCTAGGGTCCAATTATTTCGGCAAACATCTGCCGATCCCGGCATCCAGGATTGCGCTGAATTTGAATTACGATGCCATCCTTCCCATCGGCATTCCCGAATCCGTCAATGTCACGGGCGCCGAGCGAACCTCGTTCTATCCCACCGTGCAAAGAACGGCCGCCGCCTTTGGATTCGAGATTCAAGCGGATGCCGAGCCCGGCGCCGGGCACTACTATCGGTCCGATCACTTCAGCATGGCGCGCGCAGGCGTGCCGGCGTTCTCCATCAATACCGGTGTGAAGTTTGCCGGACATCCTCCGGAATGGGGCAGGGCGCAGCACGAGGAGTACACCGCGAAGCGCTACCATCGGCCCAGCGACGAATTTACGCCGGACATGGATTTCACGAGCGACGCGGCGGTCGCCAAATTCGGCTTCGCACTGGGTTGGCAAGCGATGTTGGCGAAGAGCACGGTGAACTGGCTGCCCGGCGATGAGTTCGAGGCCGCACGCCTGCGCGGCACGGCGCACTAGGAGCGATAGGCCGCGCGCCTCCGCGGTACGGCGCATTGGGAGCGATAGGCCGTGCGCCTCCGCAGCACGGCGCATTGGGAGCGATAGGCCGCGCGCCTCCGCAGCACGGTGCATTGGGAGCGATACGCTCCTACGTCCGCACCGTGACGTTGATCGGTTCGAGCAACGGGAACCGCGGCACAACGTCGCTGTCATAAGCTGGAAGGCGACGATTGCGTCGCCACCCGGCGACGGCTCGCGCTTCGAGTCTCGGCGAGTCCGGCGAAGCGTGCGTCGAGTCACACTGCGCGGCCTGTCGGACTCGGTAGGCTGCACCTCGTTATCTCACGACATCTCACGACGGAGTTTCCATGGCCGACAATTCAATGACGGGCACTTTCCAGATCCCGAAGGATCTGCTGTCCGAAGCCAAGCGCACCTCGAAGCCCAAGAGCGAGCAATTGCACGTCGAGGGGTGGCGCAATTCTTGGTTGTCGCGCATTGCCGAATTGCTGGTCGGAAAGGACTGACAGCACTGTAGGAAAAACTCACGAGCGCGGTAGGCCGCGTGCTGAAAGTGGGATCTTAAGTTAAGTATGCCGGTTGCCGCGGGGCGGCGGGATTAGGATGGGCGCAGGAGGTGTTGCACCATGCGTCTGGCTCGCCCTGTTTACGAAAGCTTGCCCGTCATTTATATGCTGATCGGCGGCCTGGCGATATTGCTTTTCTACATCAATCCTCTCGGATTTGCGGGCAAGGCGGCCTTCCTCATCGGCGTGCTCGCCGAAACGGCGGCGCTCACATTGTTTTTGCGCCGTCGGGACTTTCGCGAGCTGAGCCGTGAATACAACGGCGAGACCATCGAGCTGCCTTCCAGCCTGAAGGGCTAGCCGGCTGGGCAACTAGCCGGACTTTGGGGTTTCGATGACGCCCGTGGTCGGTCCGGGGTCGACAACGTCGATCGAATCCAGGGAACTTCTCACCCGCGGCGACCGCTCGTCGATGTACATGATTTCGTGCTGACCGACCTGCACCACATCGCCGTCGTTCAAGTTGTGGCGCCGCACGCGTTTTGACTGGACGTAGATGCCGTTGGTGCTGTTGAGGTCTTCGATGACGCAGGAATCCTGCTGGGTCACGATTTGGCAGTGATGCCGGCTGATGAATTTGCTGTCGATTTGCAGGTCGTTGTCCGGCGTGCGGCCGATCACCACGCGGCCGGGCTTCAGTTCGCGTTCCACCACGGTCCTGCCTTCGCTGGCCAGAAGAATCCGGCCGACGATCGGGGTGGAGTCGCTCTGCGGTGCGGGAGCGTGCTCGAGGTTGGGCGCCCTCATCCGGTTGGTGCCGGACGCGAATTCCACCCAGTCGAGTTCCTTGATCGCGGACTCCAGCTCCGTCATCGTCACGCTATCGCGATCCTTCCCGTAGGCGGCCATCAGACAGGTGTCGCACAAGGTGTTGACGAGACGCGGTACGCCGCCGGTGTATTTGTAGATCGTCGCGTACGTGTCCTCGGCGAATATATGCCGGCCCTGCGAGCCGGCCACCTCCAGACGATGGTCGATGTAGGCGTGCGTTTCGACTCTGGAAAGCGCGGTCAGATGAAAACGCAGGCGCACGCGCTGCGAGAGCTGGACCAGTTCCGGAGAATTGAGCTTGTCGCTCAATTCCGGCTGGCCGGCGAGGATGATGCGCAGCGCCTTCTCCTTGGTCGTCTCGACCCCCGACAACATGCGCACTTCCTCGAGGACGCGGTTGGTCAGATTCTGTGCTTCATCGACGATCAGCAGCACCTTGCGGCCGCTGCTGTGTTGCTCCATCAGAAACTGATTCAGGGTCGCAAGAACCTCCGGTTTCTTCATGTGGAAGGGCGAGAAGCCGAACTGCACCAGTACGGTTTGCAGAAACGCCGTGGGCGACAATTGCGTCTGGTTGATTTGCGCGACGATCACGTCGCTTTGCAGTTCGCGCAGAAAAGTTTCGATCAAGGTGGTTTTGCCGGCGCCGATTTCACCGGTGATCACGACGAAACCGTCGGTGAACCAAATGGTCGATTCCATGTACGCTTTGGCGCGCGCATGCTGCTTGCTGAGGTACAGGAATTGCGGGTCCGGGCTCAGGCGGAACGGCAGTTCGTGAAGTTTGAACAGTTCTAGGTACATTTTGCGACAGTTTAAAGGATTGACGGGCCAGGAGGCTGTCTCAAGTACTCCTGCACAAAATCACGCGTTTTAGGCCCATTCGATCATTTTGAGTGCCTGGGCGAGAGCCAGGTTGCGGTCCCTGGATCGGCGCTTGAGGATGGTGCAATGGCCCAGTTTGCGTCCGGGCCGCGGCTCCTTGCCGTAGTCGTGAAACGCCAACCCGTCGATCGCCAGCAATCGGTCAAGTTCGGGCATTTTTCCCAGAAAATTGACCATGGCGGTGTGCCCCAGCGCGCGCGTGCTTCCCAGCGGCATATCGCAAATCGCCCGCAGATGATTCTCGAACTGGCTGGTGACGCAGCCCTCGATGGTCCAATGGCCGGAGTTGTGCACCCGAGGCGCCATCTCATTGGCGACCAATCGGCCGTTCACCACGAAGAATTCGATGCACAGCACCCCGATGTAGTCCAGAGCGTTCATGACGCGCTTCATGTAGAGCCTGGCGGCGCGTTCCAGTTTCGCATCGGCAAAAGGTGCCACGCTGTATCGCAGGATGCCGCCTGCGTGGGTATTGGCGGACAGGGGATAGAACACGGTGTTCCCGGTTGCCGATCGCACGCCGACCAGCGAAACCTCGCGCGAGAATGCCTGATATTTTTCATAGATGAGGCCGCCGGCGCCGATCGCGGCCCATGCCTCGCCGATCTGCGCCGCGTCCCGCAGCACGAACTGTCCCTTGCCGTCGTAGCCCAGGCGCCGCGTCTTGAGGACGCCCGGAAGCCCGATCTTTTTGGCGGCCGCAAGCAACTCAGGTTCGCTCTCGACGGCCGCATGCGCGGCCACGGGGATTTTGAGCTTCGCAAACAGCGCCTTTTCCGTAAGGCGATCCTGCGATACCTCGAGCGCCGCCCGAGGCGGGCGCACCTTGGTGATTTTCTCCAGCGGCTTCAAGGCACTCCCGGAAATATTTTCCCAGTCAAACGTGAGCACATCGCTGCGCGACGCCAATTCGCCGAGGCGGGCAGCGTCCTCGAGATCTCCGAGAAGGGTGGGGGCGACTTGCGCTCCGGGCGAATCCGCGCTGCGATCGAGAAACAAGCAGCGCCGCCCCAAGGGATATCCGGCCAGGGCGAGCATGCGCCCCAGTTGGCCCGCCCCCACGATACCGACGCGCAGCAATTTCAAGAGTTGCGAGGATCCGGCTTGGCAAGCACCGCTGCGGTCTGTGCCTTGCGAAACTCGTCCAAGGCCGAGCGGATGTCCGCATGTTCGTTCGCGAGCATGGCGGCGGCGAACAAGGCGGCGTTTTTCGCGCCGGCGGTGCCGATGGCGAAAGTGGCCACGGGCACGCCGCTCGGCATTTGCGCGATCGAAAGCAATGAATCGATGCCGTTCAGGGCTTTGGATTGGATCGGAACACCCAGCACGGGCAGTGCCGTTTTCGCGGCGGTCATGCCCGGCAGATGCGCCGCGCCGCCGGCGCCGGCAATGATGACCTTGAGCCCGCGATCGCGCGCGGTTGCCGCATATTCGAACAACAGATCCGGTGTGCGGTGCGCTGAGATCACGCGAACCTCGTACGCAATCCCGAGATGGGTCAAGGTGTCGGCCGCAGCCTGCATCGTTTCCCAGTCGGAAGACGACCCCATAATGACTCCGACCAAGGCTTTCATCGGCGCTAGTTTAACAACTTAACCGAGCAGCTGACGCAGAAACGCGAAAAGTTCCCGGGCGCCGACCGGCGAGCGCTGTTCCGCACGCTCTTTTTCCGCCTTTTCGAGCAGCTTCGTCAAGGCCGCCCGGTCGGCATTCGGGTACTCCTGCAGCAACTCATTCGAGGCAATCACAGGCTCCGACAACAACCGATCCCGCCATCGCTCAATCTGCTGAAAATGGCGGATTTCCACATCGTGGCGCTGTTTGCGCTCGGCGAGCTTGGCGAGCACCGGCTCCGGATCGATGGTGCGCATCAGCTTGCCGATATACTGGCGCTGGCGGATCTGGGCGCCGTGAGAAGGCAGCCGACGCAGATCGCGCAGGGCGATGAACAGATTTTCCGGCAGGTCCAGCGCCTTGATCTCCTGATCCGGAAGGGCGGATAGCTTTACCCCCAGTTCCTGCAAAGACGCCGCTTCCCGCTTGCGGGCGCTCTTGCTGAGCCGCTGCTCCTCGGATTCTTCGGAATTCTGGGTTTCATTCTCGATGCTCATATTCCCCATGCTATCACTCGGGCCGGTAGAATCATCTTCGGAATTCCCCAAACCATCTGCCCGGAGATGTCGATGGCCGTTACCGATAGCCCTGTGCGCCTCACCCAATCAGACCTGGAATCTATTATCGAGCACGCTCTGCGGGAAGCCCGCTCGCGCGGCGCTTCCCAAGCCGAAGCGGCCGTCAGCCAGGATACCGGCCTCTCGGTGGGGGTGCGTCTGGGCGAGGTCGAAACCCTCGAGCACCAGCGCGACCGCAGCATGGGGATTACGGTGTACTTCGGGCAGCGCAAGGGTTCCGCCAGTACCGCGGATTTCTCGCCGGAAGCGGTGGATGCGACCGTCGCCAAGGCCTGCAGCATTGCACGATTTACGGCGGAAGACGCCAGTTCCGGTCTTGCGGATGCCGCCTTGATGGAACGCGCTCCCCCGGATCTCGACCTTTCGCATCCCTGGAATGTGACCGCGGACCGCGCCATCGAAATCGCCAAGAGCTCCGAGTCTGCCGCGCTGCGATTCGACGCCCGGATCAACAACTCCGAGGGTGCTTCGGTCAGCACCCACCAGGGCCTGCATGTTTACGGCAACACGCATGGTTTCGTCGGCGGCTATCCGACCACCTCGCATAGCTTGAGCTGCGTCGTGCTCGCCGGTACCGGGGAGGACATGCAGCGCGACTATTGGTACAGCAGTTCGCGCGATTGGCACGAACTGCAGGACCCCGAGGCGGTCGGCCGTGAGAGCGCGCGGCGCACAATCGCCCGGCTCGGGCCCCGTAAAATCACCACCCGCCGCGCGCCGGTGCTGTTCGTACCGGAACTGGCGCGCGGCCTCATCGGTCATTTCGTCGCCGCCATTCGCGGCAGCAGCCAGTACCGCCAGGCCTCGTTTCTGCTGAACGTGGCCGGGCAGCAAGTCTTTCCTGCAAATTTGTCAATTGCCGAGCGGCCGCATTTGCCGAAGGCCATGGCCAGCGCGCCGTTCGACGACGAGGGCGTTGCGACGCGCGATCGCGAACTGGTCGCGCAGGGCATCCTGACGGGATATCTCCTGTCCAGCTACTCGGCGCGCAAGCTCGGGCTTCAGACCACGGGCAATGCCGGCGGCCCGCACAATCTCATCGTGGCACCGACGCTGACGGGCGGCGCGTCCGCCATGCTGTCGCGCCTCGGCACCGGATTGCTGCTGACTGAATTGATGGGACAGGGCATCAACACGGTGACCGGAGATTATTCGCGCGGTGCCGCGGGATTCTGGGTCGAGAACGGCGAGATTCAATACCCCGTCGCGGAGATCACCATTGCCGGCAACCTGCGTTCGATGTTCCTCGGCATCGGAGCGGTCGGCGATGACATCGACACGCGCGGCGGCGTGCGGGTCGGCTCTATCCTGCTCGAGGAGTTGACCATCGCCGGCGCATGATCCGAGCGGCCGGCGCGATCACGGCGTAGGCGCGATCACGCCTACGCGGCGACGAACTCTTTGAGCGACCGATCCCACAGGGGCTTTTCCTGGGCGCTTTCGACCTCCTTCATGAGCGCCGCCGCGGGCTCTATGCTGCGAATGGCGATCGCCAGCCGCCCGCCGTGCAGCGTCCGCACGACCCTGAAAATCTCGGAGAGGCGAATCGCGGCGATGTCCTTGCCCGGCACGAATTTTTCGTTTTCCGTGGCCAGAATGAGCCCATTCTCCTCCAGGCAATGCAGCACCGGCGCCAAGGCAATGCTGGGCATGTCCAGTTCGGCGGCCAGCGCATGTGCCGTCCAAGATGCGGTGCCGGCGGCATAGGCGCGTCCGATGAGGTACATGACGGAAAAGGCCACCTGTTCGCGGTCCCGACCCGTCAGTTCAAATGGGGTCTGTCCATGACGCAGGTACTGTGGGAACTGCAAATAAAAGGCCAGCTGCGCGCCAAGCAGCAGGATGAGCCAGCTCAAGTACACCCAGATCAGCGTCGTCAGTACGATCGCGAAGCCGGTGTACACGGCCACCCAGGACGAGGAATACACGATGAAGGCGGTGAAGGCCTTGCCGACGAGGGCCCACATGATGCCGGAGGCGACGCCGCCGATCAGCGCCGCCTGCCGTTCCACCTTGGTATTGGGGATGAACGAATACATGAACGTGAAAATGATGGTCACGATCACGTAGGGCAGTATTTTCCCCGCTCCGCCGAGGAGCCAGGCCAACGGTTGGAATCCGCTCAGCCATTGGGCGAACGGACTGCGTTCGGCGCTGGCCAGCAGGCCCAACGCAACCGCGAGCAGAATCGGACCCAACACCATCACGCTCAGGTATTCGGTAAAGCGGCGCGTCAAACTTCTCGGCCGATCCACATGCCAGAGAAAGTTGAAGCTGGTTTCGACTTTTTGAATGGTGGTGATGACGGTATAGACGAGAAAAGCCAGACCGATCGTGCCCAACAGATCCCCGCGCATATTCTGGACGAACTGCATCACGCTGTCGGTCAACTGCGCCGAGCCTGCCCCGAGCGGCGCAAAGAACTGGTCCAGGATGAACTTCAAATCGCCGCGTGCGCCCAAACCCTTGAGGATCGCAAAGCTGAACACCATCAGCGGCACGATCGACAACAGCGTCGTGTACGCCAGGCTCATGGCCCGCGTGCTGATCTCGCCGTGCAGCCAGTCGCGAATCAGGGCGGCGGGATATCGCACCACGCGCAAGATTGGGCCCCACGGAGGTCCCATGTTGCGCGAACCGGTGAACAGTCCGGTTTCGAGGCCTTCGAACCACTTGAACATGCACGAGCCTTACACGGCGCGAGAGGCCTGGCAAGGCCGGCGCCGGACGCGGCCACGGGGAACTTCAGAGCCGGCTGCTAAGCCGTCAGCAGCTTCAAGGCCTCGCGGTAGTTGTCGCTGGTGCGGGCCAGAATCTCCGGCGGCAGGTGCGGAGCGGGAGGCTTTTTGTTCCAGTGCAGCGACTCCAAATAATCGCGCACGAATTGCTTGTCGAAGCTCGGCGGACTGATGCCGGGTTTGTACGATGCCATCGGCCAGAAACGCGAGGAGTCCGGCGTCAGCGCCTCGTCGATGAGGAACAGGCGCCCCGACTCGTCGACGCCGAACTCGAATTTCGTGTCCGCGATGATGATATTGCGCGCGCGCGCATGTTCGGCCGCGAACCGGTAGACCTCGAGGGCGATGCGCCGAACCTCCACTGCGCATTCCTTGCCGATCAGCTTCACGATGGCATCGAAGTCGATATTTTCGTCGTGCGAACCTGCGGGCGCTTTCGATGCGGGCGTGAATATCGGTTCCGGCAGGCGCTCCGCCAGTTCCAAGCCGGGCGGCAGCGGGATGCCGCACACCGAGCCATGCTGCTTGTAGTCTTTGAATCCTGAGCCGATGAGATAGCCGCGCACCACCGCTTCGATCGGCAGCGCACGGAGTTTTTTGACCACCATGGCGCGGCCGGCCAGCTGCGCCCGTTCGGCGGTGTCGCTGATGACGTCCTCGACGCGCAGCTCGGAAAGATGGTTGGGTGATATATGGGCTGTTTTCGCAAACCAGAACAGCGAAATCTGGTTCAGTACTTCGCCTTTGAACGGAATCGGGTCCGGCAGAACCACGTCGAATGCGGACAGCCGATCGGTGGCGACGATCAGCAAATGCCGGTCATCCACATCGTAGATATCGCGCACCTTGCCCTGGTGGATTTTCTTGAGACTTCGCAGACGCGTCTCAAAAAGCGGTGCCGAATGCGAATACTGTTCCATGTGAAAGCGCTCGCGACTGCTACCATTGAAGGTCGGCGATTGTGGCGGGACAGGGCGGATAGGTCAACGCGAATGAGTTGGAACGGGGTTTTTTTTGGTGCGCTGCTCGGCCTGCTCATCACCAGGACCGCTTGGGGAGCCGCGGCCGGCGCCATCATCGGATACATGCTGGACCCCAGGGCAGGGGGCCGTGTGGCATCGCCCAATGGTTCCACCTCGATCTCCAGCGAATTCTTCCGTACCACCTTCGAGATCATGGGGTACGTCGCCAAATCCGACGGCCGCGTGTCCGAAGCGGAAATCGATGCCGCGCGCCGGCTGATGCAGGAATTGAATTTGGGTGCCGCGGACGTCAACGCCGCCATCGCGTGCTTCAGGACGGGTAAGTCGCCGGGCTACGACGCGGAACTGGCCATCGAGCGGCTGCGCGAGTCGTGCGGCCTGCGCTATGACCTGTTGCGCGCGTTCGTGGATCTGCAGCTGCGCGCCTCGCTCGCGGGCAACGGGATCTCGCCGCCCGCCCGAAAGGTCCTGCTCGGGATGGCCGAGCGCCTGGGGTTGTCGGCGGAGGAGTTTGCGAATATGGAGGCATCGCTGCGCGGCAGAGGTGCGCGCGGCAAATCCGGCTCCCTGGCAGAATGCTATGCGGAACTGGAGGTTGACGCCGGTATCAGCGATCAAGAACTCATCAAGGCGTATCGGCGCCAAATGAGCCGCCACCACCCTGATAAACTGGTTGCCAACGGCCTGCCGGAGTCGATGGCACAAATGGCGAAAGAGAAAACTCAGCGCATCCAAGAAGCTTACGAGGGCATACGGGCGGCGCGAGGGATGCGATAAGCATGGGCATCATCATTTCCCCGTCGATTCTGTCGGCTGATTTCGCCCGCCTCGGCGAGGAGGTCAACGCCGTGCTCGCCGCCGGCGCCGATTGGATTCACTTCGACGTCATGGACAACCACTACGTTCCGAATCTCACCGTCGGTCCGGTGGTTTGCCAGGCCCTGCGCCGGGCGGGCGTCAAGGCCCCCATCGATGTGCATCTGATGGTTTCGCCGGTCGATCCCTTGGTGGTCGATTTTGCAAAAGCGGGCGCGACCAACATCAGCTTTCATCCGGAAGCGACTCAGCACGTGGACCGCACCATTCAACTCATCCGCCATTCAGGCTGCAAGCCGGGACTGGTGTTCAACCCGGCCACCAGCTTGAACTGGCTGGACTACGTGATCGACAAGATCGATGTCATCTTGTTGATGTCGGTGAATCCGGGCTTCGGCGGCCAGGAATTCATTCCTGAGGTGCTGCCGAAGCTTACGGAAGCGCGTGCCCGGATCTCGGCCGCCAAGCGCGATATCCGCCTGGAAATCGACGGCGGAGTGAAGGTCGAGAATGCCGCCGGCATTGCCAGGGCAGGGGCGGATACTTTCGTCGCAGGATCCGCGATCTTCGGCAGCGCGGATTACGCACGCACCATCAAGGACATGCGCGCGCAGATAGAAATAGGCAGCAGATCCGGCAGCAAATCGTAGGCTGCGAATCGGAGGCAGCAAATCGGAGGCAGCAAATCGGAGGCAGCAAATCGGAGGCTGCAAATCAGCCTAAAGCCCGGACAGGCTTTTTTCGTCTATTCGTCGTCCTCGTCATCCTCATCGTCGTCATCATCATCATGCTGTTCGGTGCGCGCGTTCTTGGTGCCGCCGGCATTCGCTCCGGCCTTCACGGGCACGATCAGAGGACGAGTCTTGACCTTGGGCCTCGCGTTGAACACCACGATGGTCTTTCCCGTGGCGCGCAGCAGCCCCTGCTCCTCGAGCACCTTGAGGACACGCCCGGCCATTTCGCGCGAGCATCCCACCAGGCGTGAAAGCTCCTGCCGGCTGACTTTGATTTGCATGCCTTCCGGATGGGTCATGGCATCGGGCTCGCCGCACAAATCCATGATGGCGTGGGCGACGCGGCCGGTGACATCGACGAAGGCGAGATCGCCAAGCTTGCGGTTGGTGCGATCCAGGCGCGTTGCCAACTGTGTGGCCAGTTCGAAAATCAACCCGGGGCTTTCGGCGGCGATCTGGCGAAAGCGCGGATAGGTCATTTCGGCGAGTTCCGACTGCTGGCGGGTTCGAACCCACGCACTGCGCGTCGGCTGCTCGTAGAACAGGCCCATCTCGCCGAAGAACTGGCCCTTGTTCAAATAGGCGAGGACCATTTCGTTGCCGTCTTCGTCCTCGATCATGACTTCGACGGAGCCGGAAATGATGTAGTAAAGAATGTCCGGCAGGTCGCCGGCGTGAATGATCACGGTCTTGGAAGGGACTGTCCGGATGCGGCAGTAGCTCAAGAAACGATTGATCGCTGGGATATCGCTTAAGGCTTTTGCCCCTTCTTCCATGTTCACTCCCTTTGGTTTTCGTGTCGCGTAAACGACGATACTGGCGCACGTTTTATTACATAAGTCCCGGAATCGCAAGCACTAAAGGGTTTCGACACGGTTCCGTCACTGCCTAGGTCAGACCCAATACGAGCCGCGCGTCATCAGCAACGAGGTCGCGCGCATCGCCCATGTTATTGGAATCGGCAGCGCTTTGCCTCCCATGGAGGCGGCTTTCGCACCGTGGTGCATCTCATCGTGCCTCATCTGTTCGAGGATGGCGCGGCTGCGCACGTCGCTCGCACTCAAGCGTCCCATATGATCGCGCAAATGCGATTCGACCTGTTTTTCGGTCTCTGCCATGAACCCGAGACTGGCGCCGCGCCCAAAGGTGCCGGCCAGGGCCCCCAGGGCCAGAGAGCCGAAGTACCACACGGGATTCAAAAGACTGGTTCGGCCTTTCAATTCCTGCAGCCGCGCCTCGCACCACGCCAGGTGATCGATTTCCTCGGCGGCGGCCTGCTGCATCGCCGCCTTGAGTTCCGGGTCGCCGGCAGTCAGGGCTTGGCCCTGGTAAAGTGCCTGGGCGGCGACCTCGCCGGAATGGTTGACCCGCATGAGGCGCACCGATTCCAGGCGTTCGGCCTCCTTGAGGGGCGCCGGCAGGGGGACTTGAGGGGCGGCGCGCGCGGCGCGCGGAGGTACGCTTAAGTTCTTGATTATTTTGTCGATTTCGCCTATCAGACGGTCGACGGGATCGAATCTGCGGGCGTCCATCGATACATTATATTATAGGCGTTGGGGCTTAAGGTTGCCGGACTGGCATCTGCGCCCGCTGTTCTGTACACTTTCGCGCCTTTCGTTAACGACCCGAATCACTTGAGTATTTCCATGTATACCGTATTTTCAAAGCCTGACGAAACTCGCGGCGACTGGTTCCTGGTCGACGCGGCAGGCAAAACCCTCGGCCGTCTGGCCTCGGAAATTGCGCACCGCTTGAAGGGTAAGCACAAGCCGAATTATGCGCCGCATCAAGACCTTGGCGACCACATCGTCGTCGTCAATGCCGGCGAAGTGCGTGTCACCGGCGCCAAGCTCACGGACAAGTTCTATCACCAGCACACCGGCTACGTGGGCAATTTGAAGAGCATCTCCTTGGGCAAGCTGCTCCAGGAACACCCCGAGCGGGCGATTCAGTTCGCCGTCAAGGGCATGCTGCCCAAGGGCCCCTTGGGCCGACGCATGTATAAGAAGCTGCATGTGTTCGGCGGCAAAGATCATCCTCATCAAGCACAGCAGCCCAAAGCGCTGGAAATCTAAAAGTTCTAGGACCATCAATGGCAAATACAGCCGCGAATTCCTTTTATGGCACGGGCCGCCGCAAAACATC